>OFOU01001762.1_pt1 | contig 12187 bp, 7 predicted proteins | sample 1542061 | NCBI WGS metagenome assembly OFOU01 (sample SAMN04209239, study PRJEB22552) | human gut metagenome | biome: gut; material: feces | host: Homo sapiens | place: USA: Oklahoma
TTTCCTTTTCTCTTTTTACGTTTATAAGAGGATGGCCGGTGCGGTGCAGGACTTCATGGTGCTGTTTATCTCTTCCCGCCGTAACGGTGCATCTCTGGGTGAGATGATCAAAGAAGAGATGGGCCCAATACCGGGAACCATTGCGCTGTTCGGCTGCTTCTTAATCATGATCATCATCCTCGCAGTACTGGCGTTGATCGTGGTGAAAGCGCTGGCAGAAAGCCCGTGGGGTGTGTTCACCGTCTGCTCAACCGTACCTATCGCGTTGTTCATGGGGATCTATATGCGATTCCTGCGACCGGGACGCGTGGGCGAAGTGTCGGTGATTGGTATTGTGCTGCTGGTTGCCTCTATCTACTTCGGCGGCGTGATTGCGCACGACCCGTACTGGGGCCCGGCGCTGACCTTTAAAGACACCACCATTACCTTTACCCTGATCGGCTACGCATTTATCTCTGCGCTGCTGCCGGTATGGCTGATCCTCGCCCCGCGCGACTATCTGGCTACCTTCCTGAAAATCGGCGTTATCGTCGGTCTGGCGGTGGGGATTGTTATCCTCAACCCGGAACTGAAAATGCCGGCAATGACGCAGTACGTTGATGGTACTGGCCCGCTGTGGAAAGGCGCTCTGTTCCCGTTCCTGTTCATCACCATCGCGTGTGGTGCGGTATCTGGCTTCCACGCGCTGATTGCTTCCGGTACCACACCGAAGCTGCTGGCCTGTGAAACCGACGCGCGCTTTATCGGTTACGGCGCAATGCTGATGGAATCCTTCGTCGCAATTATGGCGCTGGTTGCCGCGTCTATCATCGAACCAGGTCTGTACTTCGCGATGAACACCCCGCCTGCAGGCCTTGGCATCACCATGCCGAACCTGCATGAAATGAGCGGCGAAAACGCACCGCTGATTATGGCGCAGTTGAAAGACGTCACCGCACATGCGGCAGCGACTGTCAGCTCCTGGGGCTTCGTCATTTCGCCTGAGCAGATCCTGCAAACCGCGAAAGACATCGGTGAACCGTCCGTTCTGAACCGCGCAGGTGGCGCACCGACGCTGGCCGTTGGTATCGCTCACGTGTTCCACAAAGTGCTGCCGATGGCTGATATGGGCTTCTGGTACCACTTCGGTATTCTGTTCGAAGCGCTGTTCATCCTGACCGCACTGGATGCCGGTACCCGTTCTGGCCGCTTTATGCTGCAGGATTTACTGGGTAACTTCGTGCCGTTCCTGAAGAAAACCGACTCTCTGGTTGCGGGTATCATCGGTACTGCGGGCTGCGTAGGCCTGTGGGGTTACCTGCTGTATCAAGGCGTTGTTGACCCGCTGGGCGGCGTTAAGAGCCTGTGGCCGCTGTTCGGTATCTCTAACCAGATGCTGGCTGCCGTGGCACTGGTTCTCGGCACCGTGGTACTGGTTAAAATGCAGCGCACCAAATACATCTGGGTTACCGTTGTTCCGGCTGTATGGCTGCTTATCTGCACCACCTGGGCGCTGGGTCTGAAACTGTTCAGCACCAACCCGCAGATGGAAGGCTTCTTCTTCATGGCGAATCAGTACAAAGAGAAGATTGCTAACGGCGGCGAACTGACCGCTCAGCAGATTGCCAACATGAACCACATCGTCGTCAACAACTACACCAACGCAGGTCTGAGTATTCTGTTCCTGGTGGTGGTGTACAGCATCATTTTCTACGGGTTCCGTACCTGGCAGAAAGCCCGCGCCATCAACGGTCGCTCTGATAAAGAGACACCGTATGTACCGGTGCCGGAAGGCGGCGTGAAGACCTCTTCACATCACTAAGATGTATTCAGCCCCGCTCCGGCGGGGCTTTTCGCTTATCAGGATTGTTTATGTTTGGTACTTTAGGGCAAGCTAAAAAATATCTCGGTCAGGCGGCGAAGATGCTGATTGGCATTCCGGACTACGACAACTATGTCGAGCACATGAAGACCAACCATCCCGATAAGCCGTACATGACCTACGAAGAATTCTTCCGCGAGCGCCAGGAAGCCCGCTACGGTAGCGGCGGAAGCAGTTGCTGTTAGAAGGAGAAGTGAATGACCCCGATTGCAGTTACCCTACTCACCGGTTTTCTTGGCGCGGGTAAAACCACCCTGCTGCGCCATATTCTCAACGAGCAGCACGGTTACAAGATTGCCGTTATCGAAAACGAATTCGGCGAAGTCTCGGTGGACGATCAGCTGATTGGCGACCGCGCCACGCAGATCAAAACCCTGACCAACGGCTGTATTTGCTGTACCCGCTCCAGTGAGCTGGAAGACGCACTGTTAGATCTGCTCGACAACCTCGACAAAGGCGCCATCAATTTCGACCGTCTGGTGATCGAGTGCACCGGCATGGCCGACCCCGGCCCGATTATTCAGACCTTTTTCTCCCATGAAGTGATTTGCGAACGCTACCTGCTGGACGGCGTAATTGCGCTGGTTGACGCGGTACATGCCGACGAGCAGATGAACCAGTTCACCATCGCCCAGTCGCAGGTAGGCTACGCAGACCGGATCCTGCTGACCAAAACCGACGTCGCAGGTGAAAGTGAAAAACTGCGTGAGCGCCTGGCACGCATCAACGCCCGTGCGCCGATTTACACCGTGACGCATGGCGATATCGACCTCTCCCTGCTGTTCGACACCAACGGTTTTATGCTGGAAGAGAATGTGGTCAGCGCCAAACCGCGCTTCCACTTTATCGCCGACAAGCAAAACGATATCTCCTCGATCGTCGTCGAGCTGGATTACCCGGTAAACATCAGCGACGTGTCGCGAGTGATGGAAAACCTGCTGCTGGAATCCGCCGAGAAGCTGCTGCGCTACAAAGGCATGCTGTGGATTGAAGGCGAGCCAAACCGCCTGCTGTTCCAGGGCGTCCAGCGCCTGTACAGCGCCGACTGGGACCGCCCGTGGGGCGACGAGCAACCGCACAGCCTGCTTGTGTTTATCGGCATTAACCTGCCGGAAGACGAGATCAGAGCCGCGTTTGCGGGATTGAAGAAGTAATCCCCTGCTGAATTGCCCGGAGGCGCTACGCTTACCGGGCCTGGAAATAGCACTTCCCCGTAGGCCGGATAAGGCGCAGCCGCCATCCGGCACTCACAGCCCCGGTATATTCTGACTATTTCTTATTTTGCTCGCGCAGCATCGCTTCGCGCAAAATGGCATTCAGCCGCGTCTGGTAACCCTTCCCGGGGCGCTTTAGCCACTCCATCACATCGGCATCAATGCGCACCGATGCCTGCGTTTTCAACGGACGGAAAAACTTACCGCGATTAGCCTCTGACCACTGCTCATCTTCGGTCACGGGAATGTCACTGTAATCAATATCATCATCCGGTTTATTCGCCAGCGCCTTCAGTTCAGCCTCATGCTGAGCACTCAGCGCGGATACGCTGCCACGTTTATGTTTAACCATGCTCATAACGATTCCTCTCTTTACTGTCTGCCTTTCTGGCACTGATGATACGAATGACTTCAACGCCACTTTCAAACCTAACGCTATGGGCAACCAGAATAACCACAATGCCATGAACAAGACCGATGGTCTGCCACCGATACTCACCGTTCTCATAACGATCCTGTCTGGACATATGCCGTGGATCGTCGAAAACCAATACTGCGTCCTCAAAGCGAACACCATGTTTACGGTGGTTACTTTGTGCCTTGTTTGCATCCCATTCAAACTCTATTGGCATGTATTTCATCCCTAATTGTATATACAAAAACGTATATACAATTATCTTACGATTATACCTCGGTTGTTGGAAATAGCTTCACAATTAGACGATCAGTGATTGAATTTCGTAGGCCGGATAAGGCGCAGCCGCCATCCGGCATCTTTCCTCAATCATTTATCGCATTCTTGCAGAGCGAGAATGCTGTTTTTCCTCTCTCCTAAAAACATTCATTAAAATGATCTTTAGCGATAAATGATCACTTGAAATTATAAAAACTCGTTATAAATGATCAACTTACAAATTTCTGGTAAAAAGGAGACTATCTACCCGAAGAAAAAGTAAGCCTCATCACAGAGGCCAGGAAAGTATTTATGACATCAGGAAATTTCACCCAGACGGCCGCTTTTCTTTGGTCGGTCGCCGACCTGCTGCGCGGCGATTTTAAACAATCACAGTATGGCCGCATTATTCTCCCCTTTACCCTGCTGCGCCGACTGGAGTGTGTACTCGAAGACAGCAAAGAGGCCGTACTTGCTCAGGCAGAAAAAATTAAAGCACTCAATTTGCCGGAAGAAGCGCAAGAGAAGATGCTCCTGCGCGCCGCAGATGGCCTGACTTTCTTTAACACCTCGCCTATGAATCTCAGCAAAATGGGGCAAAACGGCATCAAGGCCAACCTGGAGAAATATGTTCAGTCCTTCTCCACCGATGCCCGTGAGATTTTCGAACACTTCAAGTTCAGCGAGTTTGTCGGCCAACTGGAAGAGGCCAACTTGCTGTATAAGGTGGTGCAAAAGTTTGCAAACGCAGAGTTAAGCCCGAAGGATATTTCCAACCATGATATGGGACTGGTGTTTGAAGAGTTAATCCGCCGTTTTGCGGAAGGTTCGAATGAGACAGCCGGTGAGCACTTTACCCCACGTGATATCGTACGCCTGACCACTTCGCTGGTATTCATCGGCGACGACGACGCGCTCACCAAAGACGGTATTATTCGCACCATCTACGACCCAACGGCGGGCACTGGCGGCTTTCTCTCCTCCGGGATGGAATATCTGCACGAGCTGAACCCTAATGCGGTGATGCGCGCTTTTGGCCAGGAGCTAAACCCGGAGTCATACGCCATCTGTAAAGCAGATATGCTGATTAAAGGCCAGGATGTCAGCCGTATCAAACTCGGCAATACGCTTTCAAACGATCAGTTGCCCGCCGAGAAATTCGATTACATGCTCTCCAACCCACCGTTCGGCGTGGACTGGAAAAAGATCGAAGGCGAGATCGGCGACGAGCACGCACAGAAAGGTTTTGACGGACGCTTTGGCCCCGGCCTGCCGCGCGTCTCCGATGGATCGTTGCTGTTCCTGCTGCATTTGATCAGCAAAATGCGCGACGCCCATAGCGGCGGCGGTCGCATTGGTATCATCCTTAACGGCTCCCCGCTGTTTACCGGCGGCGCGGGCAGCGGTGAAAGCGAGATCCGCCGTTACATCCTCGAAGCTGACCTGCTGGAAAGCATCATCGCCCTGCCAACCGATATGTTCTACAACACCGGCATCGCCACCTACGTGTGGATCCTCTCCAACAAGAAAGCGCCGGAGCGCAAAGGCAAAGTCCAACTGATCGACGGCAGCAACCTGTGCGGCAAAATGCGCAAGTCGCTGGGTTCAAAGCGTAATCTGATGGGTGAAGACGATATCCGGCTCATCACCCAAACCTTCGGCGATTTTGCGGCGATAGAGACCACCACGCTGGAAGCACTGGGCCAGGAGAAAGCCCCGGAGCAAAAGTCCAGTCGTGGTCGTCAGTCTGCAACCGCGAAAAGCGAAGCGCCAAAAACCTTCGCCAGCAAAATCTTCAACAGTACCGATTTCGGCTATCGCCGCCTGACTATTGAGCGCCCGCTGCGCCTGTCCGCGCAGATCAGCGATGAAGCCATTGCCGCATTACGCTTCGCGCCCAAGCCGCTTAACGCGCCGATGGAATGCTTGTATGAAGCATTCGCCCCGCAATGGCAGGCAACAGGCTACGGCGACTTCACCGATCTGGAAACCGAAGCCCGCGCCATTATCAAAGCCGAGTTTGCCGAGCTGAAAGAGAAGCAAATCAAAGATCTGCTCGACGGCAAGCTGTGGCTGGCCCAGCGCAAGTTGATGGAAAAAGCCCGGCATATCCAGGCAGCATTTGGCGACAGACTCGGCGGTATTTCCCATATCAGCAATGACTTCAATCAGTTCCAGATTGACTTAAAAAGCGCGCTTAAAACCGCTGGCGTGAAGCTGGATGCCAAAGAGAACAAGCAGTTTATCGACGCGGTAACCCGCAAAAACCCGGACGCCGAACCGGTGGTGAAGAAGGTATTAAAAGAAGACGCCCAGCCGCTGTACGGCGCGTTTGCCTATCGTGGGCAGGTGGTGGAGTTTGAGCAGGACGGCGACCTGCGGGATAACGAGAACGTGCCGCTCAACCCTGTCGTTTCCACCAGCGATCTGATCGAGAGCTACGTTAAAGCGGAGGTATTGCCGCACGTGCCCGACGCGTGGATCAACGCCGACAAGCGCGATGCGATTGACGGCGAGATCGGCATTATCGGCTACGAGATCCCGTTTAACCGTCATTTCTATGTGTACACCCCGCCGCGATCGCTGGAGGATATTGATGCTGATTTGGATGCGGTGAGCGTCGAGATTATGCAGTTGCTGCGGGAGGTGCACTCCTGATGGCTAAGTATAAGGCGTATTCGGAGTATAGGGATTCTGGGGTGGAATGGTTAGGGGATATTCCTTCCCACTGGAGAACCAGCAAGCTTCGCTACATGTTTAACTTCGGTAAAGGACTAACAATTACCAAAGAGAACCTTCAGGACGACGGTATTCCCTGCATAAGTTATGGTGAAATACACTCAAAGCATGGTTTTGAAGTCTCCCCAAAAATTCATCCATTAAAATACGTGGATGAAAAATATCTGAAAGACAACGCCAGCTCATTGCTATTAAAAGGTGATATTGTATTCGCAGACACATCTGAAGATATTGATGGCTCGGGTAATTTTTCACAACTAATCAGCGATGATATTATTTTCGCAGGTTATCACACGATTATTGCCAAACCATCTAATAGAAAAAATTGGCGATTCTATGCCTATATTCTGGATTGTAAGGAGTTACGTACACAAGTAAAACATGCGGTTAAAGGCGTTAAAGTATTCAGCATCACGCAAGCTATTTTACGAGGTCTTTCTGTTTGGCTCCCTACAGATGATGAACAGGAAAAAATTGTTACATTCCTCGATCGCGAAACGGCAAAAATCGATAACCTTATCGAGAAACAACAACAACTCATTGAACTATTAAAAGAAAAACGTCAGGCAGTGATTAGCCATGCTGTAACCAAAGGGCTAAATCCTGATGTGCCGATGAAAGATTCAGGTATTGAGTGGTTGGATTCTATCCCCTCGTCATGGGAAGTTAAACCAACGTATGCCATATGTTCAGCTTCTACCGAAAAAAACACTGATGGTTTAGAAAATAATGTACTTTCATTAAGTTATGGCAATATTATAAAAAGAAAAACTGATACAAATTTCGGATTATTACCTGACTCATTTAACACTTATCAGATAGTAAAAGATGGAGATATAATACTAAGGCTAACTGACTTACAAAATGATAAAAATAGTTTACGGGTTGGACTAGTGACCCAGAGTGGAATTATTACACCGGCTTATTTAAAGCTTAGCGTAAAACACGCTATAACACCATCATTTTCATATTACCTACTTCATACCTATGATATTTTTAAAGTGTTTTATGGCATGGGCGGAGGCCTGAGACAATCAATGAAATTTGAAGATTTTCGTAGATTACCACTGCTAATACCATCGAAAATAGAACAAGAGAGTATCGTCACTTTCATTGATAAAAGAATCATCAAAATCGACATCCTAATCGAAAAACAACTCCAGCAAATCGCCCTCCTCAAAGAACGCCGCACCGCCCTTATCTCCGCCGCCGTCACCGGCAAAATCGACGTCCGTCACTGGCGCGCCCCCAATGAGCAAACCACAGACGAAGCGGAGGCCGCCCAATGACCTCCGACATCACCCGCGAAATCAACCTGCAAAACGACATCATCCACCAGATGTCCGCCAACGGCTGGGTTGTCGGCAAAAGCGACGGCTACGATCGCGAACGAGCGCTCTACGTGCAGGATATGCTGCAATTTGTGCAAACAACCCAGCCGCAGGAGTGGGAAAAATTCGCGAAGGTTTACCCCAACGACACCGAACGTCATTTTCTCGATAACCTGGTTACTCAACTGCAAAAAGCCGACATCAACGCCACCGATATGCTGTCGCGCAGTTGGGGCACGCTCGGCGTACTGCGTCATGGTCTGAAGATCCGTAACGCCCGCTTTTTTCTCTGCCAGTTTAAACCGGAGCACACTCTCAACCCGGACACCCTCGCAAGCTATCGGCAGAATATCTGCCGTATCGTGCCGGAAATGGTCTACAGCCCGTACGCCAGCACAGCCAATGACAATGAACTGAAAGCGAAACGCTGGCGTATCGATCTGGTGCTATTTATCAACGGCCTGCCGGTTGCCACGCTGGAACTGAAATCCGAGTTTAAGCAGGCGGTACAGAACGCCATCACGCAGTATAAGAAAACCCGGCTGCCGAAAGACCCAGCCACCAATAAGCCCGAACCGCTGCTGACCTTTAAGCGCGGGGCGTTGGTGCACTTCGCCGTCAGCCAGTTCGATGTCTATATGGCGACCAAACTCGCGGGCGACGACACCTTCTTTCTGCCGTTCAACAAAGGCACAAAAGTAGGCGGTGCGGGCAATGACATCCCGGAAGACGCGGACCACTATGCCACCGACTATCTGTGGAATGAAGTGCTGCTCCCGGATAATCTGCTGAAAATCCTCGCCAGCTTTGTGCATCTGCAAATCGAAGAGAAAGAAGCCTGGAACGGGCAGAAGTACAAAAAAGAGAGCCTGATCTTCCCGCGCTATCATCAGTGGGACGTGGTCAACAGACTGCTACAGGCCGCGGCGGTCGAGGGCACCGGTAACAAATACCTGATCCAGCACAGCGCCGGTTCCGGCAAGTCGAACTCCATCGCCTGGACCGCGCACCAGCTTTCTCGCCTGTATGATGACAGCGGCGAGAAACAGTTTCACTCGGTCATTGTGGTCACCGACCGCACGGTGCTCGACGATCAACTGCAGGACACCATCTATCAGTTTGAACATGCCGACGGCGTGGTCGGGCGCATCAATAATAAAGAGGGCGATGGCTCCAAGTCGGAAAAGCTGGCCAGCGCGCTGGAACACTCGCAGCCGATTATTATCGTCACCATCCAGACCTTCCCGTTCGTACTGAAAGCGATTGAAAACAGCGTCAGTCTGAAACAACGTAAATATGCGGTGATTGCTGATGAAGCGCACTCGTCGCAAAGCGGATCCACGGCGCGGCAGCTAAAAGAAGTGCTGATGAGCGAAGAGCGGGACGACGACACGGTACTGTCGTCAGAGGACAGCCTCAACGCCACCATTGCTGCACGTCGCAACAGCGGCAATCTGAACTATTATGCGTTCACCGCCACGCCGAAGGCCAAAACGCTGGAGCTTTTTGGTCGCCTCCCGCATCCAGGCGAACCAGCATCGGCCACCAACAAACCGGCGGCATTCCACGTATACACCATGCGTCAGGCCATTGAGGAAGGCTTTATTCTCGATGTACTGAAAAACTACACCAGCTATAAAGTGGCGTATCAGTTGCTGCAAAAGCTGGAAGATAAAGACCGCGAAGTGGACAGCAACCGGGCCAAGGTCAGGCTAAACCAATGGGTGACGCTGCACGATTACAACGTCTCGCAGAAGGTGAAAGTGATCGTCGAGCACTTTCGCAAGCATGTGATGAACCTGCTCGGCGGGCAGGCAAAAGCGATGGTGGTCACCAGCTCACGCAAGGCGGCGGTACGTTACAAACTGGCATTTGATAAGTACATCGCCGAAAACCGTTATACAAAAATCAGCGCCATGGTGGCGTTTTCCGGCGAAGTCGAGTTTCAGGGGAGCGACCCTAACAGCGAAGCATTACTGAACCAGAAGTTCACAGAAGCAAGCATGAATCCGGGGCTGAAAGGCCGGGATATGCGTAAAGCGTTCGACAGCGATGATTACCAGGTAATGCTGGTCGCCAATAAGTTCCAGACCGGTTTTGACCAGCCTAAGCTGTGCGCCATGTATGTCGATAAAGCGCTCGGTGGCGTCGAGTGCGTGCAGACGCTTTCGCGCCTGAATCGTACCTATCCGGGCAAAGCGGAGTCCGGCACTTTTGTGCTCGATTTTTATAACGATCCGCAGGATATTCTGGATGCTTTCCAGCCCTACTATCAGACCGCCGAGCTGACCGACGTCAGCGACCCCCAGCAGGTATTTGATCTGTTTGAGAAACTACGTGCCAGCCAGATTTTCCAGTGGAACGAGGTGGATCAGTTCTGCGACGCGTTTTTTACGAAAAACAAATCCAACGCCGCCATCAGTAATATCTGCCGCCCGGCCGTTGAGCGCTGGCAGAAGCGCTACGCCCTCGCTATCGACGCATATCTGACCGCCAAAGAGATGTTCGAAAGAACCAAAAAAACCGGTGATGTGGTGCTGATCACCAATGCCGAAAACAGCTTTAAAGCCTGTAAGCAGGAAAAAGATCGGCTGGAAATTTTCAAGAAGGATCTCGGCAGTTTTGTGCGTTTTTACGAGTTTATGTCGCAGATCGTCGAATACGATGATAAAGATCTGGAAAAACTCAGCCTATTCGCCCGCCATCTACGACCTTTGTTGCACGAACAGCGGCTGGAGGAAGACGAGATCGATCTCAGTAACGTGGAGATGAGCCACTACCGCTTATCGAAGATCCACGAACAGCATTTGAAGCTACAGGAAGATGCTGCGGAATATACGCTCGATCCCAGCAACGACGTGGGTACGGCAAAACCAAAAGACAAGAAAGAGGAATTTCTGTCGCATATTTTGTCGCGCATGAATGAGCTGTTTATCACCGACCATCTGACGGATAAAGATATGCTCAGCAGCGCAATGACCGTGTTTAATAAAATCAGTGAGAATGAAACTGTGATGAAACAAATCAGGAATAACAGTCCCGAACAGGCGATATTAGGCGATTTTTTCAAGGCGGTGGACGACGCGGTGATGGACAGCGACGAAGCGCGACAAGAATTTATGCTGCAGTATTTATCGAACCCGCAGTGCGCTAAGGGCTTTGCCCGCCTGATGTTTGATATGGCGACGGGTCATTTCGCGTTGCCTGCATAAGGTGTTTATAATGTGCAAGCCGTTCGCGAGTCAGCGATAGCATATGCAGGAAAATAACAGGAAGGATCCATGAGCGATATACAACTGTTCCGCCACTGCGCCGGAAGAGTACAAGAACTACCGGGCAAGGCCGCGGCTGTCGAAAAAGATCTGCAAAGGCTGATTGAATCACATATGGAAACCTTTCTTGGCGTTAGGTTTCTCGACACTGAATACAGTACGGGTAAAACACACCGTGGCCGGATTGATACATTAGGTCTCGATGAAAATAGCTGTCCGGTTATTATCGAATATAAACGACATAGCAATGAAAACGTGATCAATCAGGGCCTATTTTATCTCGACTGGCTACTCGACCACAAAGCGGAGTTTCGCTGGCGGGTGATGGAGAAAATGGGTAAAACTACGGCCGAAGCCATCGATTGGTCAGGCACGCGATTAATCTGTATTGCTGCTGATTTCAATAAATACGATGAACATGCTGTTCAGCAAATTAACCGTAATATCAGTCTGATTCGCTACAAGCTATTTTCCAGCGACCTGTTGATGCTGGAACTGGTGAATGCCGTAGTAGAAAATAGCCCTCAGCACGACGTGCAGGACATCCCAGCCAGCAGCAATGGGAAGCGTCATACCCGCACACAGCGCGAACAGCTATCTTCTGCTTCTCCGGCACTACTTTCACTCCACGAGCACCTAAAAAGCTATGTGCTGTCGCTTGGCGATGAAGTCCAATATAAAGAGTTAAAACTCTACGATGCCTTCCGTCGTATCCGTAACTTCCTGTGCGTTGCGGTTTACCCAATAACCGATCCCCACCTTCGCCTATGGCTGAAGATAAGCCCGCAACATGTCCAGTTTGAAGAGGGATTTAGTCGGGATGTGACCAATATTGGTCATTGGGGAACTGGTGATGTGGAACTCATCATTCGTAATGAATACGATCTTGATAAAGCTAAGCTTTTGGTTGAGAAAGCATATCAAGAGAATTAAAGATAAATTTATAATATCTTCACTAATCATTAATCTTGATATACCTCGACTACCTTAGCGGATATATCGCTATATTGAACGTCCATTTTCACCAAATGGGCCAAATTCCGGACACAAGCAATATTCCCTGATGCCCGGAATTTGGCCCATTTGGTGAAAATGGA
>OFOU01001765.1_pt1 | contig 12180 bp, 9 predicted proteins | sample 1542061 | NCBI WGS metagenome assembly OFOU01 (sample SAMN04209239, study PRJEB22552) | human gut metagenome | biome: gut; material: feces | host: Homo sapiens | place: USA: Oklahoma
ATTGCAGCGAATTCGGCACGAGTGATGGATGCGTTGGGGCGGAAGGTAGCATCGGGATAACCAGAAATGATACCCATCGCGCTCAGTGTGGATACTGCACTGCAGTACCAAGCATCGTTGCTTACATCTGTGAATTTATTCTGACGAGTGTAGTTTGCATCACGAACGTCATCCTCAAGCAGGCGGAAGAAGATAGCCGCAACCTCTGCACGGGTGATGGAGTTCTGAGGTCTTACCTCGCCATTGCCGTAGCCAACGATGTATGCGAAGTGGTCTGTGTTATTCAGACCCAGTGCATCATCATCCTTGATTTCTACGGTAGGTTTTTCCTCTTTTTTGCCGCCGCCATTACCACCGTCGCTGGAGGAATGGTGACGCTTGTAGGTGTAAATATTGTGGAATGTGATTGTTGTGCCTTCTACGGGTTCTAGTTCAGGATGATCATTCTCACTATCCTTCTCTTTTGCAATCCAGATATAGTCCACTACAGCATTCCCATCTGTTTCAAATCCGAGGATGTATTTTGTGGTGTCATAGGTTACTTTGGAAAGGTCGCCTTTATCCTCGGAGACCCTGACTGTGTAGCGTGTGTTAGGTGTTAATACATCAGCCATTTTGTCTTTTGCGGAGAAGTCGAAGGCTTTTGTTTCGCCTGTTTTCAGAGTAACCGTACCATCGTAGATTCTGGCTTCTGTGGGTTCATCCATTTCTTCAGCTGTGTAGGAAATTGCTATTGCAACAGGTTCTGCGATAACCTCTGCGGTTGCAGTGAAGGTTCCTTCTGTGCTGTAGTTGTACTGCGATTTGAATTCTTTCTGAATCAGCTTGCTCAGTTCAGTGGCAACAGTACCACGTTCGTTGAAGGTATAGATGAAGTCTGTATTTCCTTGAATAAGGATGCTTGTAATATCCTGACCTTTGTCAATTTTCCAGTACCCTGTACCGATGTGGTTTGCATCGGGGGTATGAGTACCTTTGGGCAGTTGTTCTTCTTTTAAATAACCTGCTCCATTTGTTAGAATAACTGTTGTGGTCTGATCTTCGCTGTTAGTGCCATCCCATGTGCCGCCTTCGATTTTGAAGGTTACTTTAACTTCAACGGGTTTCTCTTTTTCTGTGAATTTCCAATTACCCGTGAAGATGATTTTTGTACCATCATCAGATCTTAAGGGAGTCCAACCAACGAGTGTCCATTCACCATATTTACCATCTTTGTTGGTTGTGGAAGTAGTGGTATAGGTTTTCTCTGCGGCTTTATTGAGAGCGTTAATTTCAGTTTCCTCAGTAGGAGCTAAGCCATCTTTTGTAGTAGCTGGGGGAAGCTGAGTCTCTGTAATATCAGAGGGACGATCTGTGCTCCACTGATATTCGATGGTGTACTGCTGTTTATCAAATTTCAGAACGAAGGTTGTATCACTGTCGATATTTACATTTAAAATGTTGTCAACAGAAACGAGGTCATCATTAACTTTTTTATACCATTTGCCTTCAGGGCTGTAGTTTTCGTTTGCAGTACCTTTAGGAGCGGCAGAAAGTTTATCAGAAAGTTTTGCTGGACCGTTTTCCACGTCGAGAACTATGGATTCAGGTGCTGTAGAATTCCATGTACCACCGTCAATCTCGAAAGTTACAGTAGCGGTCTTTGGAGGTGCTTTAGGTTCGAATTTCAGGATAAAGATAGCACCATTTTCAACAGACTGATTTTCGAAGTCACCGATAATAGGGTTACTATCCTTGTACCATTTACCATTGCCTGTGTGGCTGTCATCTGCTTTGCCTTTAGGAGTATAGCCAATGTTAGCTAATGTCGCATGACCGTTGTCCAGCTTAATTGTTTCTTTAAAAGCGTTTGCTGTATCCTTTACAGCTTCAGGGGCAGTCCATGTACCGCCATCAATCATAAAGGTTACATTTGCGTTGCTCAGTGTCCACTGTGCAACCAGAGTTACGTCTCCATTAAGAGTGAATTCCTGATTTGCCTCGTAAACGTTATCAGTGCCTTCTGCCTTCCAGCCTTGGAAGTCATAGCCTTCACGGCTAGGTGCAGCGGCGGTTGTGTAGCTGCCGAAGAAGTAGCCTTGGGGGTTAGTGGGCATATTTGTAACGCTAGCATCATCAACGCCGTCATCGTATGCTACAGTGTAAACATTGATATTACCGTCCATGTGCCAAGCAAAACCCTCGTTGGTATAGCCTACTGCACCGGGACAAGCGTGAACATTACCCCAGCTGTTAACATTGCTCAGAGAAACATTGTTAGAAGCAGCACTGCCTGTACCAGAGAATTCTTCATTCAGAGTGATGCTATCCGTGCTGAATAAAAGATCAGAAGTTGTTGCACCTTCTGTAGCTTCTACCTTTGTACCTTTTTCGATTTTACCAAAGGTGATGTAATATTCTTTAGCGTTTTGGTTTGCACTATCTGCGTTCCACTGAATCTTTTCGTTGTTTACAGTTACATCGCCTTTCAGATGATCGTTGTTGTGCATGTAACGACCGTAAACATAAACGGGGTAAGCAGGTGTGTATGTATTTGTGAAGGTGATGGGAGTAGTGACAGCTCCTTCAGTTGCATCTGTAAAAGAAACTGTAGCTACCAGATTGCCATCTTCCAATTTGAGGTTTACCTTCATTTTGTAGGTTGCATTATCAAATTCGATATCATCAGAAGAACCAGATGTTTCTTCTTTTACAGTATAGGTGTAATCTACGCCGTTCTCAGGCACAGTGCCGTCTTCACCAATGCCTGCATCGTCGATATCGAATACCATTTTCTGGGTTTCATCAAATTCAAAGGGTGCAGTGGGATTTTCTTTGCTTACAGTGGCTGTACCTGTGTATGTTTCATTAGAATCGTCATCATTGGTAATGCTGATTGTAAATTCGCGTTTAGCGTCATCAGAAAGCTTTTCTGCATTAGTCAGAGTTTTTTCAAATCTGTTGGTATTGCTGTCATCCTTGTTCAAATCAACTTCAACAGCCGCAGAAGTCCAACGACCATAGAAGGTGTAGTTTGTATCGGAGACAGTGATAGAAGTTACGGGGCTACCTTTAAACTCGGAGTTATCATACCAACCGGAGAACATATATTTAACACCGTCTTTGCCTTCTTTAATGAGGTTAGGCGTAAATGCTGCTGCTTCATCGGTTAAGGTTGCTGTGTCCCCCCAGTTATAATCTCCAGTATCAGTAGGCAATTTTACATCATCACCAAGGTTTTCTGCACCAATCCAGTTGTACTGAACTTTGGTTGTTTCTACGCTTCTAATGTAGAAGGTAACTACATGGGAACTTTGACGGTCAAGGGAGATTTCTTCACCGTTCGTACATTCGGTATCATCAACAGTGATTTTGGAAATTTCATATTTAGGGTTCAACTGCGCACCAATACCTTTAATGGGATCGGTTTTCTTTGCATACCAGTAATCTCCGCTTTTCAGTATAGTAGGGGTGCCATTATTGTTTTCCTGTGCAAATTGGTAGGTTATTCTTGTAGGAGCATCATCATGACTACCATCATTATATCCCCAGTCAGTACCGTAGATAATACCGTAGTTGGAATCTGTAACAAATACCTGTTTGTAATAAACAACTACAGTTTGGTTCGAGCGCAGGGTACCTGTTTTCCCATCTGCTGTAAGATAATTGTACTGGTATCGATACCCTTGAAAATGTATCCATTTCCATTCACCTCAAATGGAAGTGATTTCAGTACCTGTACCGGTTTTATTGTCATTTGAATTTCCGGTCTGCTTGTTTCTATTATCCTGAACCATTACTTTCCAGAGCTTGCCTGTTAAACCGGAGCCGTTTGTGAGAGTACCCTCCTGCAGAGATGATTCCTGTGCAAAAACAAGCTGTGTTTTGCCAGAAAGCAGACTGTTGAGGGATGCAGATGTTTTGCCACCTACATTAACTCTGGAGTTGGTACACCAGAACTCCACATTGTCATTGCTTTGGTTGGCGTAGGTGTCAATTCCGCCATAGTCGTTGTCATCGTTCGCAAACGCATTCGCCGGCATCAACGCAATTATCATTACGGCAGCCAAGAGCCAGGACAGAAAGCGTTTGCCTGATTTCTTTTTCATCATAAAAAATCCTCCTTCTTTGTTCTTGTGAGACCCGAAGAAGGAGGATACGATATGTCTTTTGGCAACCGGCTGCCGTGCGAAGAAAAATTCGGTTAGGCCCTTGGCTTTGCGACACCGGCTTTCGTCGGCTGTGCCTTTGTCTGTACACACGCTCTTTCAACGAGCCGCACAGATAATAATATAATGTATTTATATAGATAAAATACATTGCAAAGTCCTGTTACAATGTATTATATCACAGCTTGATAAAATTTCAAGTTCTTTTGTGGATTCTCAACATATTTGTATGCAATTATATGCAAGTTTTGTTGAAAAAAATCCGGAAAAATGATGGCGGCACGGAAAATGGGGACATGCCGCTATCTAAATATAGAAAACTTGTCTGTTTTATAGTGGAAAATGAGCGCTGTTTTTATGCAAAACGCCTGAATTGAATATAATCAGCTTAATTCGATTCAATCAAGTGTTTTGCGCAATCCTGTCCATTTTTCATAAGCAGAGTTTTCCTTGCTTGTGTTGTAGTGGCTGTTGGTTGCTTCCTGTACCGCCAGATAGTACCATGCGTTTGTGTCTGCGTTATCTGTAAAGGTAGAAATGGTTTTGTTATAGGAAACACATAGCGAAGAAAAGACTTCCTGCTATGTGTTTTTTCTTTATTACAATCTGTTATGCTGCGATTGCAAGAGAATCACTCTGCTGTGTGTAGTGCAAAGGAGATACACAATCGGACAGGCTGTTTGCGTTCAGCACACGCTCTGTTACAGCGTAGGTCAAATCAATCTGATACCAAGCACCGTCTACGTTTACCTTGTTCCAAGCATGGTAGCTTCTTCCGGCATAGCCCTTCGTCAAAGAGCAAGGGATGCTCTGGCTGCGGCACATAGCTGCAAACAGGGAAGACAGGTCATAGCAGATGCCCTTGCTGCTGCTCAGCGTAGCGCTTGTGTCAGGGATATATTTGCTTACCTTGCCGGATGTGATTTCATCTGCAAGCTTTGTATCGTAGGTGTAATGCCCTGCAATGTAGTTGTAGATTGCGGTTACCTTTTCTGCATCGGTTGCTGCGCCCTTGCAGATTTCAGCCGCCTTTTGGCTGACTGCATCGCCTGCTGCAAACTGCACATCTGCGGTGGGGATAAGGTAGGGAGCATATTCGTTTTTGATTTTTGCATTTACGGTTTCTCTGCTGACAACCTGATAGGTTGTACCGGAAATGTTTTCACATACGGTAATAGTGTATGTGCCATCGCCCTGGTCCAGAGAGAATTCTGCAGTTTTGCCGCTGGGGCAGTTTTTATAGGAGGTCTTATTGTCACCGTACTGGATGCCGACCTTCAATTTGGAATCGGAAGCGTAATTTACGGTAACAAAACCATCTTTTGCATGGGAAGTATCAATAGAACCTGTAGAAGCGCTGGCTGTTACCACGCCTGTCATAGACATTAAAATAAAGGCTGCAACAAATGTGCAAACACAAGAAAAAAGCCGTTTCATACGGAATCTCCTTTCGGTAACTGGCTGCCAGCCCTCTCGATGAGGGGTAAGGCCCTATAGCTTTGCGTCGCCACCTTTCGGTGGGTTTGCTATTATCGTTTGAGATGCTGTCGACTACGGCTGCATCTTTTACTGATATTGATTGTATTATTTTTATACCTACACTATATACCTTTTTTCGCGGTTGTCAATAGAAAAACGTAAAAAATCTTGAAAAATCGACAAAAACTCGGCGTGCAGAAGGATGGGAGAAAGGGATGGAAGGCACTGCACACAGGGCGCGAAAGGAGTTGTGTATTTTGCATAAAAAATAATGGCGAAAAAGCAGATTCTTTTGCTTTACTTTAGTGTGGCAATGTGATACTATGATGAAGAACAAAGGAGCGACGCTCCGCAGGAATGAAAAAACGATATGAAAAAGGGGACGATAACGTATGAAAAAGTATTTGGCACTGTTTTTGACAATGGTTATGGGTGCGTCTGTTCTGGCAGGTTGCGGCGGCTCTGACAGCGCAAAGACCTTCACTGTAGGCTTCGATGCGGAATATCCTCCTTATGGCTACAGAACAGAGAGTGGCGATTATGCCGGCTTTGATCTGGATCTGGCTGCTGAGGTCTGCGAAAGAAACGGCTGGGAGCTGGTAAAGCAGCCCATCGACTGGGATGCAAAGGATATGGAGCTGAACAGCGGCGCAATCGACTGTATCTGGAACGGCTTCACCATGACAGGCAGAGAGGATGAATACACCTTCTCCAAGCCCTATGTTGACAACAGCATCGTATATGTTGTAAGAGCGGATTCCGATATTCAGACAGAGGCTGATTTGGCAGGCAAGCACGTCATCACACAGGCAGGCTCCTCTGCACTTTCCGCTTTGCAGGATGAATCCAAGGCAGATGTCGTAAATTCCTTCGCATCTCTGGATGAAATCGCAGATTACAACACAGCATTCATGAATCTGGAGGCAGGTACAAATGATGCCATTGCGGTAGATATCGGCGTAGCACAGTATCAGCTGACAACAAAGGCAGATAAATTCAGAATGCTGGAAGAGCCCCTCTCCACAGAGCAGTATGCAATCGGCTTCAAGAAGGGCAATGAAGAACTGAGAGATCAGGTACAGGCAACACTGGATGAAATGGCAGAGGACGGTACTCTGGCAGAAATTGCAGCAAAGTATAAGGATTACAATCTGGATCAGATGCTTTGCCTGGGAAAATAAGAAAGAAACAGTTATGAAAAAAGCTGGGAAAGACGGCGGGAAGGCTCCTGCCGCCTTTCCTGCGTTTTAGGAATTTCTCGGATTCCTGCATTTTACGGTTAAGAAAGGAAATTTACTATGAATTTTGCGATTATTGCACAGCAGCTGGTAAGCGGCATGGGTTCCTCCCTGATGATTTTTGTGCTGACACTGCTGTTTTCCATGCCCTTGGGGCTTTTGGTTGCCTTCGGGCGTATGTCAAAAATAAAGCCCTTGCAGGCAGTCATTAAGGTTTTCATTGCCATTCTGCGCGGCACGCCCTTGATGCTGCAGCTTTTGGTGGTGAATTTTGCACCCTATTATCTGTTCCGTATTTCTTTGCCCAGATGGTACCGCTTCGCTGCGATTATCATCGGCTTTTCTATTAACTATGCAGCATATTTTGCGGAAATTTACCGTTCCGGTATCGAATCCATCCCCAAGGGACAATATGAGGCGGCATCCGTTCTGGGGTATAATAAAAACCAGACCTTTTTCCGCATCATTTTCCCGCAGATGGTGAAGCGCGTACTGCCTCCTGTGACGAATGAGGTTATCACACTGGTAAAGGATACCTCTCTTGCGTTCGTACTGGCGTATGAGGAAATGTTCACTGTAGCAAAACAGATTGCATCTGCAAGAACAAGTATTATGCCCCTGTTCGTTGCGGGTGTGTTCTATTTCATCTTCAATGGTGTGGTTGCATTCGCGATGGAACGCATTGAAAAGAAACTGAGCTATTACCATTAAGAAAGGAGGGCATACAATGAATAAGGTATTGGAAATTAAGCACTGCAATAAAAGCTTCGGGGAAAACGAAGTGCTGAAGGATATTTCTCTGTCTGTAACAGAAGGACAGGTTGTGTCTATCATTGGGCCTTCCGGCTCTGGGAAATCCACCCTTCTGCGCTGCGCAACCATGTTGGAAACCATGGACGGCGGCGATCTGATTTATCTGGGAGACTATGCCGCAAAGGCGGACGCACAGGGCAAGGCGGTTTATGCCGCAAAGGAAACCCTGCAGGGCATCAAAAAGCATTTCGGTCTGGTGTTCCAGAATTTTAATCTGTTTCCCCATTATTCCGTCATGAAAAATATCACCGAACCGCCGATTTTGATCGGCAGGCGCAAAAAAGAGGAAATTTATGCCGAGGCAAGGGAGCTGCTGAAAAAAATGGGACTGGCGGACAAGGAAAACGCTTATCCCTGTGAGCTTTCGGGCGGACAGCAGCAGCGTGTTTCTATTGCGCGTGCATTGGCGATGAAGCCGAAAATTCTTTTCTTTGACGAGCCGACCTCCGCGCTTGACCCTGAGCTGACGGGCGAAATTCTGAAGGTTATCAAGGATTTGGCGGCGGAACACATGACAATGGTAATCGTGACACATGAAATGTCCTTTGCAAGGGATGTTTCCGATCATATTATTTTTATGGATGGCGGCGTGATTGTGGAGGAGGGCGAACCCGAACAGGTCATCAATCATCCCCAGCAAGAACGTACCAAAGCCTTCCTGAGCCGTTTTCAGCAGTAAGGAAGTGGTCGGATGGAAGTGAAATTCATCAAAGCAAGCCCTACGGAAAATATGACGCTGCTCATCGAAACGCCTGTGGCAAGAGAGAAGCAGCTTGCTGTGGCAGAAAGGCTGATTGCCTATGGCAGTGTATACGCCGAGCAGGCAGGCTATATCGAGGAAGCGGAAAATCCTGCGGCAGAAAAGCGCCTGCAAATGATGGCGGGGGAATTTTGCGGCAATGCCAGCCTTTCTCTGGCGGCATGGCTGGCGCAGAAGAAAAATCTGCAGATTGGCGAAAAAACGGAAATTACGCTTGAGGTTTCCGGTGCGGAGGAGCTTGTTCGCTGCGAAATGAAACGAGAAGCGGAGCATCGCTTTCTTGGCAGAGTGGCAATGCCCTTACCGCAGACAATCGAAAAGAGAGCATTTACGCTGGACGGCGAAAGAATTGAGCTGACCGTAGTTGTTTTCGCAGGCATTACGCATATCCTCGTCCCTGCGTCCCTTTGGGGCGAGAATGCCGCAAAAAAGGCGGAACACGCGGCAAGGGTCTGGGCGAAGGAGCTGCCGCCTGTGTTTGGGCTTCTGCTGTTTGATGAGCAGGAGAAAAGCTTGAAACCGTTGGTTGCGGTGGAGGATGTCAGTCTCATCTGGGAAAGAGGCTGCGGCAGCGGAACCTCTGCTGTCGGGGCATATCTGGCGGCAAGGGCGAAGAAGGATGTTACCGTTTCCCTCAAGCAGCCCGGCGGCGTGATGCGCGCAACAGCTTCCTATCAGAATGGAGCGGTTACGAAAATTGAAATTACGGGCAGCGTTGCTATCGTGGCAGAGGGTACGGCATATTTATAAAAAAAGCGCAGATGAAAATTCTGCGTTTTTTTGTTATGTGAGGGGGAAACCGTGTAAAATAAGCATTTTCCTGCATTTTTTTGGCAGATAGCTTGACAGAAAGAAGGGATTTCCTCTATACTTTGCCAATAAGAACAGCGAAAAGGAGTGAAATCCTATGGTTGCAAATATTCCGAGAGTCGGTATGCGTATGGTGAAAACAGCATTGGCGGTTGCCATCTGCTTTTTTCTTTATGTTCTGCGCGGAGAGGAAGGCGTACCGATTTTTTCTACGATTGCCGCGATTATCTGTATGCAGCCCTATGCGGAAAACAGCATACAGGTTTCCATAAACCGTATTATCGGCACACTGCTGGGGGCAGTCTTTGCGCTTCTGGTGCTGTATCTGATCCAATATATTCCCTATCAGGTGCGTATCCTGCGATATCTGGTGATTTCCTTTGCGGTCATTCCTGTGATGTATGTGACGGTTTTATTGAAGCGCACGGGTGCTTCTGCGCTGGCAGGGATTGTACTGCTGAGTGTCTGCCTCTCTAATGTGGGGTATACGCCGCTGGAGGGGGCAATCAATCGTTCTGTCGAAACGATTATCGGGATTCTGGTTTCTCTGGGGGTCAATAATCTGCATCTGCCACGGAAAAGGACAGAGGACTATCTTTTTGTGACGGGCTTTGACGGGGCATTATACGACGAAAAAAACGGTATTTCGCCCTATGCCTCCTTTGAGCTGAATCAGCTTTTGCAGGATGGCCTGCCGTTTACCATTGCGACAGAGCGTACACCCGCTTCGCTGATGGCGGATTTAAAGGGGCTTGATTTGCGCCTGCCTGTTATCGCGATGGATGGGGCGGTGCTGTATGATGTGAAGGATAAGCGATACCGTGCGACAAGCGGATTGCCGAAGGAATGGGTGGACAGAATCTGCACCCTTGTGAAGGAGAAGGAGTATCATTATTTCCTGAACGTGATCTGGCAAAATGTGCTTCTGATTTATTTTGGCGAATTTAAAAATGAGGTAGAACGAGAATTGTATCTTTCTAACCGCCGATCGCCTTACCGCAATTATATTTATGGCGAAATGCCGGAGGATGGTGTTGTGGTGTATATCCTGCTGGTGCTGCAGGATGCGGATGCGGATGCACTGGAGGCAGAACTAAAAGAGATGGATACCGAACAGGAGCTGCTTTTCCTGCGGGATAAATCGGAAACGCCGGAGACATACTGTCATTTGAAGATTTATCATAAAAATGCAACAAAGAAATATATGCTGGAGCGGCTGATGGAGGAAATTCCGCAGAAGAAATGTGTTGCCTTTGGCAGCAACCGAAACGATCTTTCCATGCTGACCTCTGCACAGCTTTCCTATGCAACTGCGGATGCCGAAGCGGAAGCAAAGGCGGCGGCGAAGCGGCAGTTAAAGGGACATGGCGGCGACAGCATTGTGCGAAAGATTTTCCGTTTGTATGAGCGGCTGCCTTGGGAAAAGCTGCCCAAGGAGATGAGAGAACCAAAGGAATGAGAGGAATGATATGAGCGAATTGAATGAATTTTCCAGAGCAGAGCTGCTTCTGGGAAAGGAAGGCATAGAAAAACTGAGAAAGGCGCGTGTGGCAGTGTTTGGCATTGGCGGTGTCGGCTCCTTTGCGGCAGAGGCACTGGCAAGAGGCGGCGTGGGACACCTTGCCCTTGTGGATGGAGATGTGGTAAGCCTGACAAATATCAACCGTCAGCTGATTGCAACGCAGAAAACGATTGGCAGAAGGAAAACATCTGTTATGGCAGAGCGAATTCATGAGATTCTGCCGGAGACCGAGGTGGTGGAATATCCTGTGGTTTACGGTGCGGAAAACAGGGATTTGCTGGATTTTGCTTCGTATGATTATATTGTGGATGCGATTGATACGGTGACCTCCAAGCTGATTCTGATAGAAGAAGCGAAAAAAGCGGGGACAGAGGTTATCAGCTCCATGGGGACAGGAAATAAATTTGACCCGACCCGTTTTGAGGTGGCGGATATCTCCAAAACAAGCGTCTGTCCGCTGGCGAAGGTGATGCGGAAGGAATTGAAGGTGCGCGGCATTCGCGGCGTGAAGGTGGTTTATTCCAAGGAGCTGCCCCAAAAGCCGGCAGAATCGCAGGAGACGGGCAAACGACAGATTCCCGGAAGTCTTTCCTTTGTGCCGCCGGTGGCAGGGCTGATTCTGGCAGGAGAGGTCATCCGGCATATTGCCGGCGTGGATTTGGCATAAGAAAGGGGATTGACAGCACCTTTATTTCTGTTACAATAGTCATCATCAAATAAATATATCTTCATCGGAGAACTTGTAGTCGCAATTACAAAGTTGAAAAGATGTCGAGTGCGCTCGGTTATGCAAATAACCGGGCTGTTTTTTTGAATTGAAAAGGAGAGAAGACGTATGAATATCCAATTATCGGATCATTTTACCTATCGCAGGCTGATTCGGTTTGTCATCCCTTCGGTTGCCATGATGATTCTGACCTCGATTTATGGCGTGGTCGATGGGCTGTTTGTTTCCAATTTTGTTGGGAAAACACCCTTTGCGGCAGTCAATCTGGTGATTCCCTTTACCATGATTCTGGGGGCGTTCGGCTTTATGCTGGGGACAGGCGGTACTGCCCTTGTGGCGAAAACATTGGGGGAAGGCAGGCAGGAGGAGGCAAATCGGATTTTTTCCATGCTGATTTATTTTGCACTGGGCTTAGGTGTCCTTCTGACGATTTTCGGCATTGCAGTGCTGAAAAGGATTGTGATAAAAATGGGCGCGGATGATGCTATGCTGCGCCACTGTATGATTTATGGACGCATTGTGCTGCTGGGGATTCCCTTCTATATGCTCCAGAATATGTTCCAGAACTTTCTGATTGCAGCGGAAAAGCCGCAGCTTGGCTTAATTGTAACGATTGCCGCAGGGGTCACGAATATGGTTCTGGATGCGCTGTTCATTGCGGTGCTTGGCTGGGGCGTGGCAGG
>OFOU01001768.1_pt1 | contig 12167 bp, 10 predicted proteins | sample 1542061 | NCBI WGS metagenome assembly OFOU01 (sample SAMN04209239, study PRJEB22552) | human gut metagenome | biome: gut; material: feces | host: Homo sapiens | place: USA: Oklahoma
ATACTAGCACCTTTTACAGCGTTTATTATATTTTCTGTTGATAATTCGAAAACTTTTATAGGTATATTATTATCTTTACATAAAGATGTAGCTGTTGAATCCATTACTTTTAATTCTTTCTGTATAACTTCCATGTAGCTTAATTTTTCAAATTTCTGAGCATCTGGATATACTTTTGGATCTTTGTCATATACAGCATCTACATTTTTAGCTAGAAGTATAACTTCTGCTTCCATTTCAAGAGCTCTAAGTGCTGCTGCTGTATCTGTTGAGAAGTAAGGGTTTCCTGTTCCCGCACCAAATATTACAACTCTACCTTTTTCAAGGTGTCTAACAGCTCTTCTTCTTATATAAGGTTCTGCAACCTGTCTCATTTCTATACCAGTCTGAACTCTTGTTGCAACATCTATGTTTTCAAGAGCATCCTGAAGTGCCATAGCATTCATTACAGTGGCAAGCATTCCTATATAGTCAGCTGTAGTTCTGTCCATTCCGTCACTAGTTCTACCTCTCCAGAAGTTTCCACCACCAACAACAACGGCAACTTCTACACCTAGTTCGTTGATTTCTTTTATAGCAACAGCTATCTGGTTAACTATATCGTTGTTTATTCCACGTTTCTGTTCTCCTGCTAGTGCTTCTCCACTTAATTTTAATAATACTCTTTTGTAAACTGGTTTATCCATTTTCAATCCGCCCCCTAAAATTTCACTTTGTAAAAATTGTTATTTTTAAAAAAGAGAACACTGACGTGCTCTCTTCTTAGTCAACTATTTAAAAATTACTGCATCTGTTTTGCAACTTCTTCAGCAAAGTTTTCTTCTTTCTTTTCTATACCTTCTCCAACTTCGAATCTAACAACGTTTACAACTTTTATTTCAGTTCCAACTTCTTTAGCTACTGCTTCAACTAATTTTTTAACAGTGAAGTCTGGATCTTTAACGAAAGGCTGTTCTAATAAGCAAACTTCTTTAAGTTCTTTTTCTAGTCTACCTTTAACCATTTTTTCAACTATGTTAGCAGGTTTTCCTTCGTTTAATGCCTGCTGAGTTAATACTTCTGTTTCGTGAGCTATGTATTCAGCATCAACATCATCTCTTGAAACGTATTTAGGGTTCATAGCTGCAACCTGCATAGCTACGTCTTTACCTAATGTAAGTATTCTTTCATCTCTTCCTTCAGTTTCCATTTCAACTAAAACTGCTATTTTACCAGCTCCGTGGATGTATCCAGCTACCTGTCCGTTAGTAGATACTTTAGCAAATCTTCTGAAGTCAAGTTTTTCACCTATTTTAGCAACTTTGTTGTTTAATACAGTCTGTAAGTCGTTTCCTTCTTCAGCTTCTTCAGTTAATAATTCTTCAACTGTAGTTTTTTCTGTATTTAAAGCCATTTTAGATACTAATTTTACGAAATCTTTGAAATCTTCGTTTTTAGCAACGAAGTCAGTTTCTGAGTTTACTTCTACAACAGAAGCAACTGTATTGTCTTCGTTCATTTCTATAGCAACAAGCCCTTCAGCAGCTATTCTATCAGCTTTTTTAGCAGCTTTAGCTAGACCTTTTTCTCTTAATACGTCTACAGCTTTTTCCATATTTCCATCAGTTTCTGTTAAAGCTTTTTTGCAGTCCATCATACCTGCACCTGTAGCTTCTCTTAACTCTTTTACCATTGCAGCAGTTATAGCCATTTTGTGTTCCTCCTAAATGTACAAATATTATTTCTTTTAATATTATAAATGGTAAGGGAATCCCTTACCATTCAATTTTTAATATTAGTTTTCTTCTGATACTTCTACTTCTTCAGCTTCTTCTATTTCTTCTTCAGCACCCTGTCTTCCTTCTATAACAGCAGTAGCCATAGCACCAGTTATTAATTTAACGGCTCTTATAGCGTCGTCATTTCCTGGTATTGGGAAGTCTAATTCTTCTGGATCGCAGTTAGTATCAACTATACCAACAACTGGTATACCTAATCTGTGAGCTTCCTGTATAGCTATATTTTCTTTTCTTGGGTCAACTACGAACATAGCACCTGGTAATTCAGGCATTTCTTTTATTCCACCTAAGTTCTTTTCTAGTTTTTCTTTTTCAGCTCTTAATTTTATAACTTCTTTTTTAGGAAGTACGTCGAAAGTACCGTCTTCTTCCATTCTTTCTAATTCTCTTAATTTGTTTATTCTAGTTTTTATAGTTTTGTAGTTAGTTAACATACCACCTAACCATCTTTCGTTAACGTAGAACATTCCGCATCTTTCAGCTTCTTCTTTTATAGCTTCCTGAGCCTGTTTTTTAGTACCTACGAATAATATTGGTTTTCCAGTTTCAGCTACTTCTTTAACGAATTTGTAAGCTTCTTCTACTTTTTTAACTGTTTTCTGTAGGTCTATTATATATATTCCATTTCTTTCTGTGAATATATATTTCCCCATTTTAGGGTTCCATCTTCTTGTCTGATGTCCGAAATGTACACCAGCTTCTAATAACTGTTTCATTGATATTACTGACATTTTTTGTCCTCCTTGGTTTTTTCTTCCTCCAGATTGTTCATCTCCCTAAAAAACCCTTTGGGCACCTTTTAAGGATCGCAATTCTGTGTGTGATTATTCATTTTTTCACCTATAAGATTATAACATAGTAATTTTATGATTTCAATATGTTTTTTCATTTTTTCTATAAACTTGACAGCGTTAAATATAATGTACAACTAAACCTAGTACAAACATTGAAACCAAGGCAATTACAATAGCTTTTTTAAATAACGAACTCTTTTTATTTTTAGTTTCTTTTTCTATTTTTTCGATTTCTAATTTTTGAGTTTGCATAAGCTTTTTATCTATTGCATTTAATTCCTCTTCAGGAGGATTTATTTTTATTTCTGCCGTACGATACATAATTCCTGTCATAGCCATTATAACTTCATTAAAGTTTTGGTACTTATTTTTTCTGCTCAATAGCCTTTTATCTATCTTAACAAGTTCTTCATACTCTTTAATCACAGTAAGATTACTATAATCAGGACCTCTATCTATCCTTTTTAACATATCATTTTCACCAAAAGCTATTCCAAAAGGTCTCTTTTTAAATATCATTTCATAAAGTATAATTCCAAATGCAAATAAATCGCTTTCATAATCCGTATAATCTATACAAAGCTGATGAGGCGACATATATTGATAATTCCCTTTAGCCCTTATGTTTTTCCCTCTATTGGCTGCTGTTATACCAAAATCTGCTATTTTGATATTATAATCCTTATCTACTATAATATCCTGCATTTTTAAAGAACCGTGATAGTTTATATTGTGCATCCCATCACTATACACTCCCTTATGTATTAGATTAACACTTTCCAATGCCTTTAAAATCTCTATAGAGATATTTATCATAGCTTCTGGATGTAGATAGTTTCCTTTTATAAGCTCTGAAAGCTCTACTCCCTCTATATATTCATAGGCTATGAAGTAATATCCCTTATAATCCTCATAATGCTCACCTACATCTTTTATTCTTAATATATACTTAGAGCCGATATCATTTATTACAGTAGAAACATCTATAAAATTTTGTATAAAATCAGCGCTGATATGTTTATTATGAGAGAATATTTTTATAAGCACTCTTTCATCTGTGCTCAAATCTCTCGCAACATATAATCTGTTCTCCTCCATCACGCCATCAAAATCGACTGCGTATCTATTTTGTATCATTAAAACCCCACCTACTATAAAATTATTATAATTTTTTCTTTTTATTATTTATCTTATCTTTTATTATATCAAATTAAATGACTCTATACACTAATCAATTAAATTTATCTGATAACTATTTTTCAAAACAAAAAAAAGATGTCTCGAATTTTCAAGACATCTTTTTGATTTATTTTTTCATTTTTCTATATACGCCACCAGAAATATATTCTTTTTTAATTTCTTTTCCATTAGAATCTCTGTATATTCTATATGTTTTAAATTCAGTCGCATCTTTTTCATCTGCTTTAGCTTTATTTTCAACATTTATATTTATATTCTTTTTATCACCTGAGTTTCCGTATATTGTACAAGTAAGTTGTTTATTTTGAACAGTATTCTTTATATATACTGGATGGTCAAAAGTATTTTTAAATTTAAAATCAAGTCCCTCGTCATTTACAGTAGCATCTCTTCCAAGAGGAACATATGTTAAAGATGAAGAGTGGTTTGTAACACTTACAATATCCATACCTGATAATAATGCTGTGTTAAATATTGTAGATGACGTCTGACAAACACCACCTCCAGCAGACTGTTCTAACTTACCATTTATTATAACAGGCGCTTCTTGATATCCATTCTTAGAGTTTGTCTTTCCAGTATATGAGTTATAAGAGAATACCTGTCCTGGCATCAGAAGTATGTCGCTAGTTACCTTAGCAGATTTTTCTACGTTATGTGATCTCTGCTTATTAGACTTTTCAAAAGATGTAGTATACTCAGCTAACTTTGTATTAACTGATTCAACATCTGATGTTTTTACCTTAGCCTCATTTTTTTCCATTACTAAAGGTATTGTTTCTTTCTTTTTATTGTCTATGCTCTCTGTTAAATTAGAAAGTGTTTTAGAGATATTTAGTTTTATACCATCAGTAGATTTAGTAGTTTTTATGCTGCCATCTATTTTTATGGTAGCATTTTTAGGTTCTTTATCTAGTTTCTTGGCTATTTTCTCTATTTCAGCTTTCATTTTAGCTTCATCATATACAACTTCTATATTTTTTTTCAAACTTTTATTCTTTAATGAGAAGTAATTATATAAATCTTTGTAATAACTTCCATCTCTAGTATATCCATAAGCCTCATCTACAATCTGATCTATATTGTATTTTAGCCCTACAGTATCTGGAGCTATCTCATATTCTTTTCCATTGTACTCAAATTTTATATTATCCACTTTATATTTTTCGTTTAGCATTTCCTTTACATCATTAGGTCTTTTTCCAGCAACATCAATTCCTTCTATATATATATTTCTAGCAATTTTACCATTGTATATATATGTAAAGTTAAATGCCATAACAAATACAGTAATTAATAAGAATACCCCTAAAATACTCGCTACTATTCTTTGTTTTTTCTTCTGTTTTCTCTTTTTCTGAGAAACTCTCTTCTTTTTTCTGTTGTTCATATTCTTTTTTATATCATCAGAATTCTTCAAAGCCTTCTTTTTTGCTTCAAGCTTTTTTCTCTCATCTGTAGCTTTTAATGATTTTTTACCTGTAGTATTTTTTACTACTACTCTTTTCTTTTTTTCAGCCATTTTGGTATCACCTCTTTCCTCAAATGACTTCTATATTTCACAACTCATTATTTTAACATATATACAATTTTTCTTCCACATTTTTGAATTTTTCTTTATAAAAAGCTAAAAAAGAGAATAAAAAAAGCTTCCGAGATTTTCTCGGAAGCTTTTTTATTAATTTAAGCTTTATTATTTAGCAAAGTATCTGTTAAGTAATCCTAAGAATGCTTTACCATGTCTAGCTTCGTCTTTGCACATTTCGTGAACTGTATCATGTATAGCATCTAATCCTAGTTCTTTAGCTCTTTTAGCTATTTTTAATTTTCCTTCAGTTGCTCCGTATTCAGCGTCAACTCTTAATTCAAGGTTTTTCTTAGTTGATGGTTCAACAACTTCTCCTAATAATTCAGCGAATTTAGCAGCGTGTTCTGCTTCTTCGAAAGCTATTCTTTTGTAAGCTTCTGCTACTTCTGGATATCCTTCTCTATCTGCCTGTCTTGACATTGCTAAGTACATACCAACTTCTGTACATTCACCAGTAAAGTTAGCTCTTAATCCTTCAACAACTTCTTCATCTACACCTTTAGCAACACCTATTCTATGTTCGTCAGCCCATACTCTTTCTCCGGCCATTTCTTCAAATTTATCTGCTCCTACTTTACATACTGGACATTCTGCTGGTGCAGTTTCTCCTTCATGTATATATCCGCATACTGTACAAACCCATTTTTTCATAATCTTAATCCTCCATAATCTTTAATTTCTAATTTTTATATTCAAATTCTTTTTAAAGAGTTTTGTCTTATCTCTTATGGTATTTATATACCCGGTGATAAATAGCTTAAACATATTTTTTTAAAATTTTTTCACTTTTTTTAAATATTTTTTTATTGAGCATTTTCTCTATTAATCGTATTTTTAAATTAGTCTTTATGTTGGATTAGATTACTTACTTATCTTTCGTTTTTATGAATTTATATCTATTGTTGCATATTTACTATCATTATTTATGTTTCTTTACAGGTTTTTTATAACTCTAGTTATTAGCTTAGCAAAATTAACTTTCACTTTTTCGGTTGTTTCTATTACTTCTTTGTGATTTAATTTTGTTTCTGATATTCCCGCAGCCATATTTGTTATACAAGACACTCCTATTACCTTCATTCCACAATGTGCTGCAGCTATAACTTCTGGTACTGTAGACATTCCTACAGCATCACCACCTAAAACCTGAACCATTCTTATTTCAGCAGGTGTTTCATAGTTTGGACCTGAGAAGAATGTATAAACGCCTTCTCTTACATCAATTCCTTCCTCAGCCGCAGATTTTTTTACTAAATCTCTATATTCCTTATTATATGCATCTGACATATCAGGGAATCTAGGCCCTATTCTATCGTCATTTTTTCCTATAAGAGGGTTTGAACCACTTAGATTTATATGATCTTTTATAATCATTAAATCCCCAGCGTTAAAGTCTTTATTTGCACCACCAGCTGCATTTGTTACAATAAGTGTTTCTGCTCCAAGCATTTTCATAACTCTAACTGGCATAGTTGTAAGCGACTGAGAATATCCTTCATAATAATGGAATCTTCCCTGCATAGCTACAACTTTTTTTCCTTCTAATTCCCCGATTATAAGCTCTCCTGCATGTCCAACTACAGTAGATACTGGAAAATTAGGTATGTCGCTGTATTTTATTTTTACTGGATTTTTTATATTTTCAGCCATAGCACCAAGACCTGATCCAAGTATAAGAGCTATTTCTGGTTTTATATCAGTTATCCCCTTTATATATTCAGTAGCTTCTACTATTTTTTCGTACATAATTTTCACACCTTTCCAAGTTCAGTATTCTGTTTAACATATCATATCATTACAATAATATATTTTCAACACAAGTAGAGTTAATTTATTAAACTAAAAGAGCAGCTTCGTATCAAAAAATACTCAGCTGCCTTTAGGGATTATGTAACTTTGACTTTATGTTACCAGTTACCAATTTAAAATTGTTCCGTTATTCTATTCTAAACTTTTTTATGTTTTAAGTCAACTATTTATACTTTTTTATTTAATTTTTTACAATTGACGAAATTCTTGCATCTATTTGAATAATATTATTATAAAAAGTATGCTATTATATAATTAGTAATAGGAAATGGAGGAGTAATTTTGATAAATATTTATATTGACGATTCAGGAAGCCGCAGCCTTAAAGATTTAGATCAGCCTATATATCTTTTAACCGCTGTTTGTATAGATAATAGATATTTTGGAGATATTAGCGAAAAATTAAAGGTAATAACAGATAGATTCAAGTTTAAAATCGAAAATACACTGCAATCATCTTTTGATAATAATACATATACATCTAATAGAGCCAATAAGATGTCAAAACTTTTAACCGATTTAGTTATCAGTGAAAACTTTGAGCTACATTGCTCAGAAATTATAAGAGGAGATATTCCATATATAATTTTGGATAAAGATGATAGGATAAATACCATAAAAAAAACTCTTAGAGTTGTAGAAAGCTATGATATACCTATATTTACTGTCTATTGCGATAAAAATGAGTTTTTAAATCGTCATGGTAAAGGAAATGAGTCTGAGTGTTTATTAAACAGAAAAATGACAGAGGCGCTTGTTGAAATAATTTCTATTTATTTAGAAAAAAACAATGAACAAGCTTGTATAATAGCTGACGAAGGTAATTATACTGTTTCTAACTATATGATTCCTTATCTTAGAGAAAATCCAAGCGAAAGAATAAGTTCTGAAATTATGCAGAAAAAAAGCTATGATAGTGTAAATATCCAACTTGCAGATGTATGCGCATATACTACTAATATGAAACTGATGCACAATATTAAAAAGGATAATTATAAGCATAAGAAGATTGCCGAGGAATTATTTACTGTTATAGAGAATTATAATACGTTAAATAGACTATTCTAAAAAATGCTGTCGTAAAATTTTACGACAGCATTTTTTAAAAGTTTAATTTTTCCTTTAATTCTAAAATCCATTTTTCAATCGCTTCTGCTAAAACATATTGTTGATTTAAAACTTCTATACCTGTTCTAGGTATTTCTGTATTATCTTTTTTTTCTTCTATATTAGTTTTTAAATATCCTTTTAAGATATTTATATTCTTTTCAATTTTTAATATACATTCCTTTTGATAATTCTCTGGTAAGTTTTCTAAATTTACAACTACTGCATTAAAATTTAAAAAGATATTTATAGGTTCATCTGATATCTTTAGCATCAATCTTTTGAATTCTTCTTCTCCATCGTTCGTCAATGTATAAACCACTTTTTCAGGCATATTACCCTCTTTTATATTTTTACCTTTTATTAATCCCTTTTTTTCTAATTGTATTGTTTTTTTATATATGGAAGGAGTACTAATTTTAACCCATTTTGAAATATTTCTATATTCTACTAATTTTTGAATATCATACGCTCCCATAGCTTTATCTTTTAACATTCCTAAAACTATTAAATCTATTGTTGACATATTATTCACTCCTATAATTTCTTTTAAAATATAACTTAATTTTACACTAGCTATAATTTATAGTATTAATTTTTATAATAATTGTCAAGAAATTAATATCTTAGATATTGACTTATACTATAATTTATACTACTATATATTATATCTTTTATAGTACTATACTTTACAGTAATATAAAAGATGCAATATACATTTTAAGGAGGTTTTATAAATGAAACAAAAAAATAATAAAATTGAACTTTTAGGAAGCGCTCCTATATCACAATCATTAATATTACTTGGTATACCTATTATGATTGGTATGCTTATCAACGCATTTTATAATATAGTTGATGCTTATTTTGTCGGTAAACTTGGAGAAAGTGCTATGGCTGCAATTTCCATTGTTTTCCCTATTGGTCAGGTTGTTGTTGGATTAGGATTAATGTTTGGTAATGGAGCTGCTTCATATCTTTCAAGATTATTAGGAAAAGATGATAAAAAAACTGCCAATCAAGTTGCTAGTGTTGCAATTTATAGTAGTGTATTTATTGGGTTAATTTTTATAATAATTACTCTAGTTTTTATGAAATATATTTTAAAATATTTAGGTGCAACGAGTACAATAATACCTTATGCTTTACCATATGCAAAAATATATATATTATCTTGTGTTTTTAATATTTTTAATGTAACTATGAACAATATTGTTGCTAGCGAAGGTTCTTCTAAAACTGCTATGTCTGCTCTTCTCTTAGGAGTCCTTGCTAATATTTTCTTAGATCCTATTTTTATTTATTATTTTGATTTTGGTGTTATTGGTGCTGCTATTGCAACTGCAATTTCTCAGTTTATATCCACACTTGTATATATAATTTATATTTTAAAGAAAGAGAGTTATTTTTCATTTAGTATACGAAATTTTCATCCTACAAAAGAAATATTTTTTGAAATTTTTAAAATTGGTATTCCTACTTTAACATTCCAATTTTTAACAAGTCTATCTATCGCTTTAATAAACATTAATGCTGCTAATTATGGCGATACTGTAATTGCCGCAATGGGTGTTGTAACTAGGATAATTTCAATGTGTACTTTGGTTGTTTTCGGTTTTTTAAAAGGATTTCAACCTATAGCTGGATTTAGTTATGGTGCTAAAAACTTTGATAGATTAAATAAATCTATTAAAATATCTATTTTATGGTCTACAACCTTTTGTATTGTTACTGGGTTGATAATTATTATATTTTCTAAACAAATTGTTTCTCAGTTTGCAAATGGTAATAATCTTATGATTTCTTTAGGACAAAAATCTATTATTGCTAACGCTCTTTCTTTCTTTTTATTTGGATTTTATACAGTTTACTCATCTTTATTTCTTGCCCTTGGGAAAGGTAGTAAAGGATTTATACTTGGGGCTTGTAGACAAGGAATTTGTTTTGTTCCAGTTATTTTAATCCTTCCTACTTTATTAGGTATAGATGGTATATTATATGTTCAACCCATTGCTGATATTCTTTCTACTTTTGTAACTATTTTTATGGCTATAAATCTACATAAGGAATTAAATTTAGAAAAAAATAATATTAATCTATAAGAAAATAAGGATGTCAAATTAAAAATTTGACATCCTTATTTTTAGTAAATGAAAATTGAAACTCGTGATCTAGATTGCAGAAAAAAAGTGAAACCCGTCACCTCGTGTTTCACTTCTTTAATAATCTCATAAAATAATGTCTTAGAATATCCCCGTCATCTCGTGTCATATTCCAATCTATTTTCACCTATATATTAACATATCCATTACATTTTTTCAAATTTTTAGCAAATTTTTTCGAAACATTTAACCTATTTTTTATTTAATTTTTACACCTATATGTTATATATTTTTATTTATTATATAGTATATATCCAATCACTTATTTTTAATAACATTTTAACTATTTTAATTCTTTAAAAATAAATTGTTACCCTTCCCATCATCAAATTTTTCAAAAAGTATCTTGCTTTTTTGTTATGTCTGTTATATATTATATATAACAAATAGAATTGATATAACATTTGGAAAGGAGGTTATAAATATGAAATTAGAACTAGATTTTAGTAGCAGTAAATCCATATATCTGCAAATAGAAGATAATCTTATAAAAGCAATAGCAAAAGGAGATTTAAAAATAGGAGAATCTCTACCTTCTGTTAGAAGTATGGCTGAGGATATTGGTGTAAATCTTCATACTGTCAACAAAGCATATAACGAGCTTAAAGATAGGGGTTATCTAAATATAGACAGAAGAAAAGGCGCTGTTGTAGCAGATCTTCCAATGGAAAAAAACGAAATTAAAGAAAAAGAATTATTTGATGAATTAGAAATATTAATATCTAATTCATTCTTATCAGGTATTCAGAAGGATGAATTCCTAAAATTAGCAGAAAAAATTTACAATGAATGTGAGGTTGTTAAAAATGACTAACTATAATATAGAATTAATGGTTATGGTCCCTATAATTATTTTACTTGCAATTGTAGATTACAATATGCAAAAATTTACAAGCAAGAAAGTATTCTATGGGGTTAATATTCCGGAGAAATATAGAAATTTCGAAGAGTTAAAACATATAGATAAAAGCTACAAAAGGGGTATAGTAATCTCTACTGCTGCTGTACTTATAATCCAAATTGGATTATCTTTATATGCTAATTTTACATTAAATGAAAATCTTTATCTTGCAGCTGTTACAGTGCCTATAATACTTACAGTTGTTTTATACTACTTTATATACTATAGTAGTTATAAAAAAGTACTGGTATTTAAAGAAGAGCATCTTTCTACAATAAATCCTGAGCTTAAATCAGAAAGAACTCAGATACTTGATGTAGATTTTATGCATGAAAGAGATAAATTAGTGAAAAAATACAGCTTAATATATATTATTCCTGTACTTTTAGTTGTAGTGTCTTCAGCTTATGCTTTTATCAACTACGATAAAATACCTGAAATGATGCCTACACACTTCAACTTACAAGGAATTGCAGATGGATTTACTATAAAAACTAAAGCTTCTTTCTTAGCACAGATAGGTGTACAAATAGTTGTAATGCTTTTAGTTTATTTCGGCTCTGTTTATTCTTTAAAAGCTAGAATAAAAATAGATAAAAATGATTCTAAATCTGATATAGCAAATACTATTAAGTGTTTAAACCATTTAGCTAGCGAATCATTCTTTATGTTATTTGCAATGGCCTTACTTTTCAGTTCAATTTCATTTGGGCTTGTTAATCAGAAAGTAAATCAAATACTTATAATTTTGTCTACTGTAATACTTTTAGCATCAATAGTTCCTTTAATCTATACATCTTCTAAATTAAAGAAAGGCAACTATTCTGA
>OFOU01001778.1_pt1 | contig 12116 bp, 11 predicted proteins | sample 1542061 | NCBI WGS metagenome assembly OFOU01 (sample SAMN04209239, study PRJEB22552) | human gut metagenome | biome: gut; material: feces | host: Homo sapiens | place: USA: Oklahoma
ATTGTATCTTCGTAAGCTTCAGCTTGACTAAAACCAAGTATATTGGTATTTAAACAATCTACATCAATTGTATCTTCGTAAGCTTCAGCTTGACTAAAACCAAGTATATTGGTATTTAAACTATACACTAACAAACATTTCTGGATTTAATAATAAAGACTAAAACCAAGTATATTGGTATTTAAACTTATTAAAGATAAACCATCACATATTTTTTTCTTCAGACTAAAACCAAGTATATTGGTATTTAAATTATCTTATTTTCTAGAAATGATATCCGACTAGAAACAAGCAATTAATATGAATATTTGATGAATAGTATTGGTAATAAAGAATAAAGGTTCTTTGTCAAATAGTGTTGGTGGAAAAAACAAATAAATTTTCAAGTAACTCCAGTGATTTTCGCTGGAGTTATTTTATTGCCACTAAAATAAATTATTACTAATTAAAAATTTTAGCTCTAAAAAGTCAATGTAAAAAAAATTTTTTTGATTGACTTTTAAAAAAAGACATTATATAATAGTAATATAAAAAGGAACTATATATATCCCCTCCGCAAAGGTAATATATTTAGCTCCTTAAAAATATTATAATTATGGAGGTAGTATATGAAGTTACATTACAATTCAGATGGAAGTATTAACGTAATTATTAAAAAAAATGGAGAAATTATTTTTGAACACCGATTTAAAACTGAAAAACATTATAAAGATTTCTTTGAATTATTCTCTAAATAATTGATTCAACATAACTAAAGAAAGGTTCTTATTTCTAAGAACCTTTCTTTATATAAATTTAAATTAAAAAAGGGCTACCTTTCGATATACCCCCTCCGCATTAACAATTATATCATAAAGGTATGTAAAAAACAACATATCTATTTTTAAAGTATATTTCATATATTTTAGACATACGTTTCCAGAAAGGTGATAAAATGAAAAAGAAAATAGGTATTTTTTATAAAAAAGAAAATCCAAATGCTATAAGTAGTGCAGTTTTAAATATAGATAAAGAAATGATAGATATTTTAGGTATTTCATTAAAAGAAAATGATATAAAATTTTCTTTTAAAAATAATAAAATCACTATACAAAAAGGATACTTTTCTAATCCTATTAAATCAAAAGAAAAAAATATTATAGAAAAAAATATAAAATTAAATTTTACAAAAGTATATAAAAATAAAGATTATCTAGTAACTAGATTAAATATTCCTTCAGCTGTTATACGGGCAATGAATCTTACTTCTGAAGATAATGAAGTAGAAATAACACAAATAGATGATAAAATTGTAATAGAAAAAAATAAAAAAGAACTAGGAAAAGTTTTTAGTATTAAAGTAAATAAGGGTGGAATAGGAAAAACTTTTTTAACTGTTCAGTTAGGATATGGACTTGCCATGCAGGATAAAAAAGTATTATTACTTACATCAGACTCACAAAATAATATTTTAGATTATACTTTATCTGATGAAGAAATCGACAAAATAGATTTAAAAAAAGACCTTAGATATTGTGTAATGAATGATAAAATTGAAACATTAAAGCTAAGAACCAATCTTTATTTTATTCCTACAAAAAGTTCTCTTTTTACAGACAGATTTTTAGAAAAATTACCTAATTTTATAAAAAAAATGCAAGAGGAATATGATTATATTTTAATAGATAGTATCCCAACTATGAAGATAGACAGTACCTTTGTCGCTTGTTCAAGTCAAATTATTATTCCTATGTTCTGTGATAACCCAACTCTTAAAGGGGCTATAAATGTTATAAAAGAAACAGGTATAGAAAAAATTCATTCCATTATAGTTAATAAATACAGACCTACAGCCACTCAAAAAGAAATATTAAAAGAAATAAAAGAAGCAATAGAAGATACGGATATAGTATTTCCTGAACCTATTAAAGAACTATCACAAATAGAAGCTTTAGCAAGAAAAGGTAAAACTATTTGGGAAAGTAGAGCTAAAATACTTACAACAGCTCAAGAATCTTTATTAGATGTTATATTAAAATTATAATTTTTATATTTATAAAGAATTAAAAACTAAGTCGCACAGTGCGACTTAATTTTATAGAAAGGTAGGAGAAAAATGGCAAAACAAAACAATAGAACACAAGAATTTTTCAAAACACAATTAGCTGCTAGAAAAAGAAAGACAGAAGAAAAAAATAAAATTAATACTCAAGAACTGTCATTGATATTACCTAATAATGATATAGAAAAAGTTTTTCAAATACCAACAAATCTATATGATGACTTAACCGATGATAAAGAACTTATTAATTTTTTAAATCAAAAGACTTTAGAAATAACAAAAATAAATTGTGCTGGAAATATAATTATAGGAAAAGAACTTACTGAAGTCTATGAAAAATTAGCTAAAAAAGGAAGCCCTGAAGGAATGTATCTTAGATTTTTAACAGTATTAGGATATAAAAAAGACTCTGCTTTAAGATATAGAAAAAGATATGAACTTTATAGAAAAGCTTGTAATAGTGCAGCTAAACAAATTATTTCTATATTACCAATAAGACTACTTGAGAAGTTATATAGAGAACAAGATTTATTAAAAAAAATAGATATAAAAGAAATAGATTATAAAACAGCTTCAGATATAATATTGAGAAAACCTGAACTAATATTAATAGAAAAAGGCAGTAAAAAAGAAGAGTTTACTTTTAAAATGGAAGAGCTACCATTTCTTCAAACTCAAATAAAAGAAAAATATGATAATTTAAACCAAAAGGAAAAAGAAAAATTAAACAAATTGCTTTTTGAAATAAAAAACATTTTAAAAATAAATACTTTTAAATAGCTTCTATGATAAAAATAAAGATTATAGAAGGCTATTTTTTATGGAAAGAAAAAGAAGAAAAGGCAAAACTATTCATAGTAAATATAATAAATCTTAAAAAGAATTCTTTTTAAGATTTATCCTATTGTATTTGTTAATGCTATTCATTTTTCTGTAATAGATAATGAGATAATTAAGAAAAAAGCTGTCTATATGATTCTTGGTATCAATGAAGAAGGAAAAAGATATTTTATCTATTAAAATTGAAAATAATGAAAGTAGAAATTATTAGTTAGTAATATTTAATAACTTAAAAAATAAAATTGTATTCAAAAAAATTTTTAACAGCTAAAAACTTTTAACTATTTTTAATTTACGAAATGTTTTAAGTTTAAAAAAGCTCTAGTATTTACTATGTAAAAAATGTTAAAATAAAAAAAGAAGTATTTTTTTCAATTTACGAAATGTTTCAAGTTTATGTGTTACTAAAAGTTATAAGTAAGTTTCAAAAAGTTATAAATTAATTACTAGAAGTTATATTTAAAATACTAGAAGTTACATTTGCATTACCAAATGTTACAAGTATATCTTCAAAACAATTAATTTTTAAGGTTTTTTAAGGTATGAAACAACTAAACAAAAAAACAAGAAACATAAAACTACAGGGGTTGTTATTTGGATGATTATAAAAAATAATGAAAAAGATAGAGTATTAAAACAACATAGTGCTTTAATTACTTTTAAAACAGACCAAGAATACTTTAATATTGAAGCTGAAAAAAGCATTATATCAATTTTAACTGATACACAATTAGAATTACAAAGATTATTTGTAGATATTTATAAGCCTTACTTATATAGATTATTTCCTAATAGTCAAACAAGAGATGATTTATTAAAAATAGCTTATGTAAATAATGGTATAAAAAAAATTAACATTGATTTTTCTAATATAAAAAAAGAAGAAGTTCTTAAAATTAAAGATGAAATTATAAGAAAGAAAATAGAAGCTACTCATTCATCTTTAATAGATAAAACTAAAAGAGAAAAATATTTATTAGATATCGAAAATATAGATGTAAAAAAATTATCTATGACGAATATAGAGCTATTAGAATATACAGATAATGAAATAATAGAATTAATAGAATCTATCAAAGATGTTTGTATATATGAAACTCTTAATAGATATGGAAGAACAAAGATTATTGATTTTACTTCTTTTGCAAATAGACTTGGTTTAAACTCTAATAGATTAAAAGAAAAACTAATTAAAGCTTCTAAAGTACAATTAACTTTTAACTATATTGATAAAAAAAATCTTAAAATAGAATCCGTATCTAATATGATAGCAAGTATTGCTTTTATAAGAAAAAAAAGAGTAACTTGGATGAGCTATCAAATACCTGATGAGATCTTAAAACATTTGTTAATGCCAGAAATATATGCTTACTTACAAGAAAAAAATGCACATAAGCTTACTGGTAAATATTCTATTAGACTTTACACTTTTTTAAAAGATCATATTAAATTTGGCACTGTAACTATTAGTAAAGAAGAATGTCAAAATTTTTTTCAATTACCTAAAACTTATATGAGTAATAAAAGACATTTAACTAGTAGATTTCTTATACCAACTATTGCTGATATAAAAGTAAAAACAGGAATGAATATTGAATATGAATTAATTCCTAATTATAATTATAAAGAAATTAAATTCACCATGAGACAACAAATATTAAAAACTAAAGATGATAATCAATATATTACAATAGATGCTTTATCAGGAATAGAAATAGATGAAAATGTTGCAAAGGCTATTATAAAAGCCAAAAGAAATATTTATGTTAATAAAGCTTGGACAAAGCACGTAGATAATAAAATTCTTATTTTGATAAGAGATTATAGTTCTTCTTTTGCTTGTGAACTTTTAAATGATTTATATAATAATTTAAAAGAAGAAGTTAAAACAACACTTGTCCAATATATAAATGGAATTATAAAAAATAAAAGAACGGAAAAAAATATAAAAATAGAAACTAAAGTTAAAAAAATAGAAAATGAACTTAAAAATAAAACTATTAAAAAAGTATCAGATATGGTAAAAAATGAATTACTAAATGTTTCAAATGAAAATAAAACTTTATATGATATTTGTAAAGAAGAAAATAGATTACAATCTCAAGATAAATATATTGTAACTATGGAGGAATATAAAAAAGAACTTAAAAGATATATCGAAGCAGGTAATACAGAAAAAATGGCAGATATGATTTTAAATAAAATGTTTATTATAAAAGAGGAGGAGTAATATGATTACCATTAGTTTATGTAATAACAAAGGAGGTGTTGCGAAAACAACATCAGCATTTAATTTAATTCATTATTTAAATGATAATGGATTTAAAGTATTAGCAATAGATTTAGATCCACAAGGAAATTTATCTACTGCTTTTGGAACAAATCCAAATGTTTTAAAAGGAACAGCTTATGATATTATGTCAGAATATACACTAATGAACAATAAAACTTCTGATAAACAATTATCTAAATATCTTATCAATATAAAAGAAAATATAGATTTATTGCCTTCTAATTTAACTTTAGAAAGAGCAAATATTAACTTTTCTTCTGAATTAGGAAAAGAAAATCTATTAAAGAAAGTGCTTTTAGATGCAGGAAAGTTTTATGATGTTTGTGTAATAGACTGTTCTCCAAATTTAGGAACCTTAACAATAAATGCTCTTGTAACTTCAGATTATGTATTTATTCCTGTCAAAGCTGGTATATTTGAATTAAGTGGTTCAACAGTATTAGCCGAAAGTATTGAAACAATCAAAGTAACATTTAATGATAAATTGCAAATGGGTGGAGTGTTCTTAACTTTATATGACGAAAGAAGTGTAATAAGTAAAGAAATATCTAATGAACTTAGAAATATCTTTGGAGATGTTTTAATGGTTTCTACAATTAGACAAAGCGTTACTATGATAGAAGCAATAGCCTGTAATCAATCAATATTTGAATATAAACCTAAATCAAATGTTGGAAAAGATTATGAAGCTTTTTGCAGAGAAATAATAAAAAGAATAGGAATAAATAAATCAAGAAGAAAGAGAGTTGAATAAAGTTGGCTAAAAAAACATTTATGCTAGGAAGTAGAGAAAATTTAAATAGAAATCAAATACAAAATAATCTTACTCAGATAATCAATACTAATACTTATGTATCAAAAGTTGATTACCAGATGTTACAAGTAGATGAAAATGAAAAAATACAATTATTAGAGTTAGAACAAGTAGTAATAAAAAAACAAGAAGCTATTTCTAATTCTTTAATGGATATATCGACAGCTTTATATAATGCTCAAAAAATATTATCTCGTAAAGAAGGAGGAGATGGAACTTTTAGCAAATGGTTTATGCAATTAGGCCTTTCAAAACCATTTGTATATAGATGTTTAGATAAATATAATCTTTATTTAATATCAAATATGCAAACAGTTATGGATTTAACAGTTAGAGAAACCTCTATGATAACAAAAGCTCTTAATAATAAAGAAATAGAAGAAGCTGAAGTAATAGATATTATTAGTTCAGATAATATTGTAAAGGCTATAGAAGATAAAATAAAAGGGCCAGAGAAGGAAGAAGAAGTAGATATAGAATACTTTAAAGAATTATCTTTAGATGATAAAAAAGAAAAATTAAAACTAACTACTAAAGATAGAAAGAATCTTGAACTAACTTTGAAAAGCAAAAAAGAAGAATTAGAAATATTGAAAGAAGAAATAAAATTACAAAAAGAAAAAATAGCAATTATTAAAGAATTAGAAAAATCAATGAAAACCGAAATTGAAAAAACCCTTTAAATCAAAAAAATATTGAACGTCTCATGTGAGACGTTCATGATAAAATAACTTAAAAAGTAAGAAAAAAGATATAATATACCGAGTAAGAGAACTTATTTATATAAATTAGTACTTTCTATGATAAAATTTATTTATTTAAAAATTTATTAATAATCACTAATTAATTTAATATATTAGATATTTTTTCTATGTCAAGGGTACTCTCTTTGTACTGCAATCAAAATCTTAGTTATCTAAGATTTTGATTGCAATTTTTATGGATAAGTTAATAAATAAACAAAAAATTGAAATTTATGAACGAAGGATTAACTTCTGTTCTGTTTTTTTTAATATCTGAATTCATATTTATTTAAATATGAATTCAAAGATTTCTTAATGAGAGAATATGAGGTAGATGGATTTGAACTTTTCTTACAGAATAAGAGATATGGAAGGTTTAGATAAAGTAAAAGATATATTTGTAACTCAATTCGAAAAATAATTAAGTGTAACTGAATCTTCTAATAATTTCAGAGTTAATTTTAATTATTACATCTTCCAAAATTTTTTCATCTAAAATTGGAGCTAATATTAAGCTCTCTAAGTTCTGTCCACATCATATAAAGACAATCAGCTTTTATTTGTTGAATCTCATTAACTTCTTCTATCAATCTTAAAATTTTTTTGAATCTTGGCTCTCCTTCGACTACTAGAGTTAGTGATATAAGCTCTATATTTTCTTTGTCAGCTATTTCAACCAATTCTTTAATTAACTTATTCATCTTATTACCTCAAAGAATATAATTAATATAATTATAACAAACAAGATGATATTTTCCTATATTAACCATTATTTCAATATTTTTTTCTTATTCTATATTATATTCAAATATGTTAAAATAACTGTATATACGGAAAATTAGGAGAGTTAGTGAAAAAGGGGGAAGTATATTTATATGAATAATTTATTCAATGATAAGCTTTTATCTAAAAAAGCTAATGAAGAAGTTGATCTTAATAAGAATAATTTAATTGAAAGAAGAAAGTATCTTGATAAATGGATAAATATGTTAGAAGCAGGAGTATTGGATAAAACTAAGGAAGAACAATTACAAGGAGAATTTATTTCAGATATTTTTTCTAAAGTTTTAAATGCTAGAAATATTACTGATGGTTTTGAAGAGTGGAATTTAGAAAGAGAGACAAAAACTCTTTTAGATGGACAAAAAGCTGATGGAACATTAGGATTTTTTAATAATAATGGAAAAAAAGATATCAGAGCTTTAATTGAATTAAAAGGGGCTTCAATTAATCTTGATACTAGACAAAAAAGAATTGGAGACACACGTTCTCCAGTAGAACAAGCTTTTGGATATGCTCCTAAATATGGAAAAAATTGTCACTGGATTATAGTTTCAAATTTTAAAGAAATTAGACTTTATCATGCTAATTCTATGTTAGAATACCAAGTTTTCTTTTTAGAAAATTTAAAAGATGATTTAGAATTTAAGAAATTTATATATGTATTGTCTTTTTATGCTCTTGTTGGAACAGAAAATAAAAAAGCTAAGTCTTTAGAACTTTCAGAAGAATATCAAAAAGTCCAAACTGAAATAGAAAAGAAATTTTATAATGAGTATAAAGAAATTAGAATAGAAATTTTTAATAATATGAAAAATAATAATCCTGAAGTTTCTGAAATGATTATTATTGAAAAAGTTCAAAAATTGTTGGATAGATTTTTATTTATATGTTTTTGTGAAGATAAAGGATTAATTCCTATAAACTCTTATATTAATCTTGTAAAACGTGGAGAAATACTTGAAGATATTTTTGAAAGTTTTAAAACTTTCTGTAACTGGATTAATTCAGGAAATAAAAATAAAAATATACCATATTTTAATGGTGGACTTTTTAAACCTGATCCAATTTTAGATAACTTATTTGTTGATGATGAAGTTTTTAAAAAATTAGAAAGAATTGCTAATTATGATTTTGATTCAGACATTAATGAAAGAATTTTAGGACATATATTTGAACAATCTATTAGTGATATAGAAGAATTGAAAGCAGCTTCTTTAAATGAAAAAGTAGATAAAAAAGATAGTAAAAGAAAAAAAGATGGTATTTTTTATACTCCTAAATATATTACAAAATATATTGTAGAAGCAACTATAAATTCATGGATAGACGATAAAAAGAAAGAATTAGGAGAAGATAATTTACCTGAACTGACAGAAAAAGATTTTACATATGATTTATATAAGAAAAATTATTCTAAAAATTATAGAAAACATGTGGAGTTTTGGGAAAAGCTCCGTTCTGCATTAAGAAAAATAAAAATAATAGATCCAGCTTGTGGATCAGGAGCTTTTCTTATAGAAGCATTTGATTTTTTATTGAAATATAACCAAATGCTTGACGAAAAAATTTTTAATATGACAGGTACTAAAAATCTTTTCGACGATACTACAAGAGAAATATTAGAGAATAATATTTTTGGAGTTGATTTAAACAAAGAAAGTATAGAGATAACAAAGCTTTCTTTATGGCTAAGAACTGCAAATAAAAATAAAACTTTAACTACTTTAGAAAATAATATTAAATGTGGAAACTCTTTAATTTCAGATAAAGAGCTAACAGATAAAGCTTTTAACTGGCAAGAAGAATTTCCAAAAATATTTGAAGAGGGAGGATTTGATATTGTAATTGGTAATCCTCCATATGTTATAATTTTTGATAAAAATTTAAAGAAAAAATTAGAAAAAAATTATATAGTTTTTAAAAGAAATAACGATTTATATTCAGCATTTTTTAATAAAGGAATAAACATTTTAAAAGAAAATGGAAAATTAGGCTTTATAACACCAAATAGTTTTATAAAAGGAGATTATTTTAAAAATTTAAGAGAACTTTTAGCGAGTTATCAAATAATAGAGATCATAGACTTTAATAACAAACTAATTTTTGAAGAAGCAAATGTATATTCCGCAATAACAATTTTTAATAAAACTATTGCTAAATATGATTGGATATTAAAATCTAGTATGGAAAATATAGTTGGAAAAGTAAAAATAAACTCTGTCGAGTTTAGAGTAAAAAATAAAATACAAGAAAAAGTTGAAAATTATTCAAAATTTGAAGATTATCTTTTTATTAAAGATGTGGGATTTAATTATTGGACTGTTGGTAAGGGTAAAGTTAGAGGAGAATCTATAGGAAGCAGAATTTTATATAATGGAGAAAAATTAAATGAAAATGATATTCCATATATAAAAGGAAGTAATTTTACTAAATATTCTATAATTGAGTATTCTAATTATTTAAGACATAATTATACGACACTTTTAAATGAAAATGATATTTTTAGATATAGTCCAGAAATTTTAGAAATAAAACCAAAGATCGTTTATAGACAAACTTCAAGTGAATTAGTAGGAACTCTTGATGAAAATGGTTTATATTCAGATAAAACAGTTCATTGTATCATAAATAAAAAGGATAACGAATTTAATTTAAAATATGTATTAGTTCTTTTTAATAGCAAATTATTAAATTATTTATATAAACAGGATACTCTTGAAAGTGGAAGAGCTTTTGCACAAGTAAAAGCAGGTAATATAAAAAAACTTCCAATAAAAAAAATATCTTTAGAAGAACAAAAACCTTTTATAGAAAAAGCTAACATTATGCTTGAATTAAATAAAGAATTACAAAATAAAATTCAAAAATTTAAAAATAGATTATCTTCAAACTTTGATTTAAAAGAGTTTTCTAAAAAAATGGAAGTTTTTTATAAATTAGATTTCAAAGAATTTTTAAAAGAACTTGGAAAACAAAAGATAAAACTAAGTTTATCAGAACAAGATGAATGGGAAGAATATTTTGAAAATTATAAAATAAATATTTTAAAAATAGCAAATCAAATTGAAATGACTAATAAAGAAATTGATACTCTTATATATAACCTTTATAATTTAACTCCTGAAGAAATAGAAATTATAGAGAATAATTTAAAATAATCTAGCTGCTGAACTTGAAGATCTAAAAGAATTTAAAAAAGGTTTGTTACAACAGATGTTTGTATAAAATTAGAATTAAAGGAAAGAATAGTTGTAAATTAATTTTTAATAGCAGCTATTCTCTCCTTTTTTTATTTCTTAAAGAAAAGTTTTTATAAAAAATCAATTTTAAAAGCTTCAAAGCCTTAAAAAAGGCATTATAAATTTAAAGGTTTTAGATATTAGATATGTGATTTAAAGTGTCATAAAATCAAAATAGGAAAGTCATTATTTACTTATTCTTCTTTAAAAAGTCATCTAGGATAAAATTCATTAAAGCAGTTATAGTAAGATTATTTTTATCACAGAATTTTGTAAATCTTTTATAAATATCAGCAGATAATCTGCAATTTGTTATCTTTAGATCTTTTAGTTTAGAATATTCTATTGGAACTATTAGTTCTTCCTTAATTCCTGCTTCTTTCTTTTTATATAAGTTTAGTAATAGGGCTAAGATCTCATCACTTAATATAAAATTCATTTTATCTTTAGAGTTTAACTCCAACAGAGCTTGAGTTGTTAGATCTGTAGTTTTTACTATTGGAGATTGATTTTGAGGAACTTCCAAACTTTTCTTCTCTTCATCATTTACTACTTCAACTGGAATAGTAAATTCTAAATACTCTAATTCTTCAGAAGAAAAGTAAGTATAATTTTTCTTCAACCAATCATTCATTTTAGTAGAACTTCCAAACTTAGCTTTTCTAATCTCTTTTAGATCTGTTTTACTGGTAATAGAATCTTTAATATCTTCTATTTTCTTTTTAGTTTGTGGATTTAAGTTTTCCATAAGCTCCCCCCTTTAATTTTTATACCTTGTTTTTTGAGTTAAATATACACTACACTATATAGTATATCAGCTCCACCCCATATTCCAAAGCTTTATTTTATAAGGGCTTTGAAAGATACTAATACACTATGCTTCAGCTCCAGTCTGCTCCAGTTTTTTATATAGTGTAAGGTATAGTGGAATGGTACTATAAGACTATTTTAATAATTAAATTAATTATTTTTATCAGCTAACTCTTTTGGGGAAATATTTTCTTTTATTTTTTTACCTATCACTTTTTTCATTAGCTGTAATTCAGGTTGAAATTCTTCCCATTCTTTTTTAAATTCTTTATCTTCTAATCTTTCATTTAATAATTTTTCTAAATCGTCCATTTTAACTTCTCCTTATTTTTTAGATAAAAAAACACTACTAAATATAGTGTATCAGCTCCAGTAACCTTGAAACTCCTTATTTTATAATAAGTTATAACAGAAGCAATACACTATATCTCTGCTTCAACTTGCTCCAGTTTTTCTTTAATTAACATTAATTTTTCATCATAATTTACTATTAATTTTATAAAAAATGAAGTTAAAAATCTAAAATCATTTGAGATTTTCAATTCTCTATTTG
>OFOU01001779.1_pt1 | contig 12116 bp, 10 predicted proteins | sample 1542061 | NCBI WGS metagenome assembly OFOU01 (sample SAMN04209239, study PRJEB22552) | human gut metagenome | biome: gut; material: feces | host: Homo sapiens | place: USA: Oklahoma
ATTTGAAGAAATATGATCCGGACATGCGCCATTTAATCGATACCTATTTGTCGGCCGATCCCAGTCGTGTGTTGACTTCCTTTGGAGGAGCAACATTGGTCGAGCTGTTGGTAGACAACGGAATTTCCGCGCTGAAGGATATGCCTTCCTCTACACCCAAAGAGCAGGAAGCAGTTGCAGAGACTATCGAAAACAATATTGGCAAGGAAATTGTTGAGAGAACCCAAAGCAACCCCAAATACTACGAGAAGATGTCTGCACTTCTTCGTGAGTTGATTGAAAAACGCAAAAATGACGTGATCAACTATGAGGAGTATTTGCGTCAGATTGTGGAGCTGGCAAGGAAGGTACATAAACCAGAAAGCGGCACAGAATATCCTCCGGAAATCCGGGAGAGTGCCGCCAAGCGAGCCTTTTATGACCATCTCAACGGGGATACGGTTGTGGCCAATCAGATATATGACGCTGTCATGTCTAGCAAACAGGACAATTTCCGGGGAAGCAAAATCAAAGAGCGTAAAATCTGGCGGGCTATTCGTGCTGTCGTAAAAGATGACCAGGAAGCCGATCAGTTGCTTGCATTGGTAAAGGAGCAGAGTGAATTTTAGTGGATGAACTGCAAATCGGCAACATGAGTATTGCCGTTACAAAAAAGAACATCAAGAATATGTACATCCGCGTTCTGCCGCCCGATGGGAAAGTCCAAATTACTGCACCGCACTCTGCTGGGGATGACGCAATCCGAATGTTTGCGGTATCCAGAATTTCCTGGATTAAAAAGCAGCGTGCAAACTTCGCAGCACAGGCACGACAAACGAAGCGACAGTATGTGACCGGAGAGAGCTACTATGTCTGGGGGCGTCGTTATCGTCTGGATGTGCAATACTCAAATGTTAGGAATGAGGTGTCCCTTACAGGCGGGCATCTGATTTTGCAAGTGAGGCCTGAAAGCACCCCGGAGCAGCGCGAGCGTGTTTTGAATGATTGGTATCGGGAGCAGCTAAAAAGCAAGCTGCCGGAAGTGATTCAAAAATGTGAACAGGTTGTAGGTGTCCATGCATCTGAGTGGAAGGTCAAAAACATGCGTACCAAATGGGGAACCTGCAATATAGACCGAAAAAGGATTTGGATTAACCTCCAGCTTGCAAAGAAAACTCCAGAGTGTCTCGCTTATGTCGTGACCCATGAATTGGTGCACTTGCTGGAGCGAAATCACAATGAGCTATTCCAGAAGTATATGGACGCCTTTTTCCCGGAGTGGCGAGTAGTAAAGGAAACACTGAATCAGCAAATGCTGGATTATATGAGCGAGTAATGTCTGATTAGGCAAAATGAAATTTCTATAGAAAATTCGATAAAACCATGCTATAATACTCCTAAGCCACCCAATCATCCATCTCAAGCAAAACCCCTGATAGGATGGCTCGGATAGATTTTTGATAGCAAAAGTCCGAATAGACCTTAGGATAAGGATAATCTGCATCAAAGAAAACCACGACGAATTAAATCCTCTATACAAAAAAGTTTAGAAATGGATTTAACTCGGCGAGTGGGAATAATTTCAGAGGCCCGAAAAGTCTGTCATGACGGGGGTTCTAAGGTTTAATATCCCTTGTGGCAACGGTTTGGCAACACCTTTTCATTCTTTATAAAAAAGAGCGAACTGATTTTGATTTCATCAGTTCGCTCTTTTTCTTTGCCAAAAAGATGAATTGTAAAGGAGAATAAAATGGGATTACCCCAGGCGGCGGACCAGGTAGGGGATGACCTCCTCAAAGTTAACGCCGTACCAGCTGGGCTTGGGATCAGCCAGAGTGGCGCGGATGCACTCCACAGTGTAGTCGGCAGCCAGAGCCAGAGCGTCGCCCAGGGACTTGCCCCGCATCAGAGCACCCACGCAGGTGGAAGCAAACACATCACCAGTGCCGTGGATGGCTACGGGCAGGCGCTCATTAAAGTAGCTGCCGTACTGGCCGGTCTGCTGGTCGTAGTACATAGCGCCCAGCTTTTCAGGCTCAAAGCTGACACCCGTCAGGGCCACATACCGGGGACCCAGCTTTGCCAGTGCCTGGAGCATCTGGCGGATATATGCTTCGTCGTACTCCGTGCGATAGGGCAGGCCGGTAAGCAGGCTGGCTTCGGTGAGGTTGGGGACGATCACGTCTGCCTTGGCGCATACCTTGGCCATCTCAGCGGGGAAGTCGGGACCAAAGGCGGGGTAGAGCTTACCGTTGTCCGCCATGGCAGGGTCGACCAGAATCAGGTTGTCCGGGGTTTTGAAGGTGTCAAAGAAGGCGCACACATCGCCCACCTGCTCTTTGGAGGCCAGGTAGCCGGTGTAGATGGCGTCGAACTGGAACCCCTCCTGCTGCCAGTGGTGGGCAATGGGGTTGATCTGGTCGGTGAGATCCTTACAAGTGAAATTTTTAAACATGGTGTGGGTAGAGAGTACCGCGGTGGGGAGGATGGAACATTCCACTCCCATGGCGGAGATAATGGGCAGAGCCACTGTCAGAGAGCACTTACCCAGGCAGGAGATGTCCTGTACGCTGACGATCCGTTTCATGGTGTGCACTTCCTTTGTTTGATTTTGAGTGCATTGTATCAGAACAACTGACCTGGAGAAAGGACCAAATATTGATTTTCTAACCATACCAGATGGAGGGGGAGAAGAAAATCCCATCTGGCGAGATAGAATTCCCAGGCTGTGAGGTAGTCAAGAGAGTGAATTTCCGGTAAGATAAAGGCGAAAAGAAGAGGGGAGGGAACCCTATGAACGAACAGGAATTTGCCCAGCGTTTGCGGCAATACCGGAAAAACAAAGGGATGACCCAGCAGGAATTGGCGGATCAATTGGGAGTGTCCAATAAGACGGTGTCCCGGTGGGAGAGCGGTAGCTACCCTGACGTGACTACCCTGGTGGCTTTGGCACGTGTTCTGGGCGTGACAGTGGATGAACTGCTGGACCCTAAGGCTCCGGTGCGGACCCTGGAGAAGAGCGACTGGCAGAACCTGCTGTCCTTTGCCTTTGCCATTGGAGGAGGATTGCTGTTTTACCTGCTGGCCCAGTTTGTGCCGCTTCCCCTGTGCTGGGCATTGTATCTGGGCTGCCTGGCCTACGGAATCTATCTCCAGGCTCACTACACCTACCATACTCATTGGTTTCAACTGGGGGTGTGGGTGATGGTGTTTTTTGTAAGCTGGTCGGTGGTGGGTCAGCTGCTGATCGGGTCAGCGGCTTTGTTTAGCCTTTCTTCCAGCGGAATGTTTCTGACCGATCAAATCAGTAGGTTGCTTCAAGGAAATGTGAATGGACGTTTGGTGGCGGCACTGCTGATGTGGGGGCTGATCTGGCTTATTTTAACCGCGGTGCTGAGTTGGGTGACCATGGCTTTGGCCAGATGGCTGGCCAGAGAGCCTGGCGTGGACAATTCAGCTCTGATCTTCTCGTGGAAAGACTTGTTTCGCCTGCGCCTGAGTCTGAGCCGAGCTTCTTTCCGTTGGACAAAGGCGATCCCTGTTCTTGCACCGCTGGTTCTTATGGGGTATTGGTGCCTGTTCTGGCGGGACGATTTGCCTGGTTGGCTCTATGTCTCACAGAAAGAGCTCTACCTTCCGGTTTGGGCGGGGATTAGTCTGCTGACTATGCTGCCGCTACTGAAAAAAGGACGGCGGGGGATGCTCCTTCCCGCTTTGGCGCTGGCCTTGGTGGATCTAACATTTCCAAGACTCTTAGTATATGAAAGAGGCTATCGCACCATCAAAGAGACGGTGATCGTGATGGGAAACTGGACATCTCCCAATGTACATTCCTTTGGCCAGGCCAATGAGGAGATGATCGTGACCGCCATTGTGTTAGCGCTGCTCTATCTGATCTGCTGCTTTATTGCCATAAAACGTGTGCCGAAGGAGGAGAAAAAAGAGGAGACAGAGCCGGAGGAGAGTGGCACTTTCTAAAAAATTATTAAATTTTTACCTGCTGCCCTTTACACAACGGGGTTTTTGGAGTAAACTAAGCACATCTTTTCCATGCTTAGTTTAGGAGGTGTTTTCGATGGACGAGATGGATTTCACCCGAAAATTCCGTCTGGGCGACCAGCGCGATCTGGAGATCAAGGCGATCCTGGCTACGGTGTATCAGGCGCTGCAGGAAAAGGGATATAACCCGGTAAACCAGATTGTGGGCTACATTCTCTCCGAGGACCCCACCTACATCACAAACCATAACAATGCCCGGGCACTGATCCGGAAGATAGACCGGGATGAGCTCCTCCAGACCCTGGTCAAGTATTATCTCACTCACTAAGCCTTGAAAGCCCGCTGAAAAGCGGGCTTTTTTGTAAGGAGACGCCATGAAAATTTTAGTCAGTGCCTGTCTGTTGGGGTGTCCCTGCCGATATGACGGGCAAGGGAAAAAGCATCCGGAGGTGGAGGCACTGCGGACGCGGGGACATGAATTGATCCCCGTATGCCCGGAGGTGCAGGGTGGCCTGCCAACCCCGCGTCCTCCCGCCGAACGGCAACGTGACGGCCGGGTCGTAAACCGGGAGGGCACGGATGTGACCGAATCATACCAGGCAGGAGCAAAGCTGGCTTTAAAGACGGCTCTGGAACAGGGGTGTGAGCTGGCGGTTCTCAAAGAGCGCTCCCCCTCCTGCGGCAGCGGAGAGATCTACGACGGGACCTTTTCCCGGCGTTTGATACCGGGAGATGGAGTGACAGCCCAGCAGCTGCGTCAGGCGGGAATCAAGGTCCTGGGAGAATCTCAGGCAGAAACAATTCAATAAAAAAGCCCCAGATCTTCGGTCCGGGGCTTGCGGCGCGTCGGAAAACCGGCGCGCTGTTTTGTTTTACTGAATGGCGATGCGGTTCTGATGCTCAATTGCCTTTTGATCGGCCTTGGGCAGTGTCAGCTTCAGAATGCCGTCCTCATACTTGGCGTGGATATCCTCAGGCTGGATGTCGCCCACATAGAAGCTGCGGCTGCAGGAACCGCTGTAACGCTCCTGGCGGATATAGTGGCCCTCGTCGTCCTTCTGGTCCTTATCCAGGCCCTTGGCGGCGCTGATGGTCAGGTAGCCGTTCTCCAGTTCCACATTGACCTCATCCTTCTGGAAACCGGGCAGGTCAACAGCCACTTCATAGTGGTCGTTTACGTCCTTTACATCGGTTTTCATCAGGTTCTTAGCATGCTTACCATACAGGGGATTATGGGTTCCGAAGAACTCCTTTTCCAGAGAATCATCAAAGAAACGATCAAACAAACTTTCACCAAACAGGCTGGGCAACATAAGTCATTCCTCCATTCTTGCACTTTTGTGCCCACCAATTCGGGCCCTCATTGGGCCTTTCCCTTGGTACGAGTATGTTATAGCACCACAAATTAGCACTGTCAACACCAGAGTGCTAATTTAACGAAAAGTTCATTTATTATACGAAGAAAAGTCATAAATAAAGAAAAATGAATTAAATCAGCAATTTGTTGATGTAAAATGGAAGAAAATTTCCAGCCAAGCGGCAGGTAGTGAATTTCATGATTGCACCAGAGTGGGTTTTATTGTAAACTGTTACCAGAACGTATTTTACCAGCGTGGAAGTTCAGGAGGAAGCGGGCATGAATGAGTATCTGCGTCAGATCACCCGGCTGCTGAAAATCAACGGCGATTCCATGGAAGGCATGATGGTGGTAAACCGGGATGGGATTATTGAATATTACAAGGCCAGCAGTGCCCTGGAAAAACTGCCGGATGATTTCGGACGGCAGGTGCGTGGGAAACATTTGCTGGAAGTCTATCCGGACCTGAGTGAAGAAACCAGCACGGTGATTCGGACGCTGCGTACCGGGACCATCACGGTAGGGGAGAAGCAGGTGCTCACCTCGGGAAATTTCAAGCTCACCATGACCACAACAACCTATCCCATCATGGGAGAGGACGGATCGATTCAGGGTGCGGTGGATATTGCTCAGCTGCTGGATATTTCAGAGCGGGGAACCAGCCGCCCGGTGCAGTATGGCCAGTCTGCGCTGGATGATATCGTGACGCAGAATGCAGCTATGGAACAGCTCAAGCGCGTGGTAAAAGAAGTGGCAAAGAACGATTCTGCCACCCTGATCTATGGGGAGACCGGAACGGGAAAGGAACTGTTTGCCCAGGCTCTGCACCTTCTCAGCGCCCGGAAAGACAAACCTTTTATTGCCCAAAACTGCGCGGCAATCCCGGTCAATCTGCTGGAGAGTATGTTTTTCGGCACGGAACGGGGCGGCTTCACCGGTGCGGAATCCAAAAAAGGATTGTTTGAGCTGGCCGATGGCGGAACGCTGTTTCTGGATGAGATCAACTCCATGGATACCGCCATGCAGGCCAAGCTGCTGAAGGTACTGGAAGAACAAAAGGTGCGGCGGATCGGCGGCAAGGAGGATATTCATTTCCATGTGCGGATCGTATGTGCTTCCAATGAGGTTCCCGAGCGTCTGATTGAGGAAGGGCGGCTGCGCTCTGACTTTTATTACCGGGTGGGCGTGGTCCGGCTGTGGCTGCCTCCCCTGCGGGAGCGGCAGGAAGATATCCTTCTGCTTACCCAGCACTACATAGATCAGTTCAATAAGAAGATGGGACGGCACATCCGGGGGCTGAGCCAGATGACGCAGGATCTGTTTTTACGCTGGTCCTGGCCCGGGAACATCCGGGAGCTGAAAAATACCATTGAAGGGGCATTCAATATCGAGACCAGCGATTTGATCACCCTGGACTCGGTACAAAATCTTCTTGCCAAGATGGAGCAGGATCACAGGCCGGTGCCGGAAGAGGTTCCGGTGCGCAGCCGAGTGGAGGAGCCTGGATCGCTGAGCCAGATCCGGGAACAGCTGAGCCGGGGCAAGGTGGACCTGGGACAGCTGCTGTCCCAGTATGAGGCGGCTATCATCTCGGAGGCGCTGCGGCAGACTAACCGTCTGAACGCCGCGGCAGACAAGCTGTCCATCTCGCCCCAGAAGCTGCAGTACCGTATGGAAAAGCTGAAACTGAAGTAAATCAAAAAAACGAGATTTCATAAAAACTTTTTGATAAAATATCAAAAAATTTTTATCACGAATAAAAGCGGACATGATGGATAGACAGAGTGAAAAAGGTTTTTGGCTGTATGAAATAAAAAATTGTTGAAATAGACAAAAAGGCTCTATTATGCCTTGACAGAGAGGAATATCTGATATTACACTTTGGAAAAGCAAGGACGCTGCCGTCTTTTTTCAGCGGCTGTGTCCTTGCTTGCTTTTTTGGCACATATTTTGCTGTTATGTTTATTATAACAGAAAGGGGGCTGTGCGCTATGCACGCAAATGGGAATTTCGCCTATATCAATGGAAAGATCTATACCTGTGACGACGAGAACCGTTATGCCCAGGCTATGACGGTCCAGGATGGTGTGATCACCTGGGTCGGAGCGCAGGAAGATCTGCCCGCCGGAGATTGGACCGTTGTGGATCTGGGTGGGAAACGTGTGATTCCCGGCTTTGTGGATGCACACATGCATCCGGTGATGCTGGCTGATTTCAGCAAGAAGATCTCCAGCCTGCCCCCCAAGGTACATTCCATTGAGGAACTTAAGGAAGAGATCCGCAAGGTGCGGGAGAGCCAGGGACCGGACAAGTGGATTGAAGGCTGGGGCTATGACGAGGGCAAGCTGGCCGAGGGCCGCTCTCCCATCCGCTGGGATCTGGATGAGGGGTGCAGCGATGCTCCCGTGTCTATCATCCGCACCTGCGGCCACATTCGCTGCGTCAACAGCAAGGCGCTGGAGATGGCGGGCATCACCAAGGACACTCCCGATCCTCAGGGCGGTCAGATCGACCGGGATGAGAACGGAGAGCCCACCGGCGTGCTGCGGGAGAACGCCCGCAACCTGGTGACCCCACTGATTCCTGAAACCACCGACGAGCAGAAGGTGGACCTGGTGGTGGATTTGGGTGAGCTGCTGTTGTCTCAGGGCGTTACCTCCATCTGCGACATGGGCAACCTGGACCCCAGCGATAACTATGATATCTACACCAAGGCGGTGGAAAAAGGATTCCGCCAGAAAGTTGGCATCTATTACATGTGGGACTTCTATGCCGGAGATGACAGCTTCCGGTTCCCAGAAGCGCGGAAGAACCGCGACCAGCAGATTTTCACCGCCGGCCTCAAGCTCATCGGCGACGGCAGTGTCTCGGGCCGCACCGCCTGGATGAATGAGCCCTACCTGGGCTCTGAGGACGAGGTAGGCTTCCCTGTCTGCTCTGACGAGCTGATGGAGAGCGCCATTCAGTTCTGTAAGGAGAACCATTGCCAGCTGTCCATGCATGCCATGGGCGGACACGCCATCGACCGGATCGTGGACCGGGTGTACGGCGAGGAGAAGTGGACCGACGGCGATGTGCCCCACCTGCGTATCGAGCACGTCACCGAGCCTTCTCAGCGGGCCATCAGCCGCTGTGCGGAGAAGAGCATCGGCGTTGCTACCCAGCCTATTTTCCTCTACGCCGAGATCGAAAGCTACCGGGCCAACCTCAGCCAGGAGCGCCTGGAGGCCTCCTACCCGGTAAAGACCATGCTGGAGAAGGGCGTGCCCCTGTGCTTCTCCACTGACGCCCCCGCCACCTCCTGGGCGGTACCCTCCGATCCCTTCCCCTGCTTGAAGGGCGGCGTGACCCGCAAGGCCTGGGACGGCTTTGACTGCGGCCAGGGAGAGAAGGTGGATATCGAGACCGCCATCGCCCTGTACACCCGGGAGGCCGCCCGTGTGGCGGGTATCCCCAAGGTGGGCCAGCTGAAGGTAGGCTTCCATGCCGACTTTGCGGTGCTCAGTGAGGACCTGCTGGAGGTGGACAACGACCGCATCGACCAGGTCTATGTGCTCCAGACCTACTCCAATGGGGAGAAGGTGTACGATAAAGAGGCTTAAAGCTGTACAATACGCCTTGTTAGAATGACGAAAACAAATTTCTCACCGTAATGAGAACTTCAGTTGATACCATAATCAGAAAGGAGAGAGCAAGTTGAAGCAATTACTGGAAGAAGCCAAACTGCTTCAGGAGCAGATCGTGGCTGACCGTCGCTATCTTCACCAGATTCCTGAGGTGGGCATGGACCTGCCCGAATCGGCAGCTTACATTGAAAAGCGGCTGGCCGAGATGGGGATCGAGTCCCACCGCTGCGGTGTGATGGAGGAGAGTGTACGGCAGAAGTACATCAAGATGGGTTTCCCCGATATGAGGGCATCTACCGGCGTGGTAGCTACCATCGGCAGCGGCAGTCCCTGCATCCTGCTGCGGGCTGACTTTGACGCCCTGCCCATGGAGGAGATCAACGACCTGCCCTTCTGTTCCAAGCGCAATGCCAGCCACATGTGCGGCCACGACACTCACGCGGCCATGCTGCTGGGTGCAGCCAAGCTTCTTAAGGACCATGAGAGCGAGCTGAAAGGTACTGTCAAGCTCATGTTCCAGCCCGGTGAGGAGATGGGATACGGCTCCAAGACCATGATCGACGACGGTCTGCTGGAAAATCCCAAGGTGGACGCTGCCATGGCCATCCATATCTTCTCCACCACCCCCGTGGGCCAGGTGACCTATTGCTCCGGCGTGGCCAGCTCCTCTCTGGATACCTTTGCCATCCATATCCAGGGCAAGGGCGGACACAGCTCCACGCCCGACCTGTGTGTGGACCCCATCATGATTGCCAACCAGATCTACACCGCCCTCAACATGCTCATGACCCGGGAGGTATCTCCCCAGGCGGTCGCGACCCTGTCCGGCGGCGTGATGCGCTCGGGTACGGCAGTGAACATTATCCCTGACACCGCTGACCTGCAGGTAGGCCTGCGCACCTACAACGTGGAGGCCCGCAAGCATGTGCTGGAGCGGCTGCCTGAGATCGTGGATGCCTATGCCAAAGCGTGGCACGGCGAGTACGAGATCACCATGTTCAACTGTCCCTGCACCTTTACCGATGAGGCCACCACCAAAGAGCTGCTGGAGTCGGTGGCCGAGATGGTGGGGGAGGAGAACATTCAGGCCATGCCTCCCATGGCCGGGACCGAGGACTTCAGCTACGTGGCTGAGCAGGTGCCCAGTACTTTCCTGGTACTGGGAGCCGGCGGATCCGAGCAGTATCCCCACCATAACCCCAGAATGGTACTGGATGAGAGCGTGTTCTATCAGGGAGCCGCCATCCACGCCAACTGTGCCATCGAGTGGCTGAACAAGCACAGCAAATAATCAGACCGCACCAGCCCCATAGAAAATGAATCAGGCTTTGAAATGACAATCAAACCGAAAGGAGTGCGCGGGTGCCTGCCGCGCAGAGAACTATGGAAAAGAAAAAATTTAAATTCACAGTGCCCCACGTCTTTGTCATCCTGGCCATCATCATGCTCCTTGTTTTTATAGTCTCGTTCTTTGTTCCCAGCGGCAGCTTTGCCTGCGGCATGCTCAATATGTTCACCACCGGCGTCTCCCAGCAGATCGTGGGTCTGCCCATCTTCTCCGGCATGTGGTATCGCTTTATCGTGCTGGTGGTCTTCTTCACCATTGGTCTGATCTTCCTGGTCCGGTATGCCAACCGTTCCCGCAAGGACCCCACCAAGAGCTACTGCTACGAGGAGTATAAGAATCAGGACGCTTCCGCTTCCATCGGCGAGGAGGTCCCCATGACCTGGAAGCGGGTTGTTGCTCTGGTTGGCTTTGTGGCGCTGATCGTAATTCAGGGTTACGGCTGCGTGGCTCTGAAGTGGAGCTTCCCCAATATCACGGCTCTGTACATCATCTTCATGATCCTGTTGGCCATCCTGTTCCAGGTCGGCCCCACTGAGACCTGTAACCGCTTCACCGCCGGCGCTGCCCGCGTGCTTGGCCCTGCGCTGGCCATCGGCTTTGCCAACTCCGTGATGGTCCTGCTGAACAAGGCTAACATCATGGATACTCTGGTGTACTACATGGGCAACGCCCTCCAGGGCAAGAGCCCCATGGTCACCCTGCTCATCATCTACATTTTTGTCACCGCTCTGAATTTCTTCGTGGTCTCCGGTTCCGGCAAGGCAGTCATGATGATGCCCATCCTCAGCCCCCTGGGCCAGATGCTGGGTATCAACCAGCAGGTTATGGTTCTTACCTACCAGCTGGGCGACGGCCTGACCAACACCCTGTGGCCTGCGGGCGCTGTGGTTGCCTGCTCTCTGTGCGGCCTGGACTTCGGCAAGTGGTTCCGCTTCGCCATCAAGTCCATCGGTACCATGATGATCGCGGCTTATATCCTCATCGTCATTGCCAACGCCATCGGCTACGGCCCCTTCTGATTCAGACATACAAAAATCCCGGTTCCTTTGGGAACCGGGATTTTTTATCGGCAAAAAAGAACGGCGCTGGAAGATTTCCAGCGCCGCTCGTAAATCGTTTAGAAATCAGGCCTTGACGATGGCGGCAGTATCCATAGCGATCATCAGTTCCTCGTTGGTGGGGATGACCAGGACACGCACCTTGGAGTCGTCGGTGGCTACGTCCACTTCCTTGCCGCGGGTGTTGTTTTTCTCCGCGTCCAGCTTCACGCCCATGTACTCCAGGCCGGAGACCACGTTGGCGCGGGTGTCGGGGCCGTTCTCGCCCACACCGGCGGTGAAGATGATGGCGTCCACGCCGCCCATAGCAGCGGCATAAGCGCCGATGAGCTTCTTCACGTTGTAGTCGAAGGAGTCCAGAGCTAGCTGAGCACGCTGGTTGCCCTGAGGAGCAGCAGCCTCCAGATCACGGAAGTCGGAGGACACGCCGGAGATACCCAGCACGCCGGACTTCTTGTTGAGGATGCTGAGCATCTCGTCGATGTTGTAGCCATGCTTGTTCATCAGGTACTCCAGGATGCCGGCGTCGATGTCGCCGCAGCGGGTGCCCATGGGCAGACCGGCCAGGGGAGTGAAGCCCATGGAGGTGTCAACGCTCTTGCCGCCGTCGATGGCAGTGACGGAAGAACCGTTGCCCAGGTGGCAGGAGATCAGCTTGAGCTCCTCGATGGGCTTGCCCAGCATAGCGGCAGCGCGCTGGGAGACGTACTTGTGGCTGGTGCCGTGGAAGCCGTAGCGGCGGACCTTGT
>OFOU01001786.1_pt1 | contig 12069 bp, 9 predicted proteins | sample 1542061 | NCBI WGS metagenome assembly OFOU01 (sample SAMN04209239, study PRJEB22552) | human gut metagenome | biome: gut; material: feces | host: Homo sapiens | place: USA: Oklahoma
GATAGATTTAAAATTATGTAACTTTGCAGCCGAAAAGGCTTCCCTGCTGGGGGCAGCCCCCAGCAGGGAGTGGGAATAAAAGTTAAGAACAAGCCTTGACACAGTTTAAATTACACCCCCTTCCATAAAGGTACAATTAGAACGAGCCAGCTCATTGACTGCAGAACCTGTCGCCAACAATTTCAATTCCATAAAGGTACAATTAGAACCCCTGAGTTTGAGACAAGACAAGGTGGAAGACTAATTTCAATTCCATAAAGGTACAATTAGAACATCAAAATCAGTTAATGCAGGACTATATGGATCAGCAATTTCAATTCCATAAAGGTACAATTAGAACTTCGTAATCTTACAGAGTTCTTCCCTGTCCGCTAATTTCAATTCCATAAAGGTACAATTAGAACTAGACTTCCTCGTTATCCTCTCCATCTGCACCCCTATTTCAATTCCATAAAGGTACAATTAGAATCCGTTCGCCCGGATGCCTTTACGCCGCTTAAGAAATTTCAATTCCATAAAGGTACAATTAGAACCTTCACGGGCAGCGACGGAAAGGAGCACAAGGCTATTTCAATTCCATAAAGGTACAATTAGAACCAGATCTTTCTGCTTCTCGTTAAACTCTTTGCTTTATTTCAATTCCATAAAGGTACAATTAGAACGAATTGATTCCTTGTTCTGTGTTTGAACTTAACCCATTTCAATTCCATAAAGGTACAATTAGAACAGAGCACCTTACCTACAATATCGCCCATAATCTGATTTCAATTCCATAAAGGTACAATTAGAACGATTATATGGTTCCTTCTCATTCAGGTTCCCTTAACCTATTTCAATTCCATAAAGGTACAATTAGAACAAGCTCTGAAGCCGGGATGGTAAGCAGATAACTCATTTCAATTCCATAAAGGTACAATTAGAACCACCAATTTAATAGACGTGTTTCTGTTCCGTATGGAAAATTTCAATTCCATAAAGGTACAATTAGAACCTGCAGCTTCTGCTAAGTTGTTGCAGCTGCTTGGCTAATTTCAATTCCATAAAGGTACAATTAGAACTATAGTCCCATATTTTAGTACAATCGTCTTCTTCATTTCAATTCCATAAAGGTACAATTAGAACCCGTTAATCCTTAGGCATAGATGCTCGAAGAATCAATAGGTTTGCGGGTGCAAAGATACAAAAAATCTTCAGAAAAAATGTCGATGCCTAAAGATATTTTTTCTGCGGTCTTACGACAACCTGCCTATTTATGGAGGTTTCAATAAGTCAAAGAACACTTTCGGAGGTTTTTCCGAACCTAGAAACGGCAAAATAGAACCACATCGACAACTCTTTATAAGAAATTATCGGTAGTCATTCTTTCTTTTCCAAGAATCTGTTTGTTCATATTATACCCCATTTTATTGGTGAAAACAATGACACTATCCTCGGATTCATCAATGATAGCTTTCATCTTCATTTGCAATTCCCGAAGTTTAGCTTCAGATAATTCTCCTTCCAATACTGAGTTCTGAATCCAACACAAATATTGGCGGCAAAGTTTCAACATTTTGCCTACTCGCTTCTCACCAACATCATAAACTATAATCACATACATATCACCAATACATTTTAAAAGGTTTATATTCTTCTATTCCTAAAATATCTTTTAGTAGCTTATAGCATTCCAACTTTATAAGATGCTTATAGCTTACATTACGTCCTAAAGAACGATGACGGAATGTCTCATCATAACGCTCTTCCATGGCCTTTACAAAAATCTTCTTTCCCTTTTCGTTCAAAAGACATTTGTTGAGTTTCTTATCAAAATGACTGGTGCTTAAAGCATGCTTATTGAGTACCTTGAAGATGACTCTATCCACGATTATAGGCTTGAAGATCTCGGATATATCAAGGCATAACGAAAAACGCCTTTCTCCTGGAGTATGCAGAAAGCTTATCGTTGGATTGAGCTGAGTTTGATGAACTGCCCGGAGAGTTTCAGTATAACACATCATGTTGCCAAAAGATATGAGAGCATTCACCTCATTCTCTGGCGGTTGCTTGGTTCTTGATCCCATGTTGAAATCATCGAGAATGATATCGAATGCAGCATAATATGCCTGTCTGATATTTCCCTCAATTCCCATTATCTCATCTACAGTCTTAGCATCTGGCAAAGTATTACTCAATCTTTTAATAGTATCGATAATATCCTGCAGGTCTTTTCCTCTACGATTATAATAGTTGAGGTTCATAACCATATTCCAAGCTGCTCCCTGAATGAATTTACGAGCCAATTCTACCCTTTTCTTCTTATTTTGGTACGCAGATGTTTGTGCCAACAATGCCTTGCCAGAAAGAAGACTTTCCCTTGGCATGAAGCTTCCGGTATAGTTCTCATAATAGTCGAAGAAGTGGACAGGAATACCTTTCTGCCCCAGAAAGTTGAACAAAGCGCTATTTGTCCGCAGACTTCCAAAGGCATACAGTTCCGCAACATCCTCAATAGGAATGTATCGAGGTTGCTGCTTGATTTCTTCATTATCTTCATTCACGATAACAGGCGTGAACTTCAACGTATTATCTCTGCGTTCCATGATGCCTGGATTGAACAGATAGAAACTTCTTTTCATTCTTCTTCCTCCAACTCGTTTATATAACAAAAATCGAAATAACTACAATTCTTACAGATGCCTTTCTTGGCTTTAGATGGGCAAACATCTTGAGAGATTATCTTAATAATGTCTTTAGATATAACCTGAATGTCATCTCTATCAACATCTGTCAAGATTACTTCTTTTATCTTTCTCAAAAGAGGATATTCCAAGATGCCCTTCACGCCATCTATTCCATGTTGCTCGAAAACATACATGTAATATTTCAGTTGCCATTCATGAGCTTTATCCACCTTATTAGATTTCTTTATCTCATGGATAACCTTGTTCTTGGCATCATAGTAATCTACTTTGATACCATCAATCTCCACTTCCTCATACTTTGATGTACGTTGCGGATAACTTGATTCATGCACCAGCTTTCCTTCATAGACCAAGTCTGATTCTTGTTCCATGTTGATGCCATTGGCAAACAACCATAGTTTGCGATGGCAAAGCTGGTAATAGTTGAAATGAGTACCAGTTATTGTCATAAGTAATTATCTCCATCAATTATAATACCAGTATCAAAATTATAACATTTAGTTGATATTTTATAAAGGCCATTATAATCTTCACCTGAAGATGTAATTGGTTTTGATTGATTTGGCTTTATCCTTATTTGTACAATCCGATTGGCCATCTTTTTTAATTGGTTGCTTAATTTTCTCTTATGGCATCGTATGATAGATATCTTGTCATCATGTAAAAGAGATTCTTTTAAATTCTTCTGGTACTTCAGAAGTAATTCAAAGTTATTATCATCACCATTACGAGGTACATAGTACAAACATTCCTCACCAAATATATTATTGTCAACAAGTGAGAATTTTCCCACTTTTTCATACATGCATTGGCTTATATCCTCCATTAAATTATTTTTCAGTTTCTCTCCATAGGCTCCAAATATAAGTTGATCACATATTTTCTCAAAGAAGGCTTTCTGTATGTTTAACATATCCTTCTCTTCACAATTTTCTGATTCATAAAAAGATTCTCTTGAGAACTTTATCAACTCTTTATCAGAACCTCGATAAATCAGGTCTGAACGTTCCCCTTGATTCGTTCCTAATCTAACAACAACAACTTTTCCCTTTTCTGCATTCTTCCCATTTCTATTGCAACGACCAGCAGATTGTACAATACTTGAAATGGTAGCAAAATCCCTGTAAAGTACAGGAAAATCAATATCAACTCCCGCTTCAATAAGCTGAGTAGAAATAAGAACTACCTTATCACCTTGACATAGTTTCTCCTTAGCAATATAAATCTTCTGGCTTCGGTCGCTTGGAGTAAAATGTGTATTAAGAAGCAACACATTTGTGTTATCCATATTTTTTCTGATGAAATTGTATAAGTCTTTTGTATCCTGAATTGTATTCAAGATTACAAGCACCGATTTCTCTTCCTGTAAAACTTGATGCCCCAAGTGTTCAATATCTATAATCGACTTTTGTACCTCAACTGTATATCTGTTAAAAACAGGATTCTCATAATGAGAAAGTGACAACAATTTAAATGGTTGTTCATAATCCAGAAAGAATTCCTTTGCTTCTTTATTGTCATCAGGCAATCGAAGAGCTGGCTGTGTAGCTGTAGAAACTATTGCAAAACTACCAGTTAGCTTACAGAATTTATCTAAGTAAGCAACAAAAAATCCATACAATCTTGGAGGCAAAGACTGTATCTCGTCCAAGAGAAAGACACAATTGGAAAAATTAGGCAATTTCATAAGCTCATGATTCTTATTTCCCAATAGTGTCTCAAATATACGTACGAAAGTTGTAATTATGAATGGATAGCCAAAAGTATCATCTTGAAACTCTAAAGCCTCTAATTCCTGTAACAACTTTTCAGAAGGATTTTCATCCAGTTCCTTCTGAATATCATCAAAGCGAGTATTTGTAGATTTTGAGTCTATGCGCTGAACGAAATATTCGTAACCTTTCAATATTTTCAATACTTCAGACTCAACTTGTTCTGTTATCGACAAAAATGGCAATCCATAAATAATTCTTTTAGCCCCCTTCGATTTTATAATCTCGGAAGCTAAAGATAACAACATTAGCGTTTTTCCGGAACCAGTCGGAGCCGTCAACTCAAAAATCTGTTTTCCTTCTTCTAAACCTTTTTTAATACTATTAATACTTTCCAGACGTATTTTAGTTCTCTCTACATTAAGTAAAGTTTGAGAATTAAGATTGTCAAGATACCCCTGTAATATGTCTGGATAGATATGAGAAAAGCTATTCAGATTTTGTTCATTCTCATCAAGCATGGATATCATATCACCAGCATCACTTTTGTCAGCTTTTACCAATGCAGAGAAAATGCTTTGTATTTCTAAATAGAATCGTAAAGCAACATTATAATCATTTGGCTTATTTACTATTCTTTTAAAAAATAATCTAATTCTATCTTCTTCCATTGATGATGGCATAGATGGCTCAATGCCTAATAACTCAGAAAAGACATTACCAAAAGATATATGCTCCTTATCAAGAAAGGAATAAAGATCGCTTACTTCATAGCCCGAAAGAATAGGATTGCCATCATTTGGCATCATATCAGGTAAGTCCCCATGATGTTTCGCAACAACAGTTATTAAAGATGTTAAGAAATTGTGCGAATTAAACTCATGTGGAACTTTAAACTTATCTGGATTTTTAATCAGAAACATGAGAAAAGCATACGCAGACAAATAGGCATGGTGATCATATCCTTTCGGACATAATCCATTTAATTTCTCTTGAAAATTAGAATTAACCTTACCTATATCATGGAAGAGAGATACCAATCCTGCTGCATCAGAACTGGTAATTCTCTTTGACAATAAAGCTACATTTTCAAGATATACTTTTGATAATAAAGCCACATTTTCAAGATGTACTTTCAAAAGTTTTCCTGGATGTGAATAACATTTATTTAAATCAAAACCCATTGTTCAATCTCTTTATCATGAATATATTCCCAATAATCTCCTTCTACTTTAAGCATATAAGAGCATTCTGGGTAAATGACGTTTACATATTTTTCTGGCAAATTCCAAAAATCATTATTCTGATATGTCGGAAGTTTGTCAAAACCAATTCGAAAGTCATCGCCAACTATTTTCAACTTATGCTCATTCGCTATAACGAAACCTTTGGTCTTAAAATCGCCATTACCCATCATTGTGAATTTTCCATGACTAATGAAAGTCAATTCTGCAGGACAGTTAGCAATACCCAAATAAGGGTCGTAGACAGCATATCCTTCTAAAATTGCATTCTGAAAATCATCGAATATACTTTGAGAGCGTTCACCATTGAGTCCCACACAAACCTTGTAGCTAACATCACGCAGCATTTCAAAAGCTTTGGGTGATTTAATAGCTGTAGGATTTATGGCCGTGTGAGACGTAAATCCACATGATGCTTTTTTTACAGGCTTTAGCAATTCAACACCATACAACAAGTCTTCAGACAACTGAGGGAAAAGAGATTTCATCTTCTCGCGTTCAATTCCTAAAACTGCACCAATCATTCCGATTAATGCCGTTTTAGGAATAAGGTTATGAGACAATGGATTGTTGTTGGTCTCTGGCTTTTTAAAATGAGCCCAATCACCATCTATTTTGAATTGTAAACCTTTCATAAGCTCATCTCTTCAAACTTCTCACCATTAAGCTCATTCTTAATCTTATCTATCTCTGTATAGAATCTGATTTTTTCTATCTTGTCATTCTTGGCAAGTTCCTTGAGTTTAGTGAAATCGAGAGCATAGTCATCCATACTACGAATTTGCTCGTCTTTCATGCCTTTATTCGGCTCAAGTTTAATGGTTCTGTCAATTCCATAGAGTTTGTCAAAATTCTCTTTATAGTCTATGATTAACAATAAAAGCGAATCTTGTCCGACTTTTGAACGAGAGAAAGAGCTTCCTTCCCCGCCTGTTCCATACCACAAAGCTTTAAACATTTTCTTCAGATCATCTTCTTTCAAATCTGTGCTTTTAGCAACAGTTGGATTAATCCATCCGTGAATTTGAACAACAGAATAAGGAACCAATGTTGTTGTGGCAATAGCACCTTGCGCTTTATCTCCTTTAGATGTAAAATGAGACGTGTTCTGATGCATTTTCAAGTTGACACGATTCAAAGAAGGGTTAAGGGCAGCAAATTGCACAGGTCCCGTGAATTGTACATGTCCGTTTGTACACTCATTTTTATTAACTTTATTTTTTTTAGTCTCTTCATTTGTCAGTGTTGAAATACCGCCAAACAATCTGACATCTATGAGACCTTTCATTATTTCTGCGATGTCAGTCTTTTGACATGGATTCCATTTTTCATTCTGAGCAATATAGGTTAATACACCTTTAGAATCTGTTTTGCCAGCTCCAGTCTTCTCTGAGACATAGATGTGCTCACCCTCGATATCCTCAAGGTATGTACGGATAAATCTCTTAATTCGAACATCACTAACAAGGATTTTCTTCGTTTCCTCATCGTAACGTTGTTCTCCTGTAAATGGATCTCCATTGGGGATGTTGTATGATGTTTCATACAAAAACAAAATTTCTGATTTCTTCATATCTTTAATTTTTATGGTTTATTTCATCAACTATCAAGTTAAGTTTACTAACTTCATCTTTCAAATCTTCATTGTCAGAATAATCAGCCAAGATTCTTTCTAAACGTTTCAGAAAATCTTTTTTCTTATCCGTCGGCTCATATTTGAAATAGCCATCCAAGAATCCGAAAGACAATTTATCCTTATCATATTTAGCTTCTGGTAGTTTTGCCAAGTCATCACAAACTTCAGCACACATTGTTGCCCATATTCCGTCATGCATCACAAGTTTCTGACTAATGTCAGTAACAAATCTGATGCAATCCTCTTTCGTTGACACTCTTCTTGAAAGCAAGCCCACATAGTTCTTTTCAAAAGAACCAATAGCCTTCTTCAATGGCTTGGCCATTTTTCCTATTTTAAGACCAAGCTTAAAACTTGCAGAATTAATAATATCCATATATTTATTTTGTTTATTATTTTGTATTGACAATATGAACATCAAATCATATTTCAAGATTTTACACCAAAACGAACCGTCTCCTATACGTGTTGCGGATTCTACATTAGTCACAAACGAATGGAGTAAATAGGGATCATTATAATAATTTTCTTTATATATTAAAGGAAGCACTTTGAGAATATGACTTTCATATTTCTTCGATGCGGCTATTTTAACTTTTCCCGTTGCATCCAATTGCACATCTCCCAAGAGATTGCGAAACGACTTGCATATAGAAAGAGAATTGTCTTCCTTTTTCTCTTTATTTCTTTCAGGTTTGCCTATTTTTATCTCTTTATTTCTTTCTGCATACACTTGATGTGCAATAATCTTATTTCTCGAGTCTACACGATTTAGAGTACTTCGTGTTATGTTTGAGATTTCTATAAGGTCTGTATCAGGCTTTGTTCCTCCATTCTTTACAAAAATAAAATCAAACGATGTGAAAGTCGAGCTGCTTCCTAAAGCAGACGAAATCAAATCGTCGCTATATTCATTGGACAATATTATCGAAGACTCATTTTTCTTTTCTATAAAGAGTTTTAAATCATCAGCCTTCAAATTCTTTCCAAATGGCAAAACTATTAGTTTATATTCAGAACCAGAAATCATCTTACCCTTCTTAGCATAAGAAACTCCATAAAAGAGATCTTCTATATCTGATTCTGTAAAACCTCTTGTCTTGTATCTATTTTCCAAATCAAAATTTGGAAATTGTATATCATTCTTTTTATCACCAGAACATATAGTAGGCCAGAGGCTCTTTTTAAGCACAAGTCTTTCCTTATTCTTATCATCAACATACTCCTTATACATTTTTTGAAGGACAAGTTCTAACGTATTGGAAAAATCATACCAACTCTTTTTCTCCCCATTACAATCCTCATAAGAAAAATGCAAAAAGATTGATGAAGAATTTAACAGAAGCAATTCTTCGTCACTTTTAGCCTCTTTCAATTTCTCCAGTTCCTTTTTGTTGTTTTCTTTATTTATAGTGCAACAAATATTCTTTAAGTTATCTTCATTCTCAATATATTCCTTAAAGGACGAAACGTTTTCATTTTCAAAGTATTTTATAATAGCAGGAGCATATTTGAGAATTCGTTCTATTAGCGTCAGTTCTTTTGCGAGTCCTGTTCTTATTTGTTGGAACTTTTTTATTTCTTCAAGAGAAAAATCAGATGAAGAATAGATTTCTTTGCACTTTGCAGTTCCAATGTTAAAGGAATTTTTATTTTGAGATTCTCCTAATTTATAATATCCATCTTCTTTTGGCTTTATGGATCCATTTTTATTCAATGTGCCTTTGACAGAATAATAAATGTCACCATATATATATCTACAAGTTGAATCTCGATCTGAAGTACTATACTTTAGACAATATAGACTGTTTTTTTTGTTCTCAGGAACAATCGACGCTTTATCAAAAATAATATTAAAGTCTTTGTCTACTGGAAGAGAAAGACAAAAAGACCAACATCCTTTATTGTCTTTAGGACAAGATACAATAGCATTTGAGAAACTCATTTTCTCTTTTGAATTTCTCAATATATTTCCGATTTTTAAGACTGTATCTAAACTCATAATTCTATATTCTTTATAAATCCAAACCCCTGCGAACATTGTTCTCCAACACCTCCTTCATAAGCAATCTTCATCAACTCTAAAGGTGCTTTCATGCGGAAAGAGCAGAGATATCCACGTACTCTTGATTCGTAAGGAGTATTGGCTTTTATCGTTATCAACTTCGACTTGACCTTTTTATCTGTCAATTCAAATGAAAACTCCTTGTTTTCCATATCAAATGGCTGACCATGAATGCTCTCATATCTCGCCATCAATCCCTTTAATATGCCGTCAGCAAACATGGGATTATCTGGTGACAAATATTGCGTTTTGTTGTCTTCATGCAACTTGACACAAATAGGAGACATAGCTTGGAAAGCCATCTGTTCTGTCAATTGTGGCATTGATATAGCCTCTACTCCAACAACATCAAAAGCAACTTGATATTTCTTATTGCCAATGCTAAAGCTTTGATGAGCAAATATACCTTGAATGAACTCAAGAGTACTTTTCTCCGGTATAAAGCTAATGTACCATACAGCTCTTTCACCTATGATTTTCAAACACCCTGCTTCAGGCAAAGGTCTTACTTTCTCAAAGATAAAGGGTGAATAACAAAATAGCTTAAACCTCTTTCTTTCATGTAATAGATAGCCATTTTCATGAAGCCATGACGAATATTGCGTATCAGCTTGCGCCAATATGCGATAAATGACTGCCGACTGCTCATACTGATAATTAAAGGGCAGCAAGTCACCATATTTTCTATCTATCTTCAAGGTTATTTTAAATTTCATAAATATTTGTTTTATGCACACAAAGTTAATAAAAAAACTTATATGTTGTTATTTTCTTTAAGAATTATTATACTAATATTTCATTTTATCCTATCGAAATGCCAGTTTAGCAAGTAAACAACAAACACCGACATTACCCTTACATTCATGCCTTAGAATACCCACTTTTTGCATCACCGCCAAATCTCTTTTTACCACCCTTGATGTTTCCGACATGGTTACCGACAAAGTCTCCGACATTTATTGTCGGTAACCAACTCCCCATAAAACGATAACATATTGGTTTTCAATTATTTTTCTTTCCGACATGTTACCGACATGTCTCCGACATTTACATCGGCATTACCGCCACTATTACCGCCAAAACAATATTTGCACCGACATTTTACACCGACAAAATAGCATCAACCTTCTGCGTTCACAGACCAGCAGCTAATTTGATTACTTTCGCAAAATTATCCCAAAAGGGAAAGAACAAGAAGATTTAAGGAGAAAGGGGGATTACACATTATTATATATAGGAATTCTTAGGGAAAATGGTGGGGATAACGTTATTGAATATCAACAACTTAAAAGTTTCATTGTGCAAGTTGAGGCAATTTCATTGTGCAAGTTGAGGATTTATCATAAAAAAATGGTGTTTCATTCCTCAAAATGAAACACCATTGACCTAAATTTTATGCTGATAATCGAATTTCGCAATTAGTTGCTATAAGCACTCTCACCATGCTCGTAGATGTCGAGACCTTCCTCTTCTACTCGCTTGTCTACACGTACACCTACACTCTTATCTACTACCTTGAAGATAATGTAGGTAACTACTACGCTGTAGATGATGCTTACCACGGTGGCTACAACCTGAATCCAAAGCTGATGCCAGTCGCCATAGAGGGCACCCTGTACACCTCCGGATCCTGTTACATACTGAGTGGCGAAGACACCAGTGAGGATAGAACCCAGGATACCACCCATACCATGAACACCAAAGGCATCGAGGGCATCATCATACTTGAACTTCTCCTTTACTACCGCTACCATGAAGAAGCAGACGATGGTGGAAATGATTCCAATGCAGAAGGCACCTAAGATATCCGTACTACCTGCTGCCGGAGTGATGGCAACCAAACCGGCTACAGCACCTGTACAAGCACCTACCGTAGTTGGCTTCTTGTTCACAATCCAGTCGATGAGCATCCAGGTGGTGGCTGCTGCAGCTGTTGCGATATGAGTTACAAAGAAGGCATTGGCTGCCAGACCATCAGCTGCCAGACCGCTACCGGCATTGAAACCGAACCATCCCAACCAGAGGAATGACATACCCATGAATACGAAGGTGATGTTGTGAGGTGTGATAGGATGACCCGCACGGTAATCATCTCGCTTGCCTACACAGAGTGCCATGACCAGAGCGGCTACACCGGCATTGATATGAACCACGGTACCACCCGCAAAGTCGATGGCTCCCATCTCCTGCAGGAAACCGCCGCCCCATACCCAGTGGGCCATTGGAAGATAAGCGATGATGACCCAGAGGATGGTGAAAAGTACATATCCGCTGAACTTGACACGCTCGGCAAAGGCACCGAGAATCAAGGCTGGAGTAATGAGGGCGAACATGCACTGGAACATTGCAAAGGTGAGCTCCGGAATACCTGTTGGCATGATGGCATCCAAGCCGATGCCGTGGAGGAAACATTTATCGAAACCACCGATGACGCAAGCCAGAGGATTGCCCGAATCGGCATATTCTGTAGAGAAAGCCCAGGAATAACCGAAGGCTACCCATATCAGACTGACTACTGCCACGATGAAAACCGTCTGCATCAGGATGCTGAGGATATTCTTCTGGCGCACCAAACCACCATAAAAAAGTGCTATACCCGGGATTGACATCAAAAGCACCAAGATGGTTGCCATGATCATCCACGCTGTGTTACCCGTATCAAGTGTCGTCAACAATAAACTGCTCATACTTATATCTTATAGTTAAATTAGAATACTAAATAATATTT
>OFOU01001787.1_pt1 | contig 12069 bp, 13 predicted proteins | sample 1542061 | NCBI WGS metagenome assembly OFOU01 (sample SAMN04209239, study PRJEB22552) | human gut metagenome | biome: gut; material: feces | host: Homo sapiens | place: USA: Oklahoma
TACTATTTATTGAAAATGGTCATGTTTATTTTGTACTATTTATATTCTAACATCACTCAGACCTTATCTCCAGACAAATTAAAAAATGCTGGGTGAAACCGGTTCTCATTTTGCCTGGACTGGTCGGACTATCCGGATGAGTTTCCGGCGTTTCTCTCATAATAAAAAATATACTGCTGCATGACTCCGGCAAAGCCGCGGTACCGGGAAAAATGTTTCTGTATCAGAGCCTCGCAGACCCTGGACTGGGGAAGATCTTTTGGAAGACGGCTTTTGGGGGCGTACCGGTTCATGAGGATCTTCCGGATCCATGTGTCCACAGGGAAGGCGTCGATGTGGTGGAGGCCGAAAAGGCAGATGCAGTTGGCTACCTTCTCGCCAATGCCGTAAAAGCCGGTGAGATAGTCCATGGCGTCTTCGTAGGACAGGGATCTAAGATAGGAAAGATCCAGCCGTCCGCTGCATGCGTCCTCGCAGGCCCGTTTGATATATTTGGCCCGGTAGCCCAGCTTCATGGCAAGCAGATCCTCCAGAGAAGCGGCAGAGAGCTGTTCCGGCGACGGGAAGGAGTAAAATGTGCCGGGAACGGGAAGGCGGCTTCCGTATGCATGGCTTAAATCCTCTACCCGGCGGCGGATGGACGGGATGGTCTGCTGCTGGGAGATGATGAAGGTAATGATCATTTCCCACAGATCCTGGCGGAGGATGCGGACCCCCTGGCCGAAATCGGCAGCCTGCTTTAAGTAGGCGTCCCTGGGATTTATGGCCTTCCGGAAGGCATCGTAATCTGTGTCCAGGTCAAAATAGCGTTCCCAGAACGGAAGCTCCTCCGGTTCACAGAAGAAGGTCACGGTCTGGCCGTCCTGGGCGGCCTTTAGAAAGTGCGGCCCGCTGATGACGGTATATGTATTGGCTTCCTCAGCCGGGAGCATACGGAAGCACTGGCCGGAATCGGCGATCTGTTTCAGGTCAAAGCTGGTAAGGGTCTTCTGGATCATGGATCCTCCTTGGATGCGGTTTTATGATCATGGAATACTTGGGGGGCATAGGGGCTCTGCAGACGGCAGATGTCTGACCTTTTGCGTCTGGTATTATTTTACCACAGGCAGACTTCCTGGGGAAGCTTTCTTTTTATAAGATTCTATTGTATAATTATAAATATTCAGACTGAAAAATACCACTACAAAAAATTGGGAAAGGGGTTATATTTATGCGTGAAGATGTATACAGAAAAATGGCAGAGCATGTGATCGAAGGCTTAAAAAAGAGAAATATGGAAGGGATCTACTGTGAAACTGGGGAAGAGGCGGCCAGGGCAGTGGCGGATATGGTCGGCCCGGGAGACCTGGTGACCTGGGGCGGTTCTGCTACCGTAAACGAGCTGGGGATCCTGGATCTTCTCAGGGAAAAGGGAGCAAGACTCCTGGAGTACCCGGAAGAGGAGAGGAAAGCTCCGGGAAGCCCCATATTCCAGGAGGCAGCCGGAGCCGATTATTTTCTTATGGGTACCAATGCCATCACCATAAACGGTGAGCTGGTGAACATTGACGGAGCCAGCAACCGGGTCTCCAGCCTGCTTCACGGGCCGAAGCATGTGGTCATCGTGGCCGGGATCAATAAGATCGTAAAGACTGTGGAGGACGGGATCCACCGGATCCAGACCCAGACGTGCCCGGTGATCGCAGATAAGACAGGGAGAAAGACTCCGTGCGGGACAGCTGGCTTCTGTACAGACTGCCAGTCCCCGGACTGCATGTGCTGCAATATCGTGGTCACCAGGCGTTCCCGGTATACGGGCCGGATCCGGGTCATTTTAGTGGGAGAGACCCTGGGGATCTAAGAGCTCCGGAGCCATTCCTATTTCTGGGCCTTTTTATCGGCCTTGGCCTGGAATTTTTCATTGGGTACGATAAAGCGTTCGTGGCTGCCCCCGCCGATCTTTCCTGTTTCGTCGAAGGCGGCCACGGAGAATACCAGTCTGCGGCCGTCGATCTCCGTCAGCTCGCTTTCGCACCACACCTTCATGCCCAGGGGAGTGGGGGCATCGTGGGTCACATTCAGGAGCGTGCCCACAGTGCCGCAGCCCTCCTCCAGATAAGGAGCCACGCTTTTCCATGCGGTCTTTTCCATCAGGGCGATCATAGCTGGGGTAGCGAATACATCCAGGGTGCCGCTGCCCATGGTCTTTGCGGAATTTGCATCTGTTACGACAATTTCTTCTTTTCCTTTTATTCCAACTGTCAGCATAATTTTTCTTCCTCCATCGGTGGTTTTATTTCCAAATGCAGCAGACATGTATCTTCCTGCCTGCCGGCAGCGGACAAGAAGCATCGGGCGTCTGCTTTTCCGATTATAAAATAATTCCCCAGGAATTGCAAGAAGGGCGGAGGTCATGGTACAATAAGATACATGGCTGAACGGCTGCAGTAAGAGAGACATTATATCATCAAGCATCTGGTTTTCCCATTTTCTGCGAAGACCCGGATGCTTAATCCTCCCGGAGGGGTACTGAAATCCAGGAACTTCAGTTTCCGAGGGGATGTTATGGGAAGACTTATAGCCGGCTCTTCCCTGAATGGAGGTTTTATGAAGATCACCTATATCCATCACAGCGCATTCCTGGCGGAAACGGAGCACGCATGCCTTCTGTTTGACTATTTTAAAGGCAGTCTGCCAAAGCTTCCGGAAGGGAAACGGCTTTATATATTTGCCAGCCACCGCCATCCCGACCATTTTTCCAAAGTGATATTTGACATTGCGGCAGAGCATGGAGATACGGTCCTCCTCCTGTCGTCAGATATCTGGAGGAAGCGGGTGCCGGAGGAGCTTAAGGGGGCTGCCGTGTTCCTAAAGCCCGATACGGTCTGGGAGGACGACGTACTGAAGGCGGAAACCTTCCGGTCCACCGATGAGGGCGTGGCATTCTGGTGTACGGTGGACGGCCACACCCTTTACCATGCGGGAGACCTGAACCACTGGTACTGGGACGGGGAGGATCCCCAGTGGAATGAAAATATGACCAGGAATTACCGGAAGGAGATCGGGAAGATGGAGGGCCGCCATGCAGACGCGGCGTTCCTGCCGCTGGATCCCAGGCTGGGAGAATATTTTTACCTGGGGATCGATGATTTTATGAAGATGGTGGATGCAGACTGGATCTTTCCCATGCATTTCTGGGGCGAGTTTGATGTGGGAGCGCGGCTTAAGGCTCTGGACTGTTCCAGGGGGTACCGGGAAAGGATCGTAGAAATTTCCACAGAGGGACAGGAATTTTCTATCTGAAAAAGCGGATAAAAATATAAAAGATACAGGAGGGATCGGATTTGAAGTTTAAGTTTGCCCACAACAATTTTAATGTAACGGATCTGGACAGGTCCCTGCGCTTTTATGAGGAAGCGCTGGGCCTTAAGGAGGTGCGGAGAAAGGAAGCGGAGGACGGGAGCTTTATCATCGTATACCTGGGAGACGGAGAGACAGGCCATCTTCTGGAGCTGACATGGCTCAGAGACTGGGAGAAGGACCACTACGACCTGGGAGATAATGAATTCCACCTGGCATTCACGGTGGACGATTTTGAGGCGGCCCATGCAAAGCACCAGGAAATGGGCTGCATCTGCTTTGAAAACGAAAAAATGGGGATCTATTTTATTACAGATCCCGACGAATACTGGCTGGAGATCGTGCCAGTGAGAAAATAGCGGCGGCGTGCCAGGAAACAGAAGGAGGAAATAAAAATGATCCTGATCAAAAACGGAAGAGTCATTGACCCGGCAAAGGGGACCGATGATGTGATGGATATGGTCATCGACGGAGGAAAGATCAAGGCCATGGGCCATTACCCGGAAAATGGAGAGTACGAAACGGTCATCGATGCCAGCGGCCTTACGGTGGGACCGGGACTCATCGATGTCCACGTCCATTTCCGCGATCCGGGCCTTACCTATAAGGAGAATATCGGGACCGGAGCGGCAGCGGCGAAAAAGGGAGGCTTCACCACAGTGGTGACCATGGCCAATACGAAGCCTCCGGTGGACAGCGAAGAGACCGTAAGATATGTGCTGGAGGAAGGGAAAAAGACAGGGATCCATGTGCTTCCTGCGGCCTGCGTTTCCGTGGGCATGAAGGGGCAGGAGCTGACGGATATGGACGCGTTAAAGGCAGCGGGTGCCGTGGGCTTCACCGATGACGGGATCCCGCTGATGGACCAGAAGCTGGTGCGCCAGGCCATGCTGAAGGCGAAGGAGCTGGACGTTCCCCTAAGCTTCCATGAGGAGGACCCGGCCTTCATTTCAGAAAACGGCATCCACGCGGGTGAGGCTGCGAAGGCGCTGGGGATCCAGGGCTCTCCGGCCCTGGCAGAGGATGCACTGGTGGCCCGGGACTGCATGCTGGCCCTCCATACAGGTGCGTCTGTGAATATCCAGCATATCAGCTCTGTAAATTCCGTGCGCATGGTGAAGCTGGCGAAGGAATTGGGAGCAGATGTGACGGCAGAGGTGACTCCCCATCATTTCACTCTCACCGAGAGCGCTGTGCTGGAGCATGGAGCCATGGCGAAAATGAACCCGCCGCTGCGTACGGAAAAGGACAGACTGGGAATTATCGAGGGGATCAGGGACGGCTCCATTGATATGATCGCCACAGACCATGCACCCCACAGCGCGGAGGAAAAGGCAGTGGAGCCTGTATGGAAAGCTCCCAGCGGGATCATCGGCCTGGAAACGGCCCTGGCCCTGGCTGTGACCAATCTGGTAAAGCCCGGCCATCTGACCATGGTGCAGCTTATGGAAAAAATGAGCTTAAATCCGGCGAAGCTGTACCGCTTTGATAAGGGAAGTGTTGCCGAAGGCGCTGACGCGGATCTGGTGATCTTTGATGAAAATGAGAGGTGGACGGTTACAGAGGACGACATCGCCTCTAAATCCCACAATACGCCGTTTATCGGAGCTGAACTTTACGGGCGCGTAAAATATACCATCTGCGGCGGCAGGATCGTATATGAGGACAAAAAGACACAGGCTTAGGAAGGGATCTGGAACCATATGAAGAAATATGACGTGCTGCTGTTTGACGTGGACGGAACGCTCCTGGACTTTGACCGGGCGGAGGAAATGGGCATTGAGGGCCTTCTGGAGTACTACGGTGTTCCTGTGACAGCGGAGAATAAGGAAAAGTACCATCATCTCAATAAAAGCTACTGGGAGCGCCTGGAGCGCGGCGAGATCACCCGGGACCAGGTCTTAAGCCTGCGGTTTGAGGAGTTCTTCGGGGACTTTGGGATCTCCGTGGACGGAATGGACACGGACCGGCTGTACCGGGAATACTTAAACGAGGGCGCATTTCTCATTGACGGCGCCAGGGAGCTCCTGGAGGGCTTAAAGGGTCAGTATGAGCTTTATATCATAACCAACGGCGTTGCGGCCACCCAGTACCACCGTCTGGGCAAGTCGGGCCTGGACCGGTATTTTAAGGACATTTTTATTTCCGAGGAGGCCGCGAGCCAGAAGCCGCAGCCGGAGTATTTTGAATACTGCTTCAAGAAAATGGGCCGCCGGGATGTGGAAAACATGCTGGTGATCGGAGATTCCCTGACCTCGGATATCAAGGGCGGAAATAACGTCGGGATCGATACTCTGTGGTTCAATCCCCACAGGCAGGAAAACACAAAAGGGGTTCATGTGGAATATGAGGCAGATTCCCTGGAAAAGATCGGGAAGATGCTGATTTAAAAAAATGATACAGAACAAGAGCCTGGAGCACAGCGGGAGATACCGCTGCACTCCGGGCTTTTTGTGGCGGGGATAATTCTGGGAAAAACGATACAGATTGTGCAGGAGCCTAAAAAAGAATTTGAATGGAGTATATACTGTCTATTCTTTATCGCCGAGAGACATATCCATCAGAGCCGTAATCTGATTTCTGCGGCCATAAATCACTGCCGTAACCCACACAGAATTCTTATCTTCATCGATCAGATAATAGACAAGAAAATTCTTAAAGGGCATTTTGCGAATTCCTTTTGTGCGCCACGGTTCTTCCGCTGTAAGAGGATAGCGGGATGGCATGGAATCCAGCTTTCTGATTTCGCACTGCAAAGAATCCAACCATTTTTGCGCAGTTTCCGGTACGAACAGGATTTTGGAAATATACTGCACAATTTCCTGGATCTGTTCGATTGCCTGTGTGGTCAGTTTGACTTCGTACCGCATGCTTAAATACCCTCGCGAATTTTAGTGAAGGCTTCGTCAACAGACAGTCCTTCGCCTGTCTTTGCCTGATGATACCCCTTTTCCATCATTATATTAAACTGTTCATCTGTCATACTATCTCTTGCAGGCAGACTAGGAACGGTTAATGAATACGGAACGCCGCCGGTCATAATAATTTGTCTGTATAAGGTGTCGATCAAGACGGAAACAGGAAGTCCAAGTTTATCCAGAACGGCCTCCGCCTGCCGTTTAATTTCCGGCTGCACACGAGCCGTTACATTTGCACTTTTTGTTGCCATAATACACACTCTCCTTTCTGGTATGAATTATACCATATTGTATAGCAAATGGCAATACAATATAAGTTCTAAACACAAAGACCTGGATAATAATCGAAAATTATTGACTTTGGGCATATATTAAGGTATTGTGAAATTAGAAAAAGAGATAACATTAAAGAGGGTGTCCCGCTGCCCATTGAAAAGGCGGAGCATTAAAGTTTAGTGGAGGAGAGAACTCCTTTCCATTTTTTAATTAGGGATGGAATGGCTGCAAAGCAGAACAAATGAAGTGTAATCCCCATAGCCGCAGCCCGGCTTCCATCTGCCAGGGAGCCCGGATTTTCCATCCTGCCCCCGATATTCAAATAAAATTTCCAAAAGACCTTGCAAAATCAAGGATTTCCGAATAGAATAGGAGCGTAACCATTTAAAGAGGGGACAGGGATGCCCCCTCTTTTCAGCGGACAAATTTGAGGAGATTGAAAGAAAATGATTAGTGCCAATAATGTGACGCTCCGCGTCGGTAAAAAAGCATTGTTCGAAGATGTAAACATCAAATTCACGGAAGGCAACTGTTATGGCCTGATCGGTGCCAACGGTGCCGGAAAATCCACATTTTTGAAGATTCTGTCCGGGAATCTGGAGCCAACCAGCGGCGATATCGTGATCACACCGGGCCAGCGCCTTTCTTTCTTACAGCAGGACCACTTTAAATACGACCAGTTTCCTGTACTGGATACGGTCATCATGGGAAACCAGCGTCTTTATGATATCATGAAGGAAAAGGACGCTATTTATATGAAGGAGGACTTCACCGACGAGGACGGCATCAAGGCCGCCGAGCTGGAGGGAGAGTTTGCCTCCATGAACGGCTGGGAGGCAGAGTCCGACGCCGAGAACCTGTTAAACGGTCTGGGCGTGGATACGGAATTCCACTATAAGCAGATGGGCGAGCTCACCGGTGCTTTAAAGGTGAAGGTGCTCCTGGCCCAGGCATTATTTGGAAATCCTGATATCCTGCTGCTGGACGAGCCCACCAACCATCTGGACCTGGACGCCATCGCATGGCTGGAGGAGTTCCTGATCAACTTTGAGAATACGGTGATCGTCGTATCCCATGACCGGTATTTCTTAAATAAGGTCTGCACCCAGATCGCAGACATTGACTATGGAAAGATCAAGCTTTACGCCGGAAACTATGATTTCTGGTATGAGTCCAGCCAGCTGATGATCCGGCAGATGAAGGAAGCCAACCGGAAGAAAGAGGAGAAGATCAAGGAGCTGCAGGAGTTCATCCAGCGTTTCTCCGCCAACGCCTCCAAATCCAAGCAGGCGACCTCCAGAAAGCGCGCTCTGGAAAAGATCGAGCTGGACGAGATCAAGCCCTCCAGCAGAAAATACCCGTACATCGACTTCCGTCCCTTCCGTGAGATCGGAAACGAGGTCCTTGCGGTGGAAGGCCTTACAAAGACCATCGACGGCGTAAAGGTCCTGGACAATATTTCCTTTACCCTGGGCCGCGAGGATAAGGTGGCTCTGGTAGGCCCCAACGAGCTTGCAAAGACCACGCTGTTCAAGATCCTTTCCGGTGAGATGGAGCCGGATTCCGGAAGCTATAAATGGGGACTTACCACGACCCAGGCCTACTTCCCCAAGGACAACAGCGCGGAGTTTGACAACGACGATACCATCGTGGACTGGCTGACCCAGTATTCCCCGGAAAAGGACGTGACCTATGTCCGCGGTTTCCTGGGAAGAATGCTGTTTGCCGGCGAGGACGGCGTAAAGAAGGTAAAGGTCCTCTCCGGAGGAGAGCGGGTGCGCTGCATGCTGTCCAAAATGATGATCTCCGGGGCCAACGTGCTGATGTTCGACGAGCCCACGGACCATCTGGATATGGAGTCCATCACTGCCCTCAACAACGGAATGAAGAAATTCCCGGGCGTTATGATCTTCTCCTCCCGTGACCACCAGGTAGTGGAGACCACGGCCAACCGGATCATGGAGATCATCAATGGCCAGCTGGTGGATAAGATCACCACCTACGACGAATATCTGGCAAGCGACGAGATGGCGAGAAAGAGATTCACGTTCACAGTCACCGAGAGCCAGGAGGACGACGACTAATACGTACAGCAGAATTCTGCTGATAAACAGGGATGCCGCAGGCCAGCAGCATCCCTGTTTTAATAGGATACACCGGAAGCCCCGCCGGGAGCTTCTGGTTCGAGATCTATGGGAATCCTGAGCCCGTCCATTTCAATGGCCGTTATATCTTCCGGCAGCATACCGTCCTCCAGAACGTATAACAGTGTGCGGCGCGTACCCTCACCGGTACAGGAGCCGTAAGCCGGATAAATCTTCCCCAGCGGGGATTCAATGGAAAGAACAAGATCCACAAAAGGCTTTTGATTTAATCTGTCCCGGGGATCCTCCAATACTATGGTGAGTGTGCCGGGATCATAGGTGACAGAGCTTAAGATCAGCTCTGCTCCCTGGTATTGGATCGTCTGGCCGGACAGGAACGTCTGCGCTTTTTCCTGCGTATCCGGATCCCCGCTGTCCAGGGGAATGACGAGGCCCCAGCAGCCGCTGACGGCCTTTCCGGAGCTTTCCGGCTTCAGGCCGCTGACCGTAATATTAAGCCGGTCGGCCTCTGTGGGGGCCCAGAGGGTGATGCCGAACTGCACCCGGCTGTCGTCCGGATCGGCGTCCTCCAGCATAAACCATTCAAAGACCGGTTCATCTATAAAACGGGAGCCGTCCATGGCCTTACAGCTTATGTCCATATCCAGGCTGGAAAAATCCCCCTGCCTGTCAACGGAGATCGTCTTACCATCATTTGCCGTTATATCAAAGAAGAAATGCAGGATCTGCCCATTTACGGCTCCTTCGCTTAAGGAGATCGTGTACCCGCTGTCATGGCACTGGAGCTGAGAGTACTCTTGATCCTTAAGATCGATCCGGACACTGGTTTCGATCTCATTGGAGGCCTTTTTCAGAGAAACGGCTCGATCTGAAATGGTACAGGCATAAACGGGAGTGTCCAGGGCACCGGGGGCGTTTTTTGCCGTATGTCTGATGACGGAAATGCCCGCCGCGCAGATTCCTGTGCATGCAAAGACGGCGGCTGCCTGCTTCAGACGGCCCCATTTCACCGATGGAGCAGGATCTCTGTACGCGTTTTCCAGTATGTGATCCAGCATCCGCTCCTGGGAATCCCTGGCAGGCGATAATCGTTCAAAGCTCCGTTTCATTTCTTCCTTCATCGGTTCCCCTCCTCATAAATTTTTTTCAGCATTTTCCTTCCTGTGGCCAGGCGCGTCTGAAGCGTGCTTTCCTTCTGGTTCAATATGGAGGCCAGCTCTCTGACCGAATATCCTTCATAATAATATAAATACAGGACCTCTTTATACTTTCCGGGCATGGTAAGGATCATCTCCAGCAGGACGCCCTCCTCTGGCGGCGTCTCGTCTGCGGCCTCCGGCAGCCGTTCCAGGTCTGCCCGGCGCGTCCGCCAGAAGCTTTTCAGCAGGTCCCTGCAATGATTTTTTGTTACCGAGATGCACCATGCCTTTTCATGCTGGATACTGTCAAACCTGTGTCCGGATCGTATCATTTTCAAAAAAACACTCTGTGCCGCGTCCTCTGCGTCGGCTGGATTTTTAAGATACAGGTACGCAAGGCGGTATACGGTGCCTATGTTTCTGTAATAGATCTCCGTTATTTCCTGCTGGGTGTACCGGTCCGCATGGAACTTCATCGTGACCCCTCCTTTCGTTCACCTATAATACGATCATGGATCCTGGAATATCTTCGCATTTTTAAAATATTTTGCCGGAGCGGGGGATTATCCGGATCTGTGGATCCTGGAGAGGTGCTGGAAAGGATACAGCCGGAGGGGAGCTTTACGGCTCCGGTCCGGCTGCGGTTTCTGTTCTTTAGAAGTTGGGGATCACTGGCTTTTTTAAGATCCGCTTCATGGCCACGGCGTATATGAAGATGGATACCACAGGGGCGATGATGTCGGAAATGGGCTCCGCGTAAAAGGTGGCTCTGGCTCCGAAGAACCGGGGCAGCAGAAAGAGCGGAAGGAAGTAGACCAGCTTCCGGAAAAAGGACAGAGGCAGGGAAAGCTGGACCTTTCCAAGGCCAGTGAAGCCGTCTACGATCACATACTGGATGCTTAAGGGAATTACTGCCAGGGTGTAGATCTTTATGGTCTTTGCAGCCTCGGCGATCAGGGCCGGGTCCGAGGTGAACAGACGCACGAAGAGGTGTCCCGCAGTCTGGGCCAGGATAAACAGGATCGTGGTGTATCCGGCGCTTAAAAGGAAGATGAAGCGCTGGGCCTTTTTCACCCGGTCTGGCTGTCCGGCTCCGTAGTTGAAGGCCAGGATGGTCTGGGTGCCTCCGGTGATGCCGCCCAGAGGCATGGTGATCACCAGCATGAAGCTTTGGACGATGGTGGCACAGGTGATCAGCATATCGCCCTCACCGGGACCTCCGTAGGTCTGGAGCACCGAGTTCATGGAAATGATCATCACATTGTCCACGGCGATGATGATAAAGGGCGTAAAGCCCACCAGCAGGATCCTCTGGATCAGTTTCCGGTCATAGCCGCCGAAGCTGATCTTCACAGGAACCTTTTTTCCGAAGAGGAAGGACAGGACAAAGGCACAGCTGGCCATCTGGGAGAGGACCGTGGCCACAGCCGCTCCGGCCACACCCATGTGTAAGGCAAAGATGAACACGGGATCCAGGACGATATTTAAAACGGCGCCGATGATCACCGAATACATGCCGGTCTTTGCAAAGCCCTGGGAGATGATGAACTGGTTCATTCCCGTGGCCATAAGGGCGAAGAAGGTACCCGTCAGATAGATGCTGAAGTAGGTGTTGGCGTAGGGATAGGTGGTGTCGCTGGCGCCGAAATACCGCAGCATGGGCTCGCGGAAGGGATAAATGAGGGCCACGAGAAGGACAGACGCCACCGCCAGCAAAAGAAAGCTGTTGGCCAGGATCTTTTTGGCGGTCTTCATATCTCCCTGGCCCATCTTCATGCTCATCAGGGGGGATCCGCCGATGCCTACCCAGAAGGCAACGCTGCCCACCATGGTCACCACAGGGCCGCAGACACCGGCTCCCGCTAAAGCGACGCTTCCCACGTCGGGGATGTTTCCTATATACATACGGTCCACAATGCTGTAAAGGACGCTGACGAACTGGGCCAGCATACTGGGAATGGCAATGCGCCACACAAGCCTTTTTATATCGTCACGACCGAGATCATTTTCCAGGGCCATTTTCTATTCCTCCGTAAATTCTGTTATGATACGCTCCGGACGCAGCGCGCCGGGAAAAAGGTCTGCGCGGCCGTCTCCGGCAGCGCCACTCAATATATTACACGGATTCTGGAGAATGTCAACTGGGAGAAGAATCACGACATACGCATGAATTGTTTTCCTTCCTCTTTTTCAGAATATCTTGTTTTTAAAAATTTAATACCTGTTCCAAAAACTCTGCTGGGTTCATACTGATTACAAATCGTTTCTTTTTCATGGACAGATTAGGACGGA
>OFOU01001792.1_pt1 | contig 12021 bp, 10 predicted proteins | sample 1542061 | NCBI WGS metagenome assembly OFOU01 (sample SAMN04209239, study PRJEB22552) | human gut metagenome | biome: gut; material: feces | host: Homo sapiens | place: USA: Oklahoma
AGCCGGAGTGAAAAAGGTATTAGTGGTCGGGCCCGCGACCGGTGGGATACGTACCCCCAATTAACTGTTCTTCATGACAATCGAATCCACAACATCGGCCACATTCTCGCAGCAGTCGGCGCAGTACTCCAGGAAGGCGTACACGTCACGCCAGGCGATGACCTCGAGCGGGTCCTTGCCGTTAACGTGCAGGTTGCGCATGGCGTTGATATAGAGCTCGTCGGCCTCGGATTCGATGGTGTTGATCTGGATGACAAGCTCGCGCAGCGTTTTGGACTTGCGGTAGTTGGGCAGCTCGACCATCAGGTCCTTCATGGCGCGGCAGGCGTCGGTCACCTTGTGGGCGATCACGATGGCATCGGGATGGATGCTCTGGATGTTGGTGAAGTAGACGCGCTGCACGACGCCCTCGATACGGTCGAGCACGGTGTCGAGTGAGCAGCTCATCAGGTCCAGGTCCTCGCGCTCAAGCGGGGTGATAAAGGCCGTGAGCAGGGCGTCCTCAAGCTCATGGTGCTTCTTGTCGGCCGCATGCTCGATCGCGTGCATCTTGTTGAGCATATCGTGAATCTTTGCGGGATCGAAGTTCTCGAAAATCTTGGTGAGCAGCTCGGCGGCCTGGACGGCAAGGTCGGCGCAGGCGACGTAGTTGTCGAAGTAGAACGAATCGGGTTTCTTTGCCATGAGTGGGTCCTTTCGAGGCGAAGACGGGTGGGCGAAGTATTACGGTCCGGATGGACGCTCGGTTTGACTAGATGAACATCATGAACAGCTTGGCCATGACAAAGCTGATGAGTCCGCAGGCGGGGAAGGTGAAGAACCAGGTGAACATCATGTCCTTGACGACACCGAAGTTGATGGCCGAAAGGCGCTTGACGGCACCGACGCCCATGATGGCGCAGGTCTTGATGTGGGTGGAGGACACGGGGATGCCGGTAAGGGTGGCAAGCAGCAGGTTTGCGGCGCCCGCTAGGTCGGCGGAGAAGCCCTGGTACTTTTCGAGCTTGACCATGCTCTGGCCGACGGACTTGATGATGCGCTCGCCGCCCACGCTGGTGCCGATACCCATAGTGGCCGAGCACAGCAGCATAATCCAGATGGGGATGCCGGCATCGCCGACGCTCGTCTGGCCGCTGGCAAAGGCCACGCCTAAAAAGAGCACGCCGATGAACTTCTGTCCATCCTGCGCGCCGTGCATAAAGCTCATGGCCGCAGCGCTCGCGATCTGAGCGTATTTAAAGAAGACATTGGCACGTCGCCTGTTGGCGGCGGCGAAAAGAATCGAGACGAGCTTGCACAGGACCCAGCCCATGACAAAGCCCAGGCCGATGGAGAGCGCCAGGCCGTAGATGACCTTCATCCACTCGTGGACGTTGACGCTGCTCGCACCGCCGAGGGCGATAGCGGCACCGGTCAGGCCGGCGATAAGGCTGTGGCTTTGCGAGGTGGGGATGCCAAAACGCGACGCTGTGGCGCCGTAGACGACGATGGAGAACAGGGCCGCGCACAGGCAGGCGAGCGCCATGGTGCTGTTTCCGCCAAAGTCGACGATATGTGAGATGGTGTTGGCGACGCTCGCATTAAAGTGCGTCATGATGAGCACGCCGAGGAAGTTGAATGCGGCGCTCATGAGAATGGCGGCGCGGGCGGGCATGCAACGCGTAGTGACGCAGGTCGCGATGGCGTTGGGCGCGTCGGTCCATCCATTGACGAAGATGGCGCCGAGCGCGAGGATCACGGTGACGGCAAGGACTGGGTTCGACACAATTTGGCCGAGGAAGGTTGAGAACGTTACGTCCATATATGGGCTTTCTCGAAGTTTGCAGGCACGTTACAAAAACATGATAAATCGTATCACCTCCTGCGGGTTTCTTTACCGAGTTCTGATGTGAGAAGTGGATTTTTTGGCACTAAAATTGAATATTAGTCCTGTTGACCGCGGGTATTCTTTTTGCTAACACGCCATGAGGACGCGTGCGCGCGCCCCAACACCTCAAAACCACAGTCTGTTCGCTTTACAATATGCAAACATGCGTTCGATAATAGGAGGCATGGAATATCGACAGACAGATGGCAAAACTCGACGCGTGCACAAGCAGTATGTGGACGTTGTGGCTCGCATCCTCGCGGGCGGACAAGTCGTGCCGGTTACCGTCTGCTGGGTCGACGGTCGCTGCTTTACAATTGACGAGATTGTCTCGTCCACGGGCTTTGGCTTAACGGTTCACGGTGTTCGTACGGCAACGTATAAGGTTCGTTTTGGCGGGCATGCGACCGAGTTGTATCTGGAGGACCAGGCGCGCGGACGGCCGGACGGCTCGCAGGCCCACGTGATGCGTTGGTGGGTCTGGGCGTTTGATTGTACGCTTGAGGGCGAGCGTCGTAGGTAAGGGCGCACGGCGTTCGAGTACAATGGCAGGAATCTTGTCAGCTACTGCGCCGTTATTTGTGGCGCTTTTTGAAAGGACGAACCTATGAACGATATCCAGGGCTATCAGAACGGCCCCGTCGAGAGCGGTGCAGGCCGCGCCAAGGAGATGTCGCCGCGCGCGTACAATCTCGCCATGTCTGCCCTGATCTTCTTGGGCTTTTGCGCCATGGGCGCCGGCGCCTACTTTACGAGCACCATGTCGTTTGCGCGCATGATGATGAGCGGCGCCGCCTTGCCGCTGGTCTTTGGCTCGTTTATTTTGACCATCGTCGGCATGGTCATGATGTCGGCCGCCGCCAGCAAGCAGTCCGTGGGCCTGTCCCTTGTGGGCTACGTAATCTTTGCGAGTACCTTTGGCCTGACCGCGTCGTTTGGCCTTGCCAACTACGACCTGCCCACCATCAACACTGCCTTTATCGCCACGGCCGCCATCACCTTTGTCTTTGGCGCCTTGGGCGTGACGTTCCCCAAGTTTTTCCAGCGCGTATATGGCATCGGTTTTGGCATTCTGCTCGCCACTATTCTGGTTGAGATCGTGCTGATGTTCATGGGCGTCTCGCAGACCATCACCGACCTGATCGTGATCGTGGTGTTCGCCGGCTTTATTGGCTACGACACCTATGTTGCCACGACGGTGCCGCCTACGCTGCCCAACGCCGTGCTCATGGCGTCCAATCTGTTCGTGGACATTATCAACGTGTTCCTGCGCATCCTGAACATCCTTGGCCGTCGCGACTAGTGGCGAATTGCGGCGGTGCTTGCCGTGCGTGTAAATCGATGCGAAAGGCGGTCCTTCGGGGCCGTCTTTTTTGTACGCGGCGGGGTATCATGGATGGGAAAAGCCGATAGCGGCAGCGACAGGAAAGGTGACCACTTATGGCAGACGTCGACAACAGGAACCGTAACCGCAGGTCCAACCGAGCGGGTCAGCCCAATCCCAAGCGCGAGGCCCGTGCCAAGGCCGCCGAGCGTCACGTGGCAACTGTGTCCGAAGCGTGCGCCAAGGATATCGAGCGTTCGCTTGCCGGTGTTCGCGAGTTTGACGGTATGCCTGCCGGCTTTGTCGCGGCGATGAAGGCCAAGGCCCAGAAGGCGGCGGTTGCTGAGGAGCAGGCTGCGGAGGTTGTGGAGGCTGACGCTGCCGAGGCTGAGGTTGCCGAGGTGGAGACCGCGGTCGAGCCCGAGGTGGCGCTCGAGTCCACCGAGCCGGCCGACGAGGCTGAGTCCGAGCCCGCGGAGGAGGCTGCTCCGGTCCTGCCCGAGGTCACTGTGCTTGATGCCTCCGCCACGCAGGCAATCCTCGATAACGGCCGCGGCTATGCGCAGTTCTGCGATATGGCCGTGCTTGCCTTTGCCTCGTTCACCAATCCGGGTGGCGGCTATATCCAGGGCTACCTGGGCCAGGAGGCGACGCTCTGCGCCGATTCGTACCTGTACAATGTGCTCGACAAACAGCGCAAGTGGTACGGCGAGAACCGTCGCCGCAACATCAACTGCGAGCTTTACCGCAATCGTGCGCTGGTGGTGCCCGCCGTGCGCTTCGACCGCAACCACGTGCACGCATACGCCGATGTGATCGTTGCCGCCGCACCCAACGTCAAGCGCGCCCGCCAGGAGTACCGCGTGAGTGACGACGCCCTGTTGGATGCCCTGCGCGATCGTATCCGCTTTGTCCTTGCCATCTGCGATGAGCTGGGTCGCGAGAAGCTCGTGCTGGGTGCTTGGGGCTGCGACAATAACGGCTTTGATGCCGAGGCCGTGGCAGAGCTCTTCCGCGAGGAGCTCGCATCGGGCGACTTTAAGGTCAAGCAGGTGTTCTTTGCCGTGCCTTCTACGCGCTGGGATGAGGACTTCGCCAAGTTTGAGCACGTGCTGGCAAGCTTCCCCGAGCGTAACGAGGAGTCCTATGCTCAGGTTGCTGCCCGCGCCGCGGCCGCCCGTGCCGCCGAGCAGGCTCAGGCCGCTGCCGAGGACGATGAGGATGACGACGACTGGCACAAGTACCTGTAAACGGTGCGCGTGATGCGACATGCCGAGCCGGCGGGAGGGCTGCTTCCGTCGGCTTTTTACTGAGCGAGGGGCTTACGATGAAAAACGTTCTATGCTTTGGCGACAGCAACACCTATGGTTACGATCCGGCGGGCATGCGCGACGGCACCGCGGTGCGCTATGCGCAGGATGTGCGCTGGTGCGGCGTGGCCCAACGTGACTTAGGCGAGGGCTGGCATGTAATTGAAGAAGGCCTCAACGGCCGCACGACGGTACGCGACGACATGTGTCATCTGGATACCAATCTTAACGGCATCCGCGCGCTGCCGATGCTGCTCGAGGCCCATAAGCCGCTGGATGCGATCGTTATTATGCTGGGAACTAACGATTGCAAGACGGTCTTTGGTGTGACGGCCTCCGATATTGCCCGTGGCACCATGGCACTGATTCGCGCGGTGCGCGCATTTCCCTGGACCAATGCCGCACCCTGCCCGCGTATTCTGCTGATGGCTCCTATCAAGATCAAGCCACAGATCGCTGATGTGTATATGACCGACTTTGACGAACATTCCGTTGAGGCATCTGAACATTTTGGCGAGTACTATGCGCACGTGGCCGAGCAGTTTGGCTGCGACTTTTTGAATGCCGCCGAGTTTGCCGAGCCGGGCGATATCGACTATCTGCATATGATGCCCGAAAGCCACGAGAGCCTGGGTCACGCCGTGGCAGCCAAGCTCCAAGAGATGCTCGGTGAGTAGTGCGATTCCAAGCCACCACAGAAGTTCCCCTTGCGGTGGCTTGTTTCGTTGCTTTGTCTCGATCTGTAACAGTTGTAAGGCCGAAAACGGGCTAGATGTTACAGATTGAGATTATTTAGGTCGATATCGGTCGTTTGTCTCGATCTGTAACATCTAGGGTCGATTTCGCCGAGTTATTGTTACAGATCGAGATATTTGCAGGAACCGCCACAAAGGTGTCCTTGTGACGGTTTTGACGTTTGCCCAGATAAAACCTGCCAAAATAAACCTGTCCCTTTTTGGCAGGTTGCTGGCTATTTAGTACTGCCACATGTGGTTGACAGGGCCGGAGCCTTTGCCCATGTCAAGGCCGGCGGCGAGGGCGCCCGTTAGGTAGGCCTTGCCGGCGTTGACGGCATCGGCAAGATCCATACCCTGGGCCAGCGCACAGGCGATGGCGGACGAGAGCGTGCAGCCGGTGCCGTGCGTGTTATTGGTGTCGATACGCTTGTGACGGAACCACGTGGTGAGCGGATCGCCCAGATGGTTGCCCTCGTCATCGAGCGGTGCGGGCTCTGCTAGCACATCGTTGGCCTCGTTGACAAAATGCCCTCCCTTAACGAGAGACGCGCAGCCAAAGCGGCGGGTGAGAAGCATGGCTGCATTTTGCTGCGTGCGCTCGGAATCGACCTCGTAATCGAGCAGTGCCATGGCCTCGGGAATATTGGGCGTGATGACGGTCGCCAGCGGGAACAGGCGGCGTGTAAGCGCTTCGGCAGCGTCCTCTGCGATCAGACGAGCGCCCGAGGTGGCGACCATGACGGGGTCGACGACGATATTTTTTGCGTCCCAAGCGCTCAGGCGGTCGGCGATAACCTCGATAATCTCGGCAGAGGAAACCATGCCGATCTTGACGGCGCAGGGGCGGATATCGTCAAAAACGGCATCGATCTGCGCCGCGACAATATCCGGGGAGATGTTCTGCACGGCGGTGACGCCTAGGGTGTTTTGTGCGGTTATGGCTGTGATGGCCGTCTCGGCATACAGGCGGTGCGCCGTGATGGTCTTGATGTCGGCCTGAATGCCGGCACCACCGCTGGAATCGGATCCTGCGATGGATAGAACGGCGGGTACCTTACTGCGATCCATGTTCGCTCCCTTGTTCGGTCGGATTCAAATGGGTCTTTAAGCCAGCATTATAAAGATGCCCGGGCCGACTCTATGTCGAACCCGGGCGGGCGATGCAATCTTTACGCAAATGTAAGCAAATGTTCACACGTCAACAATTGAGGGGCGCCGGCTCGCCGCTAGAAGCGATCGCAGCGAGGAGTCTAGTCCTCCATGCCAAGGTCGATCGTCGTGCCCTCGAATACCTTGTTGACGGTGCGGACGGCGCACATCTTGCCGCACATGGTACAGGTGCCCTCGGTGGCGGCAGGGGACTCCTCGTAGCGCTTCTTGCCGGTGACGGGATCGAGGGCGCACTTCCACATTGCGTCCCAGTCGAGCTTGCGGCGTGCCTGGCCCATCTTGTCGTCCAGATCGCGGGCGTGCGGTACCTTCTTGGCGATATCGGCGGCGTGTGCGGCGATCTTGGTGGCCATGAGGCCATCGAGCACGTCCTGGGCGTTGGGCAGGCACAGGTGCTCAGCGGGTGTCACGTAGCACATGAAGTCGGCGCCGGAGCTCGCCGAGATGGCGCCACCGATGGCGGCGGTGATGTGGTCGTAGCCCACGCCGATATCGGTCACCAGCGGCCCCAGCACATAGAACGGCGCATTATGGCACAGGCGCTTCTGCAGCTTCATGTTGGCGGCGATCTCGTCGAGCGCCATGTGACCCGGTCCCTCGACCATAACCTGGACGCCGGCGGCCCAAGCGCGCTTGCACAGCTTGCCCAGCTCGATCATCTCGGCGGTCTCGGTGGCATCGTTTGAGTCGTAGAGACAGCCCGGGCGGCAGGAATCGCCGAGCGAGATCGTCACGTCGTACTCGTGGCAGATCTCGAGCACCTCGTCGTAGAACTCGTAGAAGGGGTTTTCGTTGCCGGTGACTTCCATCCAGCCAAACAGCAGCGAGCCGCCGCGGCTGACGATGTTCATGAGGCGGCCGGTCTCCTTAAAGGTCTTGATGACCGACTTGTTGATGCCGCAGTGGATGGTCATGAAGTCCACGCCGTCCTCGGCGTGCGCGCGAACGACCTCGAGCAGGTCGTCCTTGGTGAGCTTGACCAGCGGCTTTTCCATGTAGCCGATGGCGTCGTACATGGGGACGGTGCCCACCATAAGCGGCGTCTCGTCGATGAGCTGCTGGCGGAACTGGCGCGTCTTGCCCGAGTTGGAGAGGTCCATGATGGCGTCGGCGCCAAAGTCCTCGGCAATCTTGACCTTCTTCCATTCCTCGGCGGCATCGGCCTTGTCGCCCGAGATGCCCAAGTTCACGTTGACCTTGGTGGACAGGCCCTCGCCGACACCAAAGGCGCGCATGCCCTTTTTGATATGCACGATGTTGGCGGGAATGGCGATGCGGCCGTCTGCCACGCGCTCGCGGATGTACTCGGGGCCGCGATGCTCGCGCTCGGCGACCTCTTTCATCTGAGGTGTGATCTGCCCAGCGCGGGCGAAGTCGATTTGCGTGACGAGCTTGGGCTCGGTCTGTGTGCTCATTGGCACGGCTCCCTTCGTTGGCATTACCCATATCAGGTTTGCGGGTCAGGGCGGGCGCGCCCAGTCTCAGCCTGCCGTCTTGTCCTGCAAGCTCCCCGTTTATGTGGTGGGCTCAAGTATAGCTCGAATGGGTACGATTGACGCGATGAGCATGCCCGTGGGGAGGCGAACATGGAAGACAAGCATCTATATCGAGAGATGCAATGGGACGTATCGGCCGAGGAGGGCCGTGCGCACCATGGCCTTGTCGCGATTGGTTTTGCGATCCTTGTCGTGATGGTGATTGCCTGTTGTATCTGGACGTTTGGTGGTCGCGGCGGCGCTGCATGGGAGTTCGAGGCTGATGATAACCTACCGATTATGACGGTGAGGAGTACTGGCAGTAATGCCAATACGCTCGCCATTCCGGGCGATTATTGGTACCCGCGCGATGAGTTTGTGCAGTTGCAGCTGAGTGGTGGGTCCATTCCGGGCGAGGAAATCGAACGCGTGACGTTTGACGCGGCGCTCAAAACGCTGACGGTGAAGCTCAAAGATCAAGGAGATGTGCCCACGACCATGGATATCGCCCTGACGGAATGGCGTCTGGAGCCTCCGACGGGTGTTGCGGTTTCCGAGGTTGAGCACGTCAAGATTATCTATCAGGACGGTTCGACAAACGGGATTGCAAAGGCCGACGGTCTAGCAGAATAGGTGTCGAGCCTAGCCAGCCAATTCATAAAAGTTGCGGTGGAATAGTTCCTGATTGTGCGATAAAAGGCTCAAATAGGAACTATTCCACCGCAAGTTATATAGAGAAGGCTGAGCGGGTCAGTTTTGGGTGGCGGGTCTAGAGCATCTGTTCGTTGATGAACACGAGGGTGCCTGGGTATGAGATCTCGGGGGCGTGGCGATAGCCGATGTTGAACTCGGTAAGACCGGCGGCGTCCTCGAGCTTGTTTTCTGCCATCCAGCGCACCATGGAGCCGCGCGCCTTTTTGCTGGCGGTCGAGCGCTGGATGGGCTTGCCGTTGCGGACACCTTCGCCAAAGAGACAAGTGACGGTTGTGGCGTCGCCTGCGAGATGGGGTAGAACGGCCTTGGCGTACTCCGCGCTGGCAAGGTTGACGACCGTGGTGTTGGAGCCGGTCGGCGCAATGGCGCATGCAAGTTTGTCGCCCCAAAACGCATAGAGGTCACGGGCGTTGTTGACGGCGAGCTTGGCTCCCATTTCGAGCCGATAGGGCTCAACGCCATGGAAAGGCCGCACACATCCGTACAATCCGGAGAGGATCCAGAGATGGTTTTGCAGCCAGTCGAGCTGTGCAGCATCCATGACCTCGGGCGCCATGCTTTGGTATTGGATGCCGTGGTAGGACATGACGGCGGGGGAGATTCGGCGCGCGATATCGGGATCGGCGAGGTCGGCATCGCTCAGGGCGGGCATAAATTCGTGAAGCGTATCCAGGCACGTTGTAAGCAGCCTGTCGCTCACGTTCCAAAGGGCCTGAAGACCTGCTGCGCCATCCTCGCGTTCGATGCCCAGCAGTGCCTGATGGAGCCGGGCCGTCTGATGTGCAAAAGGCGGTATGCCCAAAACGTCAAAGGCATCTTGAGCTGTCCGCATCTGTTTGGCGGGCGAAATGACGACCTGTAGCACGGAATCCTCCTCCCGCTAAAAAAGTTGCGGTGAAATACAGACCGCTTTCCCCGTTGGAAGGCCTGATGAATCCGTATTTCACCGCAAGTTACAAGGGTTTGGTTAGGCGCGCTCGAGGAAGGCCTTGTAGCCGCGGTAGGCCTCGTAGATATCGGCCTTGTTGGCGACCTCCCACAGGGCGTGCATGGACAGGACGGCAACGCCGGAGTCGATGACGTTCATGCCATACTTGGCCATGATGTAGGCAATGGTGCCGCCGCCGCCCGCGTTGACGCGACCGAGCTCACAGGTCTGGAAGTCCACGCCGGCCTCGTCCATGATGTCGCGGACGAGGGCCACGTACTCGGCATCGGCGTCGTTGGAGCCGCCCTTGCCGCGGCTGCCCGTGTACTTGTTAAAGCACAGGCCGCGACCCATAAAGGCCGCGTTCTTGGTCTCGAACTTGCCGGCATAGCCCGGGTCGAAGCCGGCGGACACGTCGGAGGAGAGCATGCGGCTGCGGGCGAGTGCGCGGCGCAGGGCCAGCGGGCTATCCTCGCCGGCGAGCGTCATGATCTCGGCGACGGTGTTCTCGAAGAAGCGGCTCGTCATACCGGTGGCACCCACGGAGCCGATCTCCTCCTTGTCGACGATGAGCGTGATGCTCGTGCGCTCCACGTTGGCGACGTCGATCTGGGCGAGCATGGAGGGGTAGGCGCAGACGCGATCGTCGTGGCCATAGCCCAAAATCATGGAGCGGTCGAGGCCCATGTCGCGGGCGGGGCCGGCGGGTACGACCTCGATCTCGGCGGAGAGGAAGTCCTCCTCCTCGACGTCGTACTTCTCCTTGATGAGGTCGAGGAACATCTGCTTGACGGGCTCCTTGGGGGCGTCCTTGTCGTCCCCATCGAACTTGACGGGACGACCGCCCACGATCACGTCGAGGATCTCGGCATCGACGGCGTCCTTGGCAGGCTTGGACATCTGCTCGCTCGAGAGGTGAATCAGCAGGTCGGAGATGGTAAAGACCGGGTCGTCCGCCTTGTCGCCGATATTGATGTCGACGGTGGTACCGTCCTTTTTGCAGATGACGCCCACGAGTGCGAGCGGGGAGGCTACCCAGTGGTAGCTCTTGACGCCGCCGTAGTAGTGCGTGTCGAGGTAGGCCATGTCGCCGGCCTCGAAGGCGGGATTCTGCTTAAGGTCCAGGCGCGGCGAGTCCACGTGGGCGCCCAGGATGTTAAAGCCCTGCTCGAGCGGGGCGGTGCCCAGGTTGACGAGCATAAGGTCCTTGCCGTGGTTGGCGGCGTACACCTTGTCGCCTGCCTTGAGCTCGCGGCCCTCGGCGATCACGGTCTCCAGGTCGACGTATCCCGCCTCCTCGGCCATCTTGATGCCGGTCTTGACGCACAGGCGCTCGGTCTTGTTCTCGCTCAAAAACTGCTTATAGCCGCGGCAAAGCTCCTCGAGCTCCTCGACTTGCTGTGGCGTGTACTTTTTCCATGCGCAGGGACGCTCCATGACGCAGGCTCCTTTCGGATCGATCGTGCTGGTTGATGTACCGTGAGCCATCGTATCACGCGCGGGCCCGCGGCGGCAGGGAAGCCTGATGTGCGGTGGCCGCGGGGCGGGGAGCGTGTAAACTGGTGTGAGCAAACCGTGCCCAGCCCAAAGCGAGGTATTCAATATGTCTGACAAGCGCCGCACCTTTGCCGTTATCGACGGCAACTCGCTCATGCACCGCGCCTTCCATGCCGTGCCGCCCACCATGAACGCGCCCGACGGCCGCCCCACCAACGCGGTCTTCGGCTTTCTCAACATGTTCCTCAAAATGGTCGACGAGTTCACGCCCGACGGCGTGGTCTGCGCCTTCGACAAGGGCCGTCCGAAGGTCCGCATGGAGATGCTGCCGCAGTATAAGGCGCAGCGCCCGCCCATGGATCCCAACCTGCGCAGTCAGTTCCCCATGATCAAGGAGCTGCTCGCGAGTCTGTCCATTCCCGTTGTGGAGCTCGAGGGCTGGGAGGGCGACGACATTCTGGGGACGCTTGCCCGCCGCGGTGAGGCCGTCGGGTGCGACATGTACCTCGTCACCGGTGACCGCGATATGTATCAGCTCGTGACCGACCACGTGCACGTGGTGTCCACCCGCAAGGGCCTGTCCGACGTGGCGATCATGACGCCCGAGAGCGTGGACGACCTGTATCACGGCATTACGCCGGCGCTCGTGCCCGATTTTTACGGTCTAAAGGGCGATACGTCGGACAACATTCCCGGCGTGCCGGGCATCGGCCCCAAAAAGGCGAGCGCGCTCATCGCACAGTACGGCAGCTTGGACGAGGTCATCGCGCATGCCGACGAGGTCAAGGGCAAGATGGGCGAGAACCTGCGCGCGCATATCGACGACGCGCTGCTGAGCCGCAAGGTCGCAACCATTCGCACCGATGCGCCCGTCGAGCTCGACTTTGACGAAACGTCCTTCCCGGCGTTTTCTGCCGACGAAGTGTCCGCGGCGCTGGGCACACTTGGTATCACCGCCATGCAGAACCGTTTCTTGGCGCTGGTCGGCGGCGAGGGCGG
>OFOU01001803.1_pt1 | contig 11960 bp, 9 predicted proteins | sample 1542061 | NCBI WGS metagenome assembly OFOU01 (sample SAMN04209239, study PRJEB22552) | human gut metagenome | biome: gut; material: feces | host: Homo sapiens | place: USA: Oklahoma
GGGATATGAATTATTTTAATAAGGTGTTTAAGAAGGTGGAGGGGAGTACCGCCTCCGAGTATCGGAGGCGGTGGTAAAGAGAATCTCCTCCCTAAGAGTAGGTACTGGCAGGCACCGATTAGTTAGTGACGAACTCAACCTCCAGAATATATTTGATATTTTTAGTCCACTTTCATACTTTACAAATATTATCTTATATTTTGAGATGATTAGGAAGTCGACGAATCATTCACCATTAATCATATTGTAACAGGCGATTCAGAATTAAACATTTACACACATGTTCTCCGTTTTCCAAATAATACCAAATTTATTTTAGGATATCTCTCAACAACCTTCGCAATTATTAAAGGAATTATAATAGCAAGTATTATAGATAAAAGCGTATCAACAACGATAATACCCGTATAGGTTCTAATAAAATACCATTGTAGCACATATATTTCTATCGTATGTCTACCAATATATGATAAAAAGTATAAGTTAAATACGGCTATTTTATTTATTATACAAAAAATGCACGCGATCCCCAAAAAAGGAACGATGTAGGTATATATTTTTAAAATACATCTTGTAACAATATGTGGAAAAATTTCATTAATTGCGTTTAAAAAAATCGGATTTTCCGTTCGCCTCCAGAAAAACGTTAGAATAAAGAATCCTATAAATGTCGTTATCCCCAATTTATTAGTCCAATATTTCTTAGCTAAAGGTTTAAAAGTCCCCACAAGATGACCTGCAAAATAAAACACTATATACCAGGAACATGAGTTAATTCCAAAGTACCAAAATCTACTAGCTATTTTTCGAATAGCAACTGTTGCAAATAGAAAAATTATAATTTTTAAAAAAACTTCAGTTTTAATTTCAAATGTATTTCTTATCTTGTTATATAAATTATTTGATAAAAAAAATATAAAACAATTCAGAAAAAGAACCCATAAAAACCACATTCCACCATTATCAGGTGTTAATAAAATATCTTTAATTTTTTGAAATAGTGTTATTTGCTTATAACTTCCAGAGATATAGTATCCAAGTATAATCCATGATAAAAATGGAATAACCAAACTAATAAATCTATTTTTGAGCCAAATATAATTGATATTTTTGTTAAAGGATAAATAACCACTAATAAACATAAATAGTGGCATATGAAATGAATATATATATCTAAAAAGCAAATTATCATCGAAACTATCACGTGCAAAAACATATTGCACAGAATGTCCAACCACTACTAAAATAATAGCAACAGTCTTGGCACAATCTATTCTCAAATCCCTACTATTATCCATGAAATTCACTTTCTCCTTGTGATTATTCTGTGGCTCTTTGATCCATCTGTCCGAAATTCGAGAGTCATCATTCCTAAAAATGAGAACTTTGTATAGATGGGATTCGACTAAACGATATACTTTATTATGCTTTCTTCAGTATCATTATCCACATATTTCATGGTAAGACCATTCCAACCAATCAGAACCGACGTGATAATGAAGTCTGATTACTACGAATCCTTCCCCCACCTAACATAGACCTTTATTTTATCATAGAAAACCATTTGCTAAAAATCTTTCATGTACCCTATACTCTAAATAAGTCATATAAGAACCTTATGATATCATCATCAATTCTGCTATCAAACTTTCTTGCAAATAAGTCATTACTGGTTAATAAACGCTCTTTGTCATCACTTCTAAAAACATAAGGAGCACCACGATTCCAATCTATTAACCTTTTACAATTTTCTATGTTTTCTTTGAAAGGAGAAGACATTACTACTGTTTGTATAAATATCTCATCTGCACATAATGCAAACCGGTATTGCCTTCTAATCACTTTTTTTCTTACAAGTATATATCTTGCCAATTCATCTGTTATACTGAACCATTCTCCTCCCTTGTAAAATTCTACTCTTTCCCTACACAAAAGTCCTCCCTTATAGCTTCCCTCAATCTTGCCAGAAATATCAATAAACTGTTTCTTAGGATTCTTATCAAAAAAGTCCAGCCTTTCAGCGTTAGATTTTATGGGCATATCTTGTCCAGAAAGTAAATGATAATATTCATACTGGCGGTTGTCACATGCTGCCTGCAATAATTCCAATTCGCAACGGAGCAATGAATCTCCACCCCAACTAATACTTCTTCGCTTTATGTAATACATATTAGATTCTTTAACAACACACCTTAGTTTATTTTCATCAAAATCTTTCCACTTTTTATCTATATGAATATATACATCATGTCTTATATGGTCAATACTTGCTAACAAGCTACATAAGCATCTATAATCTCCATGGGCCATTATTAAATATGCATGTTTATTCTCCATAAAATTCTCCTCATATTGATGGCTCAAACTTTTCTTCATTGCTTTTTCCTTGAAATATATTATCCTATATTATTCGTGATGGTAAGCTTTTATATTAAAAAACTCACATATAATATTAACAATTTTTTTTGATACTAAAAAGCGCTTTACACGCCTTATATCTTTTTTATCTTTAACCTCACTTCGCTTCCTTTTCATTTCCACCAAGCAATTTAAGCTAATGTATTTTATTCCTCCATAAACTAAATAATACTTCGGATTATATAGCAAATCATTTTTCGAACAAGGATAATATTTAATCCAATCCTCATGATTATCAATCCCATCCATACCAGAAATTTTAAAATCTTTATAGGCTGTAATATAATCCAAATCTCTCGCAGGCCGAATTCCGTATATTCCCATAACGCTACTTGAATCTATAACAAACTCATTAATATTCTTTCTCTGGCTTCTTATCACATCATTCATATATAATACCCTCTGGTTAGTTTTCCAGTCTTTATCAGGATTTCCATAATTCATGTGATGTATAGAATTTTGATTAAAAAGCAAATTTGCCATTTGCCTAGTTTCTTCATAAGTATCTGATATATGTACTGAATGGTTTTCAATATTAAATAAATTTCTAATCTGTTTTTTTGCAGACAAAACCATATTAAAATCTTTGCACTCGAATAGTATGCACATAACCGGTGCGCCCCTTTTATAACATCGGGTAGCTTTTTCCTTTACTCCAGCATGTCCATCCTCATAGGTTCCTGTCCATTCTTGATGCCCATATATCTGTATCATAAGATTATATAACCCTTGATAATATAATTTCACATCACCATGGTAAACAATATCTCCACAGGTATTACAAATTATTTCTAATGCTCGTTTTCTTAAAAATTCGTTATCAGCTTTAGGCCAGATACATGCAAAAAACAAATTACTCTTTAATTCTGTATAAGCTAACGCCATACGCTTCAAATAACAATGTTTTAAACCTCGTTCCAAAAAAAATGTAAAGTTAAAATTTCTTTCCAAAAAATCAAAGTATATAACCTTAATATTCTTATTAAAATAAGCGCATGCCGCACATCTGTGTGAACCATCTAGTAAAACACCATCTTTTCCTACGGGAACAAGCGATACAGCTTCATCAAAACCGTTTTCTTTAACGCTGTCAATTATTCGGTCAAACTCATCAAAATATTTTTCTATAGAATTTTTATCTTCTGTTCCCGGCTCTATAAAAGTACCATTAGAAAATGCCTCTATATGGTGCATATACAACTCCCTCGCACTTTCCATATTCAAATTCTTTTCCCTATGGTATATATATATCCACTTGGCCATCAAGTCAATTCTCTCCGGAGTTATTAATAATCGAGCTGGAATATCTAAGATCTTATATGGTGTCCCCTCTACAATATTATTTTCCCGAACAAAATATTCTGTCAAAAACATATAAGGGTACTTATTTCTTATTTCACTTATTTTTTCTCTTGCCATAAAAACACCTCGCTTTATTACTTATCCATTGTGAAAAACGTCCCCTATCTTCTTTAACGAATTCATTTAGGACAGACTTATTTGAAATGTGTTCAAATGAATTACGCCTATATGCACATTCTAAAGGTTGATTAAAGATATGAACTAAAAAGTTATCCAGTTTCTCTAACAACTTTGTTTGATAATCATTATTTAAAAAAGCTGGCTCCCTTAGCATGGAAAAGTACAAATCATCCTGTGTGTCCACTTCTTTTACCAGTTCAATAGCATCGTATACATTATTACCGGAAATGTTGATAAACGCTTTAGGGTTAAAGCAGTTTTCAACAGCAGGATCCCCCCAGTAAATGGGTATGGTCCCTGCCGAAAACCCTTGTAATAACTTTTCTGTTGTATATCCCAAATGAGCACTATTTTCAAATGTCAAAGAAAACTTATGTTCTGACTGAAAAGCAAACTTATCTCGAACCCCTTCAGGTCTGCCTATATTGTTTAAATATCTTCCTCCTGAATCTACTCTTTTATATTTATTCAGTTCCTCAAACATCTTTTCTCTAATAGGTGCAGCATTTCCATTGCTAACTACAAAACTACAAAATTTTTTTTCCCTTTTTATATCATCCGCCGAAAGCAAATGTTTTGAAAGAGCCTTCTGTATATCTATATCATAGGCAGGGTTCATAATAAAGTTAGGAATTCTTATATAACGATCTCCGAATTCCAAATATTCAAATCCTATTGCATAATCATATATATTAAAATCAGGGCAAATATTTTCTCCTGTATATAATATTCTTACACAATTATACGATTTCGCCTCATCAGAATAAACCGATGCAATTATATAATCAGGCTCATCTGATATCTCGATATCAAAATGTTTAGTCAATATTTGGTGAAAACGATATTGTTCGGGCTGAAAACCATCCCACCAATCCACATACTTTAAACGAATTTTTTTCATATTAATTATATCAGACAATCTATACCGTTTAATATCTCACAAGATCAGACTGTCCATCTCCTTTATTATTGCGATTTTTCCTACACCCCCAACCCCTCTACTAAAAAGCTACTACTCCCAATTAGTTCAAAAGGTTATTCAATACACATCTTTAGGAAAGACCAATAAAACAAATTGGCCATGTATGAAAATCCTCTTCACAAATAATATTGAATAAAATTATGCTTTTTCTTTTATAATATAATTAGGACGTCCTTTACTTTCCATATATGTTTTCGACAAATATAGGCCAATAATGCCTAAACATAATAACTGCACACCACCCAAAAATGTAATTATGCTAATCAAACTAGGCCAACCTGCAACTGGGTCCCCATAAATTAGAGCTCTTATAACAATAATTAGCATCATCAAAAGTGAAATAATGCAAAAAACAATCCCAACAACTGACGCTATAGATAGAGGTACAGTTGAATACGCTAAAATTCCTTCAATTGAATATCGAAAAAGTTTCCAGAAAGACCATTTTGATTTCCCCTTTACACGTTCTATATTTGAAAACTCCAGCCACCTTGTCTGAAATCCAACCCAACTAAATATCCCCTTTGAAAAACGATTATACTCTCCATCCTCTAAAACCGCCTCTACCATTATTCTACGCATTAAACGGTAATCTCTTGCACCATCTACAATTTTTACATCTGATATTTTATTGATAAGCCAGTAAAATCCTCTGGCAAAAAAAGAGCGAATAATTGGTTCCCCTTCCCTATTAACACGGCGAGTAGCTACACAATCAACATTTTCTTCTATAAGAATCCTGTACATTTCAGGAAGCAATTCGGGCGGATCCTGTAAATCCACATCCATAATAGCGACGAACCTAGACCCCCCCCCCCCCTGTCTCCGTTTCATATAAATTCGCGCTAACCGCATTTTTTAGGCCTGCCAACAAACCTGCCTCCTTCCCAAAATTTCTTGAAAAAGATATATAATGCACATAGACATTTTGAGAATGGAGCTCCTTCATTTTCTTTAGTGTATCATCTGAACTTCCATCATCAATAAACCAGTATTCAAATTCTACTAATGGCATTTTCTGCTTCACTTCTTCTAATTTCTTATAAAATATAGGAACCGTTTCCTGTTCATTATAGCAAGGCACCACTATTGATATTAAGTCCATTCTATTTTCCCTTCTACTCTACTATAATACATCTAAATTATAAGCCAAATAAAACATCATAAAAAGTTTTAAAGAACTACTCAATTGCCTATTCTTACTACCAGCACACCATCATATATACCCGTACAATTTTTATCAGGAAAAATTGATAATGTGTTAATCCAATCAGAATTTTCTATTTCATTATAAAGTATACTATAATCTGATGGCATCGACAAAACCACCCCTAAATTATTTCTTATAAATGTATGCCATCCGTGTGAACCTGTTCCGTGAAATGGCAAATAATCCATTATGTATGCTTCATATCCTTCTAGTGTTTCCTCATATTCCCGAAGAGGATTCTCATAAGTACTCCCCAGATTTCCAATAAAAATTACAGGCATTCCTTTTTCATACCCATTTGCATACTCTACTGTATCCAATAATCTGATAGATGCCGCAAAAGTTTTCTCATTTCTTTTTTTTAAGTTACTATAATCAACATTATTAATATAGATTGATTCCAAAGCTAAAAACAAGCAGCCTAATATCACTCCATATCTCCCCCACCCCCCAACACCTATAAATCTTATCATAGGTGAATTATCTCGCACTATGAAATCTGTTTTTATTGTATCTTCATAAAAAATCAACATTCCTATTGGCACAAATATCTTTGCGGGAAACATTGACCATGGAATTACTGTCTCTGTAATCAATCTAAGCAGCACTACACTAATAGGAAAAAAAATAAGTAAAATTACTGTAATAATTTTATTACTAATTTTCTTTTCTCTTTTTACATTTAAAATTACTAAATATATAATTGTAACAAAGAGAAAAATATAAACCAATTTATGTACCTTACTATATAGTGTTATCCCATCTATCAACAATAATTGAAAAAAAATTTTGTATGTAGACTTTATAGTATTAGCAGTATCAAAAAATATGGGTAAATGACCAGACATAGCGGAGGCCCAGCCTCTTCCTCCCGTCATTTGTACATTATAATGCCATAAGGATACCTGCACACCAATATAATATATACATCCTGATAAAACTCCAACAAAAAAATATGATAGTATTCTCCTTCTAATATACCTATAGGGTTTTTCATGTATAAAAAAGCCTACAATCTTGATTAGAAAAAGCACCATTACAATTGTTACATATGCTTGATATATACTCACTGAAAAGACTAATGTAATAACTGCCAATAAACAATAAATGTTCCCCTCTTTCTCACAAAAATACGTACATGCAACTGCCGACAAAAATGCCGCTGCATACGGAAATAAAACATAAACTGAACCCTGCCATTGAGCAAAATGTGTTTGTGTGGCAATAAGCATAGAAATGCTCACAATAATCGATACACTTTTGATTTTGAAAATTTTCACTATAAGTACTGCTGCAACAGCCAACAAAAAGCACGCTATTAGACCATCAAACCAGCTTGTTACAAACCGATCCGAAAAAAATATAAGTCCCCATCTCCCTTGACTTATATCCCATCCCCCTGATTTGTAATATGAACCATATGCAACTCCATCACCATTCATATATCCGTTAGCCATAGCAAAACCATTTGCCAATATACCAATTATAAAGGAACCTATGAATGCAATAAGTGATACAGGTTTATCCTTCAAGCTCCTAAATATATATAATTCATCAACATCTTTGATTTTAGTAAATAGTTTCTTCATCTTACTTTTCTCCTATATGAAACTATAAAATTTCGATAACTAATTATTATTTTGATAACCTCCGCAATCATAGTATACCTTATAATCACCATTAGAAGTGCAAAGAACCCCTAGATATTTTTCATATTTTCTTATCTCATTGTCTACATTTACAACAATAAATACTGGACCGTATACCTTTTGACCTACATATGCCTTTGTTCCAAAAAGCCTCTGATTATATAATGACATATTCACATTCTCACACAAATGTGTGTCGTCTTCCCACAATACGGTAAACGGTCTAACTAAAGGTTGTCCATTTTCTATATATATAAAAGTTGCTTTTCTATCCTTCTTTATATACTCTATCGCCGAAATAAGATTATTCCAACTAGCACCGTAATACTTTTCTTTAATTATAGACTGCCTAAGGTTTAATGACACAATTATGACAAACATCACTAATACTGCTGTATTCAAAAAAGGTTCACATCTTTTCGATTTTTCCTGCAAATTTTTTATTAAAAGTATTTCTCCCACAGCCATAGTACCTAATGAGGGCACTATATATCGATACATAAATACAGGTCTAAAAATCTTTGAAATTACTACACCACAAAATATAACTATAAATGGAAGCAATACATATCCCCCCGCTTGAAATATCTTTATATTCTTATACTTTTTAATATGATAAAACAATAATATTAGAATAAACATATATGATAATTTGGCCACATATGGTACATTTGTGGAATATATATACCAAAAATAATTTTTTATCGTTTCAAAATTTATATCTTTAATCCAATAATTAGTAAAAACTTCTTGTGTCTGTCTTAAAAGGACGAAGAGCCATGGTAAATAGCCTATAAAGACAAGGCAACCGGCTATTATCCATTTTTTCAAAAAGGTAAAACTCCTAATATTAGAAAGTTCACATATTATCCATACCCAAAATACCGCTACTAATGCAAAATAATGTGTATATGCAGCGGCCAAGCTCAATATAATCAAGCCTGCCCAATGCGACTTAGAACTATCCTCCGATATATCGACTCCCAAAAGTGCTGCCAACGTAACAAACAACATTCCCCAACTATACATTCGAATCTCATTAAAGTTACTCACTATGGGATAAAACTGGCATATACATACAGGCAATATAATACCTAATCCTCCTATTTTATTTACAACATATTTTGCTGCAACAAACCATAAAATCACATATGGCAACAATGATACTATACGACCTATCATGATTTCATCTGATAAGGGCACTAAACAGCAGAATAATTTCACAATATAATAATATAAAGGGGGATGTACATCAATTCCGGTCAACTGTGTGATTGATAAAAAACCATGTCTAACGGTTTGTATAGTGCAGGCTTCATCTGCCCATATATCAGCAGAAGAAAAATTTATGTAAATAAGCCCTAAAAAAGTCAATAAATTGATAATATTGCCCAATATATAAAGCACCTTTGAATCAAGTTTTCCAATAATATTTTTTAGTTCCATAATATCCTTCTCCTCCATTCCCCAACCCCCCGCCCGTTACCATCCCCAAAACTGCCAGGTATTTTTATCTCGGCAAAGTATATATCATCTATTATCTATCAATATCTAATTGATAAAGACTTCAATCATCCTCTTTATCCCATAAATGCTTTGTCTTTCCTCTCTAAAATAAGCATTACAAACCAAGGAACTCTGCGTTTTTGTGTAGCCTTACCAATTTGACTAGCAGTAACAATTCTATCTTTCAGAATAACACATTTTACTGCTTTCAACGTCTTAAGAGGATGTATTAGTGCTATTAGAGCAACATTGAAAAAATTAATATCATCTCTTGGCTTCCAAATAGGATAATACATATTAAGTAATAACTGATACACCTCGTCTTTAATTCGAGGTGCATACGGAGAAACTATTTGCATATTGGCCGCTAAAACCTCTGCAAGTTTTTTACAGCTTTTATAATTCCAATGAGAAAGATGGTGCGGCGGCATATTATTAGCAGTAATAAAAACTTTTTCCATCTTCATATCTGTATACGGAAAGCTTACGATACACATTCCTTTCTCATCTGTAATGTCTAACATTTCTTTAGCTAGCTGCATAGGTTCCTCAACATGCTCCAAACAATGGAACGCCACAACCATATCAAATTTCTTTTTATTACCACCATTTATATATTCTTCTAATGTTCCATTATAAACATCCAAACCTTTTTTCATGCACTCATTACACGCTGAGGTTGTTGTATCTATACCTAGACAACTTAAACCAGGCACCGCTTTTTGTATAAAAGATAAAAATGCACCCTCACCACACCCTACTTCTAAAATAGTTTTAACGTTTTTATTTTGCAGTAAATACTCTTTTATTTGTATCCATTCCCAACGAGGATTTTCCTCTGTCGGATAATAATTTGAATGGCTCGTTACCCATGTGTAAAAACTCTCACTCCCGCCAATAAGTGGAGCAGCAAAAACAAGATCACAATTTGTACATCGATACAATTCATAGTCAATGATATCCAGATTTTCCGGAATTTCTTTATATAGATATTTATAATCTTTAATACAGGACTCTTTACCATATTTTCGATGTAATATACTATTCCCGCCACAAATTGGACATTTCTTATCAATCATATCTTACCGTTTCCTTCTATCATATAATTTATTTTTTATTTTGCTATATACGTGTTTTATCGAAGTTATATAAGATTTTACCCACTTATTCTTATACAAAAAATATGATGATGATATATCTCCACATCGATGTGAATCAAAAATTTGTGGATAACTGCTCCTCACAATAATGTCATTTGCATAATTATAATCATTTCCCCATTGAGATGGATCACGAAAAGGAATAATCCCCCATTTTTTTGCCAGCAAACTTAATACAGTCTGATCATGCCTATTATCAATAAAACCCTCATAATTTGGTAACCCCATGACATTTTCACTATCACTTACTATTCTAGAATCTTGTACTTTCTCGAGCCATTCATCAATAAATTCTTTTGCAAATTTTGTCTTTTTTATCACCATAAATGTTGCACAAATTTGCCTAGATTCCACATATTCCCTACTATCACACTCCAACAAAACAAATGCATCTCTTTTACTATACTTACCTTCTATCGATTTGATTTGAAATACCATTACATCTTTTTGTGCACACTCCATTGCATCAATCAAAAATTTTACGTTATTGATATATGCACATCCGGAATCTGCATATATCAAGTAGTCCCCTTCACTAATCTCGTCAAAACTTTTTGCGATAATATAAGGTTTCCATATCCAGTACCCTGCCCCTCTCTTTGCGCACCAAATGGAGCTATTCTTTTCCTTAAACGACTCATCTATATCTGTAGGCCTATACTCAATGACTTTGTCAACACCGTTTTTATATGCTGTCTTAGTGTTTAATCTTTGAGCTTTCCTGAAGTTATCATTTGCATAATTTATGCCCAATATCATTTTTATCTCCTTGTTTAATGAACCTACTAAACAACCAATTTTCTAGTGGATACTCAATGAACTTCCAAAAATTAATAGATATAATTATAGCACTTGAAAGGAGTACTATCAATCTGAGGATATTACATAGTCTACTATCCTTTAGTACTTTTAACATAAAAAAATTCATATACTGCAGCGTAACCGGATGTATGAGATAAAGAGAAAAACTTGCATTGCTTAATAGCCGTATGCACTTTTGTATAAAAATATTTTTCACCTCTAGTGGACAGCATAATATAATTATAAATAACATACATACAACAATCTCATATGTATACCATTGCATTTTTCCCATTATAGCTATAAAAGTCAAGTATATACCATACAAAGACAGCCTTTTTTCTTTTAAAGCCAAATATGCAGTGCAACCAAATATAACACAATATATGGTATTAACTGGAGTATTATTAACAAACCAAATCAGTTGCTCACTCTTTTCCATGACTGTAAACAGATAACTAAGCATTAATTTTTGCACAAATGGTCTTAGAACCATTAGTATGCAGAGTAGAAATAACGCTTTAGAAAACCTGTTTATCAATTTATATAAAAATGGAGCAACCAAATAAAAAAAGGCAAATGAACTCATGGTCCATACCGCATACGCATTATTCCAATACCCATAGTTTTCCGAAGGAATAAACATATGTAAGAAAAAAAAATATCTTAAATATTTTATTCCAAGCGGCCCCTCATTCGAAAAAAGGAAACCTATTGGCTCCCTATCTATGAAAACAAACCACCCCCCCCCC
>OFOU01001810.1_pt1 | contig 11929 bp, 10 predicted proteins | sample 1542061 | NCBI WGS metagenome assembly OFOU01 (sample SAMN04209239, study PRJEB22552) | human gut metagenome | biome: gut; material: feces | host: Homo sapiens | place: USA: Oklahoma
CGTCCGCCGAGTAGCCGGTCAGGCTCGTCCGGGCCGTGTGATCGACCAGAACGGCGCGTGGCCGCACGCGCGGAACTTCATGGATGCCCGTGGCCTGCGGAAGGGCTACGAGTCGCCCGGGTTGGCGGCGGCGGGGGAAGGGGCCGTCGAGCGCGTCCTGACGCTCGCGGAGGCGGCCTTCATGGACAAGCCCGGTAAGGTCGCGTAGGATATCAGCCGACGACGGCCCTGGAGGGGCTTACACCACTTTTCGTGACGCAACTTGCCCTCCAGGTGTAATTGGCTAAATTGTTAGTATGTAGGACACGTTAGCGACTCTTAAAAGTTACGCGGCTGATGGGGGAGAGTTTGGGACGATCAAAAGGGCGCAATTCAAAGGTTGAGCTTCTGCGCATCATCTCGATGTGGTTCATAGTGGCTCATCATTTCGTGATTCATAATGCTGAGCCTATTTCCGTTTTCCCCGGGACCGTTGCACGCATGGTGCTGCATGGCGTGTTGTACCCTTCGGGGCGTATTGCCGTTGCCGTGTTTTTTATCATTACGGTGTGGTACCTGGCCGACGCGCAACTGACACTTAAGGGTCAGCTACGAAGGGCTTGGACCCTGCTGGGGCAAATGCTTTTTTACAGTGTGCCACTCGTCCTGTACTTCGGCGTGTTTAAGGCGGGGGATGGTCTGCAAGCTGAAGAGCTGATGACTGCCGTCTTTGCTCCGCTCGCCTCGCTGTGGTGGTTTCCTACGGTGTATATTCTGCTGATTCTTGTGGCGCCCTATCTGTTTGACGGGCTGCGTGCCTTGACGAGACGGCGGCTGGGCGAGCTCTGTATACTGCTGGTCATACTATATGGGGTCTTGCCCGTTGTGCCGTATTCGACAATTGGCGGCTTTGTTTCCTCCCTGACGGGTCAGACGGTCGTGATCGCGTGCGTGACGTGCTGGTTTAAGTGGCATTATCGCGGTGGGGCGGGTGCGAGGGTTTTGGTGCTGCCCGCTCTTTCGTACGTTGCTGTGTACGTTTGCTACTTTGTGGCTCAAAAGGACGTGCTCCTTTTGAGCGCTTTCGCTTCCGGCGTGTACGGATCGGTGGTGACTAATCCTGCAAGCCTCTTGTCTCTTGCGATCGCACTTCCGGTGTGCTTGTTTGTCTTTAACGCTCAACCTGCGCATTGGCCTGTTGTCAATTACTTGGCCACGTTGTCGTTTGGCGTGTACCTTGCCACGGACAGCGCGTACATGCAGGAGCTGCTGTGGAAGAACTTGCTTGTGTTCTCCCACTGCCACCCAGCGTGGGGGCTGCTGTCCGTAATGCTTGTGGTGACCGGCGTATATGTTGCCGCGTCCTGCGTCGAGGCGATTCGACAGGTTCTGTATCGGGCGTTTTTCAAGCATCCGGGTAGGGTGTTTGATGTTTTGTGGGACAAGATTACAGGGGTTTCATTGCTAAGGTAGGCCATTGTTGGGACAAGTCCTAAGCGGTGTGTTAATTCGAAATCGCGATTCTCCTACGCTGCCTTCCTCAGCTTGGTTCCGATAATGGGGCAAGGGTGAAATTGGGTTAACAGTAGGTCAAGTAATTCAGCTAGAATTATTCGAGCTCTATTTTGTTTTGGTTATAGTTTACTTTTTAGATTTACGTTAATTTGTTGGGAGTGCATATATGAATAAGGTTCGTTGCGCTGTTGCTAATTTGGTTACCGCTGTTCTGGTTTCCTCTTCATTTCTTGCTCCCGTTTCGTCGGCCTATGCACTTGAGTTTTCCTCGCTCTCTAACAATGAAGCCGAGACCTCTAGCTCCTCTTCATTTTCGGATTTCGTTTCCGAGGATACTGAGAAGACCGCCGAAGCCGACTCTTGTAATTCGGAAGTCGAATCGGCCGCTCAGTCGGCTCAATCTTCCGATTCCTCTTCTATCGATGCCTCTTTCCAATACTTGTACATTGCGCAGCCCTCTCTTTCTTTGGGTGCTATGCAAGAGGCGGCGTTCGCAACTGCATCTGACTCTGATGTTTTAACCTCTGCGTCCCTATCATTTGTCAGCAATTCTGGCGAAGAGCACTCCGTTGAAGCTTCGGCTTTCTCTGGGAATGCTGCGGGCTTTACATTCGGACAAGATTTGTTGGTAGCGCGGTATTTTTTAACCGGTATTACGTATCAGGTGAAGGATTCGAACGCAATCTATTCAGTGGACCTCTCGTCTGAGGATTACAGCTTTGACGTAGTCAATTCGTCTTCTTCATCTGATTACGTTGACAATTCCGATGATATGTCGGTCTACTATGCCGATGAGAACGGCAATCCTGTCGAGGCTTTCTCTATTGAAGAGGCGCTTTCCGGTTCTGAAAATGATGGCGGCATTGCGGCTTATAGCGTCGATTCCCGTTCAGCTCGTAAAAACGTTCGTGTGATTGCACTTGATGCCGGTCACGGTGGATCCGATCCTGGCGCTCAGGGCAATGGGAAGAGTGAAGCCGACCTAACTTGGAAGATTGTTAGCGCGTGTAAGACCAAGCTTGAGAATTACGGATTTAAGGTGATTCTCGCTCGTGAGCAGTCGGGCAGTTACGGAAGCAACGACTTCCTTTACCGCGTTCAGCGTTGCGTCAATCAGGGCGCCCAGGCCTATATCAGTTTCCATATCAATTCAGGTTCGTCCGCAGCTCATGGTGCCGAGGTATATTCGCCTACCGTGAACGGGGCTGACTATACCCAGGTTTCATACGAACTGGCCCAGAAGGTTCAGAACAATCTTGTAGCTCTCGGACTTACAAACCGTGGTGTCTTTCAGATGCAGGTGGGCGATGAATTTGCTGTTATTCGTTGTGCTCGTGAAGCTGGAATCCCCGGTATTTTGATTGAACACGGATTTATCTCCAATTGGGGCGATGCGAACAAGTACTTTAGTGATGCCGGGTGTAAACGTCTTGGAGAAGCTGATGCGGATGCCATCATCGCGCAGTTCCCCAAATCTTCTTGGCTTGATTATTCGTCTGTTTTCGATGCCGACTACTATCTCAATAAGTATCCAGATGTTAACGAATGGGCAAACGGAAGCAAAGATAAGGCCCTGGATCACTTCATCAACTACGGCATGTCGGAGGGCCGCCGCGGCTCCGAGGCGTTCGACGTGCAGAGCTACTACAATGAGTACCCCGATCTCCGCGCCGCCTTTGGCACCGACCTCGCCAGCTACTACTCGCACTACCTTATGTGCGGCAAGAAGGAGGGGCGCCACGCTACCGGCTGCTCGAAGCTCAAGGGCCTCGTAACCAGGGCGGGCGGCGTGGACTACGCTCCCGTCTACGACCCCGAGTACTACCTCTCCCGCAACGGCGACGTAGAGAAGGCCTTCACCAAGTCGACCTACGGCGGCGTGACTATGGTCGACGACTCGGCCGTCCTGCGGCACTTCATCAACTACGGCATGTCGGAGGGCCGCCGCGGCTCCGAGGCGTTCGACGTTTATAGTTATAAAATGAGATATCTCGATCTTAGGAAGGCTTACGGAAGTGATTTAAAAGGGTATTATTTCCACTATCTCGATTATGGGATGAAAGAGCATCGTAATGGTTCGAGCATGACTGGATTTGAGGGCTATATAATGTCCCCGTCTTTCACTTCTTACGAGGATGCTGCCGCTCATTACAGCAGGACTGTTGGGAAGCAAACCTATCCAACAAGCGTGTATGAAAGCAAAGGCAGCGCCTCTATTGATGAGTTTTGTAAGATTCTTTACGAAGAGGCCTCATTTGAGGGAGTATGTCCTGAAGTTTTATATGCTCAAGTCATGAAAGAGACGGGCTATTTAAGATTCGGAAATTTGGTCCAGGCAAATCAGTGCAATTTTGGAGGCGTTGGAGCCACCGGCCCTGGAAATCCCGGATATACTTTTTCTTCCGTTAGAGAAGGGCTTAGGGTTCAGGTGCAGCATTTAAAAGCGTACGCAACGACTGAACCTTTGAATAATCCGTGTATTGACCCACGCTTTAATCTAGTTTCCCGTGGGTGTGCTCCCAAGACGACGGACCTAAATGGACGTTGGGCCGTTCCCGGTAAAGGTTACGGCGAAGGTTTAAATGCAATCGTCCATGATGTTTTGTGCGTGTAATGGGTCTACATGAGTAATCGTCTTTCTCCGTACTACCTGTAGCGCTTCAGTACCGCTATCCAAAAACGTGAATATTGCCCTTCAGTACCACCCGCGGCGCGCTTGAGTACCGCTCGCATCCGCGCCTTACCGGTCCGCCGCCTATACGCTCGAGACGCCATACCGGTAGTCGGGAGAACGGAACGGATCATGGCAAGAAGGATACCGGCGAGGGGTGTGTTCAGGCTGAGATCGTCGAGCCTGTCGTTTAACGCGATTGCCGCCGCGCTGCACGCGTCGAAGGCCAGCATCTCCGTCGTGCTCAGGGCCGCGTCCGAGCACGACGTCGCCTGGGAGGAAGCAGAACGAATGAGCGTCGGGGAGATGTACGCCCGTCTGTTCCCTGAGCGTGAGCAGCCGGGGCCGGTGTACCCGGTCCCGGCTTGGGACGCAGTCCACTCCGAGTTCGCGAAGATTTGCGTCACGTTCAGGTTTCTGCACGGCGAGTACCGCAAGGATGTGCCGCGCGTGCAAGGCGGCCATGTCCTACGACAGCTTTTGCAAGCGGTACAGGCAGCCCCGGTCAGCGGAAACGTCGTGAATAGGGTCGGTCGCAATGCGGGCAGGAACGCGGAGGTCGACTGGCCCGGTCTGACATGCCCCCGTCGACCTGGCGAGTATCTGGGTAATGGTTTTACGAGTAATCCCGTGACCGTCAAGTAGCAAAAGGACGGAGCGTGAGCTCCGTCCTTTTGCTTATGGGGCGGTTGGCAGGACGGTCTGCTACCATAAACTATAGCTTTTGCTAATAGATTGGAAGCTTTTATACCAAGATCCAAGCTCGTTCTGGCTTTTCGAGAGCAAGATAGAGATGACGAGAGAGTAAGAAAGAATTAATGGCTGAAGCACTGAGAATAGCAATCTTTTCTGCTCAATATCTGCCCCACATTGGTGGTGTTGAGTCCTATACCAGAAACCTCGCAGTTACGCTCGTTGGCATGGGCCATAAGCCGGTCGTGGTCACGTGCAATTGCGATTCCCTGCCGTCTCGAGAGGTAACAGACGATGGTATTGAGGTTGTAAGGCTGCCGTGTTATCCATTGCTTGGTGGCAGGTTCCCTGTCTCGCGTTTTGGAAGAGCTTATCGGAGCATGCTGAGGGCTCTTGATGGCGAGCACTTCGATGGCGTTCTAGTTAATACGAGGTTTTATCCTCATTCAATCTGTGGGCTTCGGTTCGCCAGGCGCCAGCATCTCACCCCCATCGTTCTTGACCATGGGTCGCAGTATCTCACATTCGGAAACGCAGTATTGGATGTGTTCGTTCGTGCCTATGAACACATAATTACTTCGATTGATAAGCGGTTTCATCCGGTGTTTTGCGGTGTTTCTAAGAAAAGCCTGGATTGGCTTCGACAATTTGGTATTTCTGGCATTGATATCCTGCCTAACGCGATTGACGTTGACGCTTACTGCTCCAATGCCTCAAACCGAGATTTTCGTGCCGAATTGGGCGTCGGGACGGATTCGGTCCTTGCCTGTTTTGTTGGAAGGTTGATTCCCGAGAAGGGTATCGACTCCCTTCTCGCGGCCATGAAGCAGCTGAATGAAACGCCCGTAAAGCTAGTGGTTGCTGGTGATGGTCCCCTGCGTGAGTTGATGGAATCTGCTCCAGATAATGTCTCCTATGTTGGTCCTTTGCGTCCAGCGGATGTGTCATCTTTGCTTCAGGCTGCAGACGTGCTGTGTCTTCCTACGAGATCAGAGGGTTTTTGTACGACCCTTCTCGAGTCTTCGGCGTGCGGTACCCCGGCAATCATTCCCTTGGTGGGCGGAGTTGACGAAGTTTTCGGCGAGGAAGATTGCGGGTTTTTGCTGGATGGCTGTGCTCCCGGCCAAATTGCCGAAGCAATACGAGCGGCGTGCGTATCGAAAGTGGAGACGCGGCGAAAGGGACAGATGGCCCAGAGTAGAGTTCGAAAGTATTGTACGTGGGGCAATACTGCAGAGAGGCTCGTTGAACTTCTTGGCGCGTAGCAATTGCGTTGGTGTTGCTTTTCCGTTGACTGGGGTTTACCACGGTTTTGTTGCCTCATTCGGATATTGTTCTCTACAGAAGTAGGAGAATGGGAAGGTATAGTGATGCACGATATTCTTATTGTGACCTCAAGGAATATTGTCACCTCGGGCGGCGAGTTTAGCCTGATTAAAAATAGAGCAAATGCGCTAAAGAATGGCTGGGGCATTGAGTCTGATGTTGCGGCTCTTTGCAATGTTCGTTTGGGTGTTTCCGAGGGTGGTGAAGCTTTTGGATCCGGCGTTTATGTTCGACGGGATTTTATGAATCCCATGCAGCTGCTGTCGGGATATGAAGAGCTAATTACCACTGCTGAAAAAATGGTCTTAAGTGGCTCCTACAAGGCGATTATCCTCTCTGGCGTGGGGCTGTTTCGCTATGTCGACCGGATGAAGCGCGCTGCCGAGGCGTCGGGGGCTTTTGTATGTGCTGATGTTCATGGTTATTACGGCGACGGCTCCCTTCTTGCGCGCGACGAGCCTTTCTTCCTCGGTTCATTTCACCGTGCCGCTGCCTTTGTTGAGAGATATGAACAGCGACATTATTTGCGAAAGTTCGACCGAATCTTCTGCGTTTCCCGGGCATATCGAAGCTTCCTTTGTCGAGAGTGCGGCTGTACGGCGGGCCAGTTCTACATCGTTCCGTGTGCGACTGGGTCGACGCCAAGCTTTGGCCTTGCAGAGGAGCTTAAGTATCGAGAGGACTATAGACGGAAGTACAGCGTAGCGGATGATGAGTGGCTGCTCGTTTACTCAGGCGGTGCTTCTTCGTGGCAATGCCTTCCGCAAACTGCTCGACTATATCGTGAGATATTGAAGAGGCATGGGGCAAAGCTTCTTGTGTTGTCTGGGGACGTTGCCTCTGCACGTGTCGCAACCGGTGATTGTGACGGCATTGAATTTGATAGCTTCAAGCCCTCCGACCTCCCTAGCGTGTTCTGTGCTGCTGATTTCTTTGTTATGTTGAGAGAGGACGTTCCAACGAACCACTATGCTTATCCAAACAAGTTCTTGGAATATGTTGCCGCCCACAGGCCTGTAATCGCTACACCTTACGTTTACGACATTGCCGAAGAGATTGATAGAGATGGTGTTGGACTTCTGTATAACGGGGATGTTGATGATCTCGTTTTGAAAATGGACAATGCGGTGTGCGACAGGGATTCATGTGATCGCTTGGTGCAAGAGGTTTCTTTTGCAAATTCCCTCATCCCGTTTGCCAGGGATCTGGGAAGTGTTGGGTCCAGTTACTAAATGTGAGCGGGTCGTCTATGCTTATAACGGTGTTTACCCCGACTTATAATCGCGCATATATTCTTCCCAAGCTATTCGAAAGCCTCAAAAGGCAATCCTTTCGAGATTTTGAATGGATAATTGTTGATGATGGAAGCACGGATGGAACGCGAGAGCTCGTCGAGGCGATGCGGAAGGATTGTCGGGCGAAATTTCCTATCCGCTACATTTATCAGGTCAATAGTGGTAAGCACGTTGCCTGGAATAGGGGGCTTGATGAGGCTGAGGGAGTCTTGTTTTTCCCCGTCGATAGCGACGATTATTTAACTGATGACGCCTTGGCGCGTATTGGTGAGAACTGTGAAACCGTTATTTCTAACGAGCGCCTGATGGCCTTGTCGGGAGTTCGTATTTTTCCTGGTAACAAGCTTACGGGAGGAATTCTTCAAGACAATGTGGGCTCGTACATTGATTATTCGTCAATTGATCGCCGGTCGAAGGGGATCACGGGCGACCTTGCCGAAGCCTTTGTGACGGAACGGTTGAGGAAGTACCGATTCCCGGTCTTTGAAGATGAGCGGTTTGTTCCTGAAGCAGTTGTCTTTAATAGATTCAGCAACGATGGCTATCTAATTCGTGGGTACGCCTTCCCTCTCTATGTGTGCGAATACCTTGCCGATGGCTACACTAAGAATACTGATCGGCTTCTCATTACGAATTGGAAGGGATATCGCCTGTACGTTTCAGAGTTGATGCATAGCAAAGTCGGAATAAAGGCAAAAGCCATTCCGTTTTGTGGATTCATGTACCGATCGTTATTGAGACTGCTTGGTTTGTGCAAATAGTTTTGAGTGAAGTATGGAGTGCAGCATGAGCTCTTTATCAAAGAAAACGGTCCTGTTGGTATTTGGAACAAGGCCTGAGGCTATTAAAATGTGTCCTCTTGTAAAGGAGTTGAAAAACCGAGCTGGCCTTAATGCGAAGGTGTGCGTTACCGGCCAGCATCGCCAGATGCTCGACGTGGTCCTTGAGGAGTTTGGGGTTGTGCCCGACTACGATTTGCACATTATGAAGCAAGGGCAGACTTTGTTTGACGTTACCACCGCAGTTCTTAATGGCTTGGACGGCGTGCTGGATCAGCTCGAGCCCGACGTTGTGCTCGTTCACGGCGATACGACGACGTCCTTTGCCGCTGCACTCGCATGCTTCTACAAGGGCATTCCCGTGGGTCATGTTGAGGCAGGTCTTCGAACGTACGACATTCATTCACCATACCCCGAGGAGTTTAATCGGCAAGCGACCGGCATTCTTGCTGCATGGCACTTTGCACCAACTGACGCCGCCCGCAACAATTTGCTTTCTGAGCATCGGGATCCTGATCGCATTTATGTGACGGGAAATACTGGTATTGATGCGCTTCGTACGACTGTGCGAGATTGCTACTCGCATCCCGAGCTTGATTGGGTTGGTGGTAAGCGTCTTATCTTGATCACGGCTCATCGTCGTGAAAATCTTGGCGAACCCATGCATCATATGTTTAGGGCGATTCGCAGGGTTGTTGAAAAGCACGATGACGTGCGGGCTGTGTATCCCGTTCATCTGAATCCCATTGTTCGCAAGGCGGCCCACGAGGAGCTGGACGGCTGTAATCGCATTCATCTAATTGATCCTCTTGACGTGGTTGACTTTCACAATTTCATGGCCCGTTCCTACTTGATTCTTACCGATTCGGGCGGCATTCAGGAAGAGGCCCCGGGCTTGGGCAAGCCGGTTTTGGTGATGCGAGATACGACCGAGCGCCCCGAGGGCGTTGCGGCAGGCACCCTTAAGCTTGTTGGTACAAGTGAAGAGGCTATTTACTCAACATGTTGTGACCTCTTGGAGGATGAGGAGATATATTCCCGCATGGCTCATGCCAGCAACCCGTATGGTGATGGTCATGCGAGCGAGCGAATTGCCGATGTTCTGGAGAAGGAGCTGCAAGGTCTTGGGGGAGCATCGATCCGGTAGATGAGTGAGGTTAAGCAACTCTCCCTTAAACAGAATATGTTGTGGAACTCGTTCGGTTCCATTGTTAACCTTGGGTGCCAATGGCTTATTACGATCCTGATTGTTCGCCTTGGTTCTGGTTACGAGGCATCCGGCGTTTTCTCTTTGGCAATGTCCATCTACAACATCTTTGCCCCTATCGCTCAGTATCGCATGTATACGTACCAGGTCTCAGATGTTAAGAATGAGAATACGACGGGTGAATACCTGGCGTTTCGGTTTTTCACTTGTGGCGTCGCGCTTGCTTTGTGCACTGGCTATTCGCTGTTTACATGCGAATCGGGAGCGATTGCGGCTATTCTGCTCTATGCCGTCTACAAGTCTATTTCCTTGTTTGTAGACGTCTTTCACGCGTGCGATCAGCGCCATCATCGAATGGATTATATTGGTAAGTCACTATCTTTTCAGGGGGTTCTATCTCTTATTGCCTTTATCGTAGCGTTTAGCTTAAGTGAATCGCTCGAGGCGGCGATAGTTGCAATGACCGTTGTTGTGGCCCTCGTTGGTGCTGCCTATGATTTGCCAAGGACTCTTCAATTTGGCCCATTGGCTCCAAGAATCTCGTTCAAAAAGTGCCTTCGACTTGCCTTGAGGTGTCTCCCCATCGTTCTTGCGTCCATTGCCGCGGCGTCAGCATCTTCGATTCCAAGGCAATATCTTGTTGGTGTTCAAGGGGAGGCTGCTCTTGGCATTTATGCTGCTGCAGCTGCTCCTGTTGCGCTTATTCAGACGGGTGCCTCCTATATCTACAATCCTCTTCTAGGCTATTTTTCGGAGAGTTTTGCTGTTAGGGACAAGAAAGGCTTCAATGCCCTATTGACAAAGGTGACAGCCGGAATTGTTGTTCTGGGGCTGGTGTGCGCTATTGGAGTAATGGTTTTAGGTGAACCAGTTCTAGTTCTTGTGTACGGAAAAAAAATGTCGGGCTTTTCATATCTACTTCCTCCGCTTGTGTCGCTCGCAATGCTTACGGGGTATATGTGGTTTATAAACGATTTGCTAATGGCTATTAGAAACTTCCGGGGTGCCTTTGTTGGGAATGTTGCTGCTCTAATTTCCTCTCTCTGCGCCTTACCTTTAATTGCTCTGTATTCGATGGATGGTGTTACATATGTCTGTCTCATTTCTGCTCTCTGTGGAATAGTTTTCATGGCAACCGCGTTAGTTATTCAGTTAAAAGGCTACTGGAAATAGTACGTGATGCCTGAATCACGTTTCGGAAGATAAAAGGTAGGGTGGATGGATAAGCATCAGCGCTTGCTGGTTATTATTCCAGCGTATAATGAAGAAGAATCACTCGAGGCGACGGTCGACGAGTTGGCGGGTGTCGCTCCAAGTGTTGACTATCTCGTAGTAAACGACGGCTCCAAGGATTCAACTGAGCGGATTTGTCGCGATCGTGGGTACAACTACGTAACACTGCCGGTTAATTCTGGCCTCACCGTTGGATTTCAGACGGGCATGAAATACGCGCTCCGCAACGGCTACGATTATGCCCTTCAGTTTGATGCGGACGGCCAGCATATACCTGAGTACATTGATGAAATGCTCGAGACCGCTATTAATGAAAACGCCGATATCGTAATTGGCTCACGCTTCCTCCACGTGAAAAAGGAAGTTTCCGCTCGAATGATTGGTTCACGCCTTATTACAGTCATGATTAAGCTGACTACGGGAAAGCGCGTAGCTGACCCTACCTCGGGAATGAGGATGTTTAGCAAGGAAATGATTAAGCGCTTCGCGCAGGACGACTCGCTCAACCCTGAGCCCGAGAGCATTTCGCTTCTTATAAAAAAGGGGGCGAAGGTGAGCGAGGTCCAAGTTGAGATGCGTGAACGCCAGGCGGGGGAGAGCTACCTTAATATCTCCAAGTCGATTGCTTACATGGCGCGAGCTTGCATCTCCATTCTTTTCGTTCAGTGGTTCAGGTGATAATATGTCTGGCATTTTAAGGATCGTACTCATTCTGGGTGCATTTGCCATCTTGTTCGTGATTGTGAAGAAGCTACGCAAGGCTCAGATACAGGTTCTCGACTCCGTGTTCTGGTTGTTCTTTGCTTTGAGCTTTGTCGTGTTTGCAGCCGTTCCCCAGATTGCCTTCTGGCTCGCAGGGGCTCTTGGCTTCGAAAGCCCGTCGAACTTCGTATTCCTCTATGTAATTGCGCTGCTTCTTTATCGAGAGTTCTCCAACACAGTAAAGATTGCAGAGCTCAGACGCCGCGTGAACGCACTTGTTGAAGATTTCGCTCTCAAGTAGCATGCCGGCAGTCTTCGAGAGCTTCGAACCCAGGGACATCATCGTCACCGGCGGCTGCGGCTTCATCGGGTCAAACTTCGTGCATTACGTGGTCAAGAACCACCTGGAGGTCCACGTGACCGTGCTCGACAAGCTTACCTGCGCCGGCAACCGCGAGAGCATCGCGGGGCTTCCCGCCGACCGCGTGGAGCTCGTGGTGGGCGACATCTGCGCCGGTTGCCGGCCTCG
>OFOU01001815.1_pt1 | contig 11891 bp, 12 predicted proteins | sample 1542061 | NCBI WGS metagenome assembly OFOU01 (sample SAMN04209239, study PRJEB22552) | human gut metagenome | biome: gut; material: feces | host: Homo sapiens | place: USA: Oklahoma
CTTATTCTTACAGGCGTGTCCAGTTCGCCTCTATTGTATAGGACTTCTAAGTCCACAACTTTACTTTTACTCAATATATTTAACGCTCCGTTTACATCTGCATTTAACAACCTACCATCTTTTGTTTGATACAATCCTCTTTTGACTCTTTTCCCACTAAACTCATATTTTTGAGGATTATCATCATTATAAGTAGGAATTTTGTCTCTATTGAAGAAACTTGCCTTTGATGTATAGCTCTCTTCTTGTTTAACAAAATTTATTCCATATAATTTGCAAAGATATTCTATCTTTTCTCTAAGTGTTCCAAAAGGTATATTTACAAATGTTTGGTTATTTTTTTTACCTAAATTAGAATTTCTTTGGAATGTTTCATTATATCCACAAACTATATTTCCTATACTATTTTTTAAACAATAGTTAATGATTATTCTTGCAGTTTTATTCATATAATCGTTAACTTTATTATTTCTTTTTTTAGTATTAGCAAGTTGTTTGTTTGTGTATTTATTTTTATATCCTTGTTTATCCTTTATACTTTGTAAACGTGCATTTTCTTTATTATGCCATTGATTTATAGATTTTAGTCTTCTTCCATCTATTATGAAAGATTTTCCAGTTGATGTTACACAAGTAGCAAGATTATTTATTCCAAAATCTATTGCTAGTGCTTTATTTTTATCTACATTACTTTGAACTTCTTCTATTTCATAAGCATATTGAACTTCAAAGAACCTAGCATTTGACTTTGGTATAACTCTTATCTCTTTTATCTTTTTATCAACCAGTTTAGGTGGAATATTTATCTCAATACTTTTATGTTCTTTCTTGAAAGAATTTGAGTATGGGATAATTAATTTATTCCTGTTTATTCTTACAAAACCTATAATTAATGTTGTAAAACCATCTTTAGGAAGATATTTAGGAAGTTTAATATCTTTAAAATTATACTTTCCTTTTTTAGCTAATTTAAGTAATCCAAAGAAAGCTTTAAAAGAACCATCAACTTCTTTTAAAATCTGTTGTGCTATATTTGAATTTAGCATTTTATAATTTAGACTATTTTTTAGTAAGGCATAATTTTTTTGGTAATTTAAGTATTCGCCTTCTGTAAAATAATACTGCCTAATATTATATATTGCTTCATTTGCTAAATTTTTAGCTATATGAGATAACAGCTTTAAATTTTTATAATCTTCTTTAGTTAATTGTTTTACTTGTTGTTTCATAGTCAAATACATTATAATTACCTCGCTTTCTGTAGGTATATTATAACATATTTTACTAAAATGTTATATTATAGTAAAAGTTTATTCAGTTTTAAATTTTTAGAATCCCACAACATATGGGAGGTGTCGTTCATATAGGATCGCTACTTCCTATACAGTTCTCTTATGAACTTCTTGTACTTTCATACAAGCACAGACTATATCTTATCCCTCAGCATTATCTGTTAGGGCGAAACCACTTCCATTACCAATAGCTTGTAATGTACTTCCCTCACGAGGAATAGTCGTTGAAGTTTCTCCTATTCGGAGCTTACCTGCTGATTATCGATTTTGTAACACTTAGGATTTAACCTTATGCCATCTAATTAATTTTTTCTGCTTTCGCCACATTCACACTTGAGTTTATTTCATCTCTATGTTGTAGTTTAATTAGCTTTACGATTTTCCAGCAATTCAGTTTCTTCGTTGCGTAGTGTTCCTACGTCTACGTACAAGTTTCCCTATACGCTTACTATTCTAGTCAATTCATCTCACAACTAAAGTCACCAGTGTTCTTGACTAGTTTAATAAAATACTTATCATTTACCAAACCTAAATCTACAGTTTTAGGAGTGCTATTTAATATTTTTCTACAATTTTCTTCTATATCTGAAGTAGCACCAATTAATTTTGCAAAATCATTGGCAGTTCCCACTGGAAGCACAGCAAGAGGAAGATCTAAATTATTGCTTTTCATCAGATTTACAACTTGGTTAATAGTTCCATCTCCACCAGCTGCAAGAATATGATCATATGTTTCATCTATATCTATAAAAGCTCTTTCTAAGGGAGTATCAAGGCTAATCCTAAAAGGGATAATCTGTAGATTTTTTTCTTGATATAGTCTTATTATTGTATCCAAATTGTTTAAAATAAGGTTTTCTCCTGAAAAAGGGTTATATATAAATTTAACTTTTTTCATTAAAATTCCTCCTTGAAATAGGTTATATAGATAGTTTAGCAAATATAGAGTAAAAATTCAACAGTGCATTTTAAGAACCAAAAGTTATCTAAAAATATAAAATATATGTAAAGAGACATAAAAATGTGATAGAATAAAATTAACTGAAATAAAACATTTTATGGAGGAAAGATGTTAAGAAAATTACAAAGAGTAATAGATATCTATAAATCAAAGAAAAAAATGATAAAAAAAGCTAGAAAGTTAGGGAAAAATATCATTATAAATGACAGAGTGAAAATAAATCAAAATACAGAGATTGGAGATAATGTATTATTAAATGGATTGATAATAAGAGAAAGTGGAAATGTAAAAATTGGCAGTAATATTTCAATAGCTAAAGGGTGTCTTATTTTAACAGGAAATCATGACTATAAATCTGGACTTCCTTATAGTGAAAATAATATTTATAAAGATGTAATAATAGAAGATAATGTATGGATAGGACAAAATGTTACAATATTAGGTGGAGTTAAAATTGGAGAGGGAGCAATTATACAAGCAGGAGCAGTAGTTGTAAAAGATATTCCAGCTCTTGGTATGGCAGGAGGGAATCCAGCAAAAGTATTTAAGCTTAGATTAAAAGAGGAATATGAAAAATTGAAGAAGGAAAATAAAATAAATATATTTACAAATAAGAAAAGTAATATAGTTAATCCATATTAAAAATTAGGAGAAAGAGATGTCTAAAAGAGAAAAAGATCAACTTATATATAATGAGATTGAAAAAACATACACTAAAATAATAAATCCAAGATTAAATAAAAAGATTAAATATTTTTTTAAATTAAGAAGATATCCAGGAGAAAATGTAAAATATATATCAGAATTATTTTTAGAAAATGGAATAAAAACATTTGAAGTTATTGAGGCTAATAAATATAAAACTGTTACTAAAGAGGTAGTTGGAAAAACATTAACTGAAGAGTTAGAAAATACAAATAATTCAGAAAAAATAAACAGATTGATAGAGAAATATGTTGATATTGTGAGTAAAATTATAAGCTTAAATGTATATTTTGGAGATTTTAATTATTATAATTTTATAGTTAATGAAAAAGAGGAGTTAATTGTTATTGATCTTGAAGATTATAGAAAAGATTTTTTTTCAAAGTTTAGAAAAAAAGAGATGATGAAAAGATTAAAAGCTAAATTAATTTATATGCAAAATATTATGAGAAATAAAAATGAAAATTTAAATGGAGAGAAAATTTATTTAAAAATAGAAGAAAAACTAAAAAATATGATATAATTAAAAAAATACTATATTATAGGTGAAATTTATGATACGAAGATTAAATAGAATTTTTCAAGACTATATGAGAGAGAAAAGATTAAAATTTGGAAGATATATTTGGGATAGAAAAGAGAAAAAAAAGGAGATAGAAGCTGGAAACTTTATTGAAAAAAATAGTATAAACTCAATTCTCTTTTTAAGATATGATGGAAAAATTGGTGATATGGTAATTAATACAATAATGTTTAGAGAGATAAAAAAACAGTATCCTAATATAAAAATAGGAGTAGTAACAAAAGGTGGAGCAAAGGGAGTAATAGAAAATAATCCCTATGTGGATAAAATATATAACTATGAAAAAAATAGTAAAAAGATAAAAGAGTTGGCTAAAGAGATAAGTGATGAAAAGTATGATTTATTGATAGATTTTTCAGAGATGTTAAGGGTAAACCAGATGATGCTAATTAATTTGTGTAAAGCTAGATATAATATGGGATTGGATAGAAAAGATTGGAAACTTTTTGATATTTCAGTTGATAGTGGAGTTGATTTTCAATGGACTGAACATATAACACAGAGATATTTAACTTATCTTTTAAAATTAGGATTAAATAGAGAAAAAATAGATCTATCTTATGATATATATTTAAAGAAAGATAATAGTAAATATAGTGATTTTTTAAATAGTATAGTGGAAGAAAAAAAAGTAGTTCTTAATCCATATGGAGCAAGTAAACACAAAAGTTTTTCTTTAGAAACTCTTGATAAAATAATTAAATATCTAAAAGAATTAGATATAGGAGTTATTCTCCTTTATTTTGGAGATAAATATAAAGAATTAGAAATATTAAAAAAAGATAATAAAAATTTGTATATTCCAAAAGAGATTTTAGATATAGAAGATAGTGCATATTTAATAAGTAAAGGAGATTTTGTAATAACTCCTGATACTTCAATAGTTCATATTGCTTCAGCATTGAAAAAGCCAAATATTTCTGTATACCCTCCAAAAGGTGGAAAATTTGGAGTAGATCATTTAGTATGGGCTCCTAAAACAGAGGGAACAAATGTTATTTTTTGTAGAGATAAAGAGAGTAAATATGATGAGATTGATATAAATATATTTAATTTTGAAGAGATGAAAGAGTTAATAAAAAAATTAGTTTAAAAAAGGATTAAAAAATGGCAGAGAAATATAAAAAGAGTCAATATAAAGGATATATTCTATATTATTATGAAGAGAAATATTTTGACTTGGGAAAAGAGATTATAGATAAAAACTATAAAGAGATAAAAATTTTAAAAGATACTAAAAGAAACTTTGTTGAAATAATCGAAATTAGCTCAAAAAAATATGTATTAAAAGAAAATAGAAATGAGCATATTATTCCCCAAAGAAAAATAATGACTCTGTTGAAAAAAGGGGAAGCTTTAAGCACTTTAGAAAACTTGTATAATTTAAAAAAAGAGAGAATAGATGGTTTTGTAGAGCCATATTTAGTTATAAATAAAAGAAAATATGGAATGATTGAATACTCAGCACTAATAATGGAAAATATTAATGGAAAAGAAGATAGAAGATATTTAGATGAGATAGTAGAATTGATGGTTGAGCTTCATAAGAAAAAGATCTATCATGGAGATTTTAATCCAGGAAATTTTTTGCTTGAAAATAGAAAAATTAGGATAATAGATACTCAAGGGAAAAAAATGAAATTTGGAAGTTACAGAGCTCATTATGATATGCTAACTATGAAGATGGACTCCTATCAAGAAATGAAATATCCATATTCTAAAGATTTTTTCTATTATTTAGCATTAGGGATGAAAAAGATTAAGAAACTTAAATTTATTGAAGAGATAAAGAAAAAAAAGAAAGAGCTTAGGGAAAAAGGATGGAAAATATGAAGAAAAAGGTGCTTTTCTATAATGGTAGCTTAAGAATGGGTGGAATAGAAAGAGTTTTAGTAGAGGTTTTACAAAATTTAGATAGAAGTAAATTAGATATTGATTTAGTAATAGAGGATGGAATAAGAAGTTTAAATGTATTTGAAAAGGATATTCCAAAAGATATTAAACTTTATTATTTAAAACCTGAAGAAATTATAAAAAAAACAGATTTCTATAGGCAAAATAGAAAAAATATATTCTATAAGATAATGTATAATCTAATGATGGTATATGAAGGATCTATAAAAAAGCAAAACCTTAAAAAAATTGTAAAAGATAAGCACTATGATGTGGTGATAGATTTTGATATGGGATTATCAAAGCAAATAGATCTTGTAGATGCTAAGAAAAAAATAGCATGGATACATGCAAATATTAAAAGTTGGTATGTAAGAGAAGATAGAATAAAAAGATTAGGAGAAAGATTACAAAAATATACAAATATAGTAGCTATTTGTGAAGCTATGAAAGAGTCGACAATAGAGCTTTTTCCTTTTCTTAAAGATAAAATAATTAGAATATATAATCCATTTAATTTTGAAAGAATTATAGAAAATTCAAAAGAAAAAGTAGATAAAAATTTAAAAGAGTACTATGAAAAAGATTTTATTGTTTCTATAATGAGATTAACTGAACATCAGAAAGATTTTGATACTCTTATTTTAGGTTTTAAATTAGCAAAAGAAAAGGGAGTAAAGGAAAAATTATATATATTAGGAGATGGACCAGATAGAGATAAAATAGAGGAAAAGATAAAAAAAGAGGGAGTGGAAAAGGAGATAATCCTTTTAGGAAATGTAAAAAATCCATATCCTTGGATAAAAAAAGCTAAAATATTAGTTCATAGTTCAAGATTTGAAGGATTACCGACAGTTCTATTGGAAGGGCTCATTTTAGATAAAATAGTTATCTCTTCAGATTGTCCAACAGGACCAAAAGAGATTTTAGAAAATGGAGAGATAGGATATCTCTATAATATTGGAGATTATAAGAAATTAAGTGAATTAATAGTTGAAAATTTAGAAAATTCAGATATTGATTTAGATTTAATTAGAGAGAGAATTTTAAAATATAGTAAAGATGTAGTGATAAAGGAATATGAAAAGATATTATAATGAGGTGAAAAAATGTCTATTATTACTATTATTAATATAATTAATAATAGTATGTACATACTATTGATTTTAATATTTTTTTGGAATTTAATAATAATTTTTTTCAAGAAAAAAAAATATAGAAAGAAAGTAAAAGAAAAAATAAAAGTTTTTAATTTAGGAAGTTCTCATTCCTATTTTAGTTTTAATTATGAAAATGAGAAATGTCAAAATTTTGCAGATATATCACAAACTTTTTATTTTGATTATATTATTTTAAAAAAATATTTTGATAGACTAATGAAAAATGGATATTGTTTTTTAGTAATAAGTTATTTTAGTTTTGCATCAAAAGAATATTGGGTTGAAGAAGATTTAATAAAATATTACAAGTTCTTAGATGTAAGTAAATTTAAAGGTAAATATAAGTTAGAATATATTATTTTTAATTATTTGCCATTATTTTGGAGCATTAGAAAGAAAATAAACAAAAGAAAAAAGAAAAATATAAATTTAAAAAGTGATAATAGGCTAAAGGGACAGGTAAAAAAATTAGAAGAAAATAAAATGCTAAACTATAATATTGAATTAATAGAAAAAATAATAAAAAAATGTAATGAAAAATCAATAAAAGTTATTTTATTAACCACACCTTTCACTAAATATTACAATAATTTTTTTAGTGATGAATTATTAAATAAAAATTTTTATTCAGAGATAGAAAAAATAAGGGAGAAATATAGTTTATTATATTTTGATTTTTCTCATGATTATATAAATTTTAACAAAGAAGAATATTTTTCAGATTATGATCATGTTTCTGAAAAAGGAAGTAAAATATTTATGAAGGTATTAAAAAAAGAATTGATAGAAAATAATATAAAAATAGATTTATAATAAGATAGAGGTGAAAAATGAAAAAAATATCAGTAATAGTACCTGTTTATAATAGATTAGAGCATTTAAGAGCTTTATGTATATGTTTAATAAAACAAGAAGAACAACCATATGAATTAATAATTTCAGATGATGGTTCTTCAGAGAATGTGATAGATTATATAGAAGATTTACTTCCTGAAATGAATTTTAAAGTAAAACATGTTTATCAACAGGATTTAGGTTTTAGAAAAACTAGAGCTTTGAATAATGGGGTGAGAGAATCAGAAGGCGATATACTTGTTTTTTGTGATCAAGATTTAATTTTTCCAGAAACACATATAAAGAATATAAGAAAAGAGATAAGAAAAAATATTTTTTTAATGGGAAGACCCCATTCAACAACAGAAAATGAAAAAGATAGAATAATAATTAACTTAGAAAAAGAAAAGAGTTATACTGAAATTATAAATATAATACCTAAAGAATATATAGATTCAGTAAGAAAAACTTTAAAAAGAGATAGAAATAGAAGAATTTTAAATACTTTCAGATTAAATAAAAGAGGAATAAAATTAGTAGGAATGTCTTATGCAATGTATAAGGAGAATTATATAGCAATAAATGGATATGATGAAAAATATATGGGATGGGGATTAGAAGATGATGATTTTGGAAATAGATTAATAGCTTTTGGAATAAAAGGGAAAGAGTTTAATTATGAACCAATTCAATTGCATTTATATCATCCATTTGATCCTACTAAAAAACAAAGTGCAAATGAAAAATATTATTATGAACAAAAAGAAAAAATTTTAAAAAATAAACAATTTTATTGTGAATACGGTTATAACAATACTTTAATGCAAGATAAAACTATTGTTAGAATTTTAAATAAAGCTGGAGGAAAAAAATGAATTATAAAAAATTAATAAAATTTATATCTTGTTTTATTCCAAATAAAAACTTAAGACATAAATTTAGAAAAAGTTATGATAGAAGAGTTTTAGAAAAACAAATAAATTCTCTTAAATATGGGGAAGGAAAGAGAAAATTAGAAGTTATAGAAAAAGAATTTCCCAAAATTTTAACTGTTGAAGAAACATTAAATATGATACTAAATAAAAATGTATCAATAACTAGGTTTGGAGATGGTGAATTTAATTTGCTAAGTGAAAATATAAAAGCACAAAATATATTCCAAACGAAAAGTGATAAATTAAAGAAAAGGCTAATAGAAATATTGAACAGTAATGAAAGAAAAGTATTAATATGTATTTCCCCGCTTAGAAGTAAAAAATATAAAATAAATATAGAAGAACAAGAGCCATTTTTTATGGAAAGATATTGGTTAGTTAAATGGAATGAATTAAAAAAATTTTTTAAAAGTAATAATATTTATGGGAATGCCCTATTTTCTAGAAAAAATATTTTTTATGAATGTAAATTAGAAAAAATAAAGAAAATTTGGGAAGATAGAAAAGTAATTTTTGTTTATAGTAAAAAAGGAAGATTTGAAATAGATAATAGACTTTTTAACAATATCAAAGAATATGAAGAAATATTTATACCTGCACTAAATGCTTTTGATATATATGAGGAGATTTTAGAAAAATGTTGTAATAAAAATAAAGAATATCTATTTTTAATAGCAGCAGGTCCAACTGCAACAGTTTTAGCATATGATTTAGCTTTAAAAGGATACCAAGCAATAGATATTGGACATTTTCCTAATTGTTATAGAGAATATTTAGGAGAAATTTTGAGTCCAGAAATATTACCAAAAGAAAAAAGTGGGGAAGAATAAAAATGAAAAAATTAATTAGTATTCTTATGATTACTTATAATCATGAAAAATATATAGAAAAAGCAATAGAAAGTGTATTAATGCAAGAGGGAAACTTTGATTTTGAATTATTAATAGGAAATGATAAATCTCCAGATAATACAAAAGAGATTTTAGAGAAGTACCAAAGTAATGAAAAAATAAAAATCTTTAATAGAGAAAAAAACTTAGGGGCTACGAATAATTCTTGGGACTTAAAAATAAGAGCTAAAGGTGATTATATAGCAGTATTAGAAGGTGATGATTATTGGATAACTAAAGATAAACTTCAGAAGCAATTAGAAATTTTAGAGAAAAATAAAGATGGTATATTGTGTTATACAGATTCTATAATTGTAGATGAAAATAATGTTAAATTTGGTATAAAATCAGTAAAATCTAAATGTCTAGAAAATTTTTACTCACTTTTAGCAAATGCTAGTAATATTCCAACAGGAACTATTTTATATAAAAATATTTATAAAGAAAAAACAGAAAGGTTAAATAAATTATTACATTCTAGTGAAATTATAGGAGATTTAAATTTATTTGCAGCATTAATAAAAAAAGGAAAATTTTATAAATTGAATGAATATACAGGAGCATATAGATATATAACAGATTCAAAAAAATCAACATCTTATTCTTCAAGATCAACTTTATATAAAGAAAAAGAATTATATAAAGTTTATAAGGGAATAGCAGAGTATTATGAAATGAAAGGAATAAAAAAATTCTTTTTTTTAGGGAGAAAAGAGTATAAACTTTTAAAAGAGATTAAAAAATCAAATAAAAGAATTGAGGAATATTTAGTAGGAGAAAGGGTTTTTAATAATAAATTAAAAATGTTTATTTATATTCTTTTTAGCCCTTTAGATAATTTATTTTGGAGTTTAAATAAAAAAATATATAGAGAATAATCTTATTATAATTATAAAAGATATGGAGAAAAAGTCATGGGATTTTATACACGAGAAGAATTAGAAAAAATAGGATTTAAATCATTAGGAGAAAATGTTCTTATAAGTGATAAAGTAAGTATTTATTCACCTAAAAATATTTCAATAGGAAATAATGTAAGAATAGATGATTTTTGTGTTTTAAGTGCAGGAGATGGATATATTAATATAGGGAATTATATTCATATAGCAGTATTTACAACTATTTTTGGAGCTGGAGGAGTAGAAATAGAAGATTTTTCAACTACTTCTTCTAGAGTAGCAATTTATAGTATAACTGATGATTATTCTGGTGAAACCTTAACTAATCCTATAATTCCTGAAAAATATAAAAAATTGACTTATAAAGAAGTAAAAATAAAAAAACATTCAATAATAGGAACTGGCTCTGTAATTTTACCTGGAGTAACTTTAGATGAAGGAACATCAATAGGAGCAAATAGTTTAGTATTAAAATCAACTGAACCTTGGGGAATTTATGTTGGTTCTCCTGTAAGAAGAATAAAGGATAGAAAAAAAGATTTATTAGAATTAGAAATAGAGTTTTTAAAGGAACAAGGAGAAAAATTATGAGCAAACAAATATTAGTAACTCGTTCTTCAATGCCTAGTTTTGAAGAATATTGTAATGAGATTAAAGAATTATGGGATACACATTTTTTAACAAATATGGGAACTAAACATAAAAAGTTAGAAGCGGATTTATTAGATTATTTAAAAACTTCAAATATTACTCTGTTTACTAATGGGCATTTAGCACTAGAATGTATAATAGCTGCTTTTGATTTTCCAAAAGGTGGAGAGGTAATAACAACACCATTTACATTTGCTTCGACAACTCATGCAATAGTAAGAAATGGATTAAAACCAGTATTTTGTGATATAAACTCAGAAGATTTTACTATAGATGTTTCTAAAATTGAAAGTCTAATTACAGAAAAAACTTGTGCAATAGTGCCAGTACATGTATATGGAAATCTTTGTAATGTAGAAGAAATAGAAAAAATAGCAAAAAAATATAATCTAAAAGTTATATATGATGCTGCTCACACTTTTGGAGTAGAAAAAAATGGAATTGGAGTATCAAACTTTGGAGATGCTTCTATGTTTAGTTTCCATGCAACTAAGGTATTTAATACAATAGAAGGTGGAGCAGTAACATATCATGATTCTAGTTTAAAGAAAAAATTAAATGATTTAAAGAACTTTGGAATAACAGGACCAGAATCAGTTGAATATGTTGGTGGAAATGCTAAAATGAATGAGTTTCAAGCTGCTATGGGAATTTGTAATTTATGTTATGTAGATGGGGAGATTTTAAAGAGAAAAACAGTAGTAGAAAGATATAGAGAAAGATTGGAAAATATTGAAGGGATAAAACTTTCTATTATTCAAGAGGGAGTCAAATCTAATTATGCTTATTTTCCAGTAGTATTTGATAATTACAAATATACTAGAGATGAAATATTTGAAAAATTAGAAGAATCAAATATAGTTGCTAGAAAATATTTTTATCCTTTAATAAATGATTTTGAATGTTATAGAGATAAATATAGTTCAAATGAAACTCCTGTTGCCAAACATATAGCAAATAGAGTTTTATGTTTACCATTATATGCTGATTTAGAATTAAAAGTAGTAGATAGAATTTGTGATATTATTTTAAAATAAAGGGGGAAGTTTATGAAAGGAATAATCTTAGCAGGAGGAAGTGGAACAAGA
>OFOU01001822.1_pt1 | contig 11851 bp, 11 predicted proteins | sample 1542061 | NCBI WGS metagenome assembly OFOU01 (sample SAMN04209239, study PRJEB22552) | human gut metagenome | biome: gut; material: feces | host: Homo sapiens | place: USA: Oklahoma
TTAGTAATAACGGGAAGAAACAAAGGCTTAAAAGAAAAAATTGATAGAAGATTAGCCACAACAGAACACAACAAAAACGTACAAGTTCTTGGATTCACAGATAAAATGAACGACATATTATATGCTGCAGACTTAATAGTCACAAAACCTGGTGGACTAACAACTACAGAAACATTACTTAAAGGAATTCCTATGATAGTACCTTATTACATACCTGGACAAGAGGAAGAAAACCTAGACTTCCTTTCAAACTGTGGCGCTGTAATAAGAGTAACAAAAAAATACACACTTCCAGTACTAGTAAAAGTATTACTAGACTATCCTGAAAGAGTTGAGCTTCTAAAGAAAAACATAAAATCTATCAAAAAAGTAAACTCAGCTCAAAACATAGCCAACCTATCTCAGGAAATAATGGAAAACGAAGAAGCAATAAAAGAACAGAATAACTAAAAAAAGGGACTGAAATCTTAATAGATAACAGTCCCTTTCTTAATATCTAACACTATTCAAATTTAAAACTATTTATTCTCAGGTTCATAATAATCCTCTTCATAATCATACTGATAATTCTTAGCATTATTTCTAAAAGAACCCTCAACATTCTTATACTTCTTCTTAGAAGATGCCTTCTGCTTTGGTTTATTAACTCTCTTCTTAGTAATAATATCTATAGCTAAACCTTCATCAAAATCGTATTCTTTTCCGATATTCATTATATCTCTCTTCTTCCTTCAAGTGCCTTTGAAATTGTGACCTCATCAGCATACTCTAAATCCCCACCTACTGGTAGCCCATGTGCAATTCTAGTAACCTTAATCCCCATCGGCTTAACAAGTCTAGCAATATACATAGCTGTAGCTTCACCCTCAACAGTTGGATTTGTAGCCATAATAATCTCCTTAACATCCTGATTAGAAAGTCTAACCAAAAGTTCCTTAATCTTAATCATATCTGGCCCTACTCCATCCATAGGCGAAATAACCCCGTGAAGAACATGATAAAGACCATTATAATCCTTAGTTCTCTCCATAGCTGCTACATCCCTTGGGTCCTCAACAACACAAATAACACTTTTATCTCTATTTTTATTTGAACACATACTGCATGGATCTGTATCTGTTATATTACAACAAATCGAGCAGTATCTAATCTCTCTCTTTGCATCGACAATAGCCTTTGCCAATGCTTCAACATCGTTATTATTCATATTAACAACATGAAAAGCTAATCTCTGAGCTGTCTTTCTTCCAACTCCAGGTAATTTTGAAAATTCCTCTATTAATCTAGTAATCGGTTCTGTATATACCTGCATCATATCACCTAGAATAATCCTGGTATATTCATTCCACCTGTAAGTTTGTTCATCTGATTAGCCTGAAGATTATCTATATTTCTAAGAGCCTCATTAACAGCACTTAAAACTAAATCCTCTAACATTTCAACATCATCTGGATCTACAACTTCTTCTTTTATACTTATAGAAACTAGTTCTTTTTTACCGTTTACCTTAACAGTAACAGCTCCTCCACCAACTGATGCTTCCACTTCTTTTTCTTCTAACTCTTTCTGAGCTTTTGCCATATCTTCCTGCATTTTCTGAGCCTGTTTTAACATTTTATTCATGTTCATTCCGCCCATACCAGGCATTCCACCTGGGAATCCTTTTTTAGCCATTCCAAATTCCTCCTCTAATTAAAAATTATTTATTCTATTTATTATATTCTTTGTAAGCTGATTATATCAGCAGTACTAATTCAGTCATAATTTATTTTATTACTTATTCATACTTTAAGCAATAATAATAAATTTTATTCTTCGTCCATACTATCTCTTATCTCAATAAGCTCTGGATCTACAACCTGTTTTAGTAGCTCCTCTCCCTTATCTTCTTCTTTTTCAATATCCATATTTATCATATCAGCTTCAGATTCCAAAATAACCTTAACTGAAAAATTCTTATGAACAATATCCTTAACAACACTTTCTATGTACTCTGAATTTCCATGGTCACTCAAACTCTTCTTAGCAAATGCAAATTTTTCGCCAAAAATTATATACAGCACACCATTGTGTTCTTTAAGATTTTTCTTTTCAAGAAGCATCGCTCTAACAGGCATCTTTCTATCCTGTTTCATCTTATCAAGAATCTTATCCCAAAGCCGCTCTATCTTTTTAAGGTCCTCGCTCTTCATCTCTTCGTATTTCTTTGATTTCTTAGAGCTAGACTTATCTTTAGTTGCTTTAGTCTTTTTAGATTTAGATATTTCTTCTACATCTTCTTCAGAATCCATATCTGCTTCATCTAAAAATTCAGTCTTTCTTGCAGAAACTGTTATATTGCCACTCTCTATAACCTTTTCTAAATATTTTACTCTCTCTTCAAGAGCTTCCTTATTTGTATCATAAGTAGGCTTAATAGTCTTGATAATACCTACTTCAAAAATTGTTCTCTTATCAGTAGCGTATTTTAAATTATTTTGAATCTCAGATAAAATATTTATAATTCTTATAACATTATCAATATCTGTATTTTCTATGCTTTTTTTCATTCTATCAAACTCATCATCTGAAACAGATATAATTTCTTTAGCACTATCTCCAGCTGCTAAACATATCATAAGATTTCTCATATGCTCAAGTAGCTCAGACGATAAAATCTCTATATCCTTACCACTAGAAATAAAAGAATCTATCTTTTTAAGTGCAGCTGCTACATTGTGAGTTATAATATCATCTGCCAAACCAAATATCTCATCTACATTTACAATACCCAGAATTTCAACAACATCTTCGTATCTTAAATACTTATCACCAAACAGAATACATCTATCCAAAATACTAAGCGCATCCCTAAGTGCTCCCTGAGAGTTTCTCGCTATAACAGAAAGTGCATCTTCTTCAGCTTCAACACCTTCCTTAGAACAGATATATCTCATTCTTTCTTTCATCTCTTCTACAGTAATTCTCTTAAAATCAAATCTCTGACATCTAGAAAGAACTGTCGGAATCATCTTATTTGGTTCTGTAGTTGCAAATATAAACACTACATACTCTGGTGGCTCTTCAATTGTCTTTAAAAGCGCATTACTCGCACCTTTTGAAAGCATATGAGCCTCATCTATAATATATACCTTGTATTTAGAATTTGCTGGAGTATATTTTACACTCTCCCTAATCTCTCTAACATCATCGACACTATTATTTGACGCTGCATCTATCTCAAAAATATCTACAGTACTATCATTTAATATCGACTTACAAGATTCACACTCGTTACATGGCTCCCCGTCTTTAGGATTTAAACAGTTTACAGCCCTAGCAAAAATCTTTGCAGCCGTAGTTTTACCTGTACCTCTTGTCCCACTGAACATATACGCATGTGCGATATTTCCTGACATAATTTCATTTTTCAAAGTTCTTATAATATGTTCCTGTCCTACAACATCAGAAAACTTTTGAGGTCTATATTCTCTGTACAATGCCTTGTGCATACAACACACCCCTTTATAATAAATTATTGTTTAATCAAAATATCATTAATTCTTCTAAAGTAATCAATTCTTATTATTTATAATATAAGAATAAAAAAAATCCCTTCATTAATATAATAAGGGATTTGTGCTATTAAAAAAATAAGCTGTACACCATCTATCGTCTTTTCCTCAAAGCCGTTGCCCTATTACTCAGCTCAGCCAAGGCATCCCTGAGTCACACAGAAGGGATTGCTTACCGCTGCTTCCTTCCAGATCTGACGGGATTCACAAGCTTCCATTGCTCAGGACCTGAGCGTCAACACCAAGTAAATAAAGACTGCACTTCAATTACAAATCCTCCAGATGGAGTTCAACCCTGCTATAGCGGATTGCAGGTTACAGGGTGCCGCTACCTCCCCATCTAGTACAGCAAAATTATAACCGTATTTAATTTTTTAACGACACTTTTTATTAAAAATGTCATTGTGAATTACTATACTATGATATCACAAACAAATACTTTCATCAAGGAAAAATAAAAAAAGTTGTTCTTGTCACAATCTCAAATTTTTAATTTGCACAATATTAGTTATAATTTATATTCCTTTTGACAACGTTACTTTGCTCCTTCATATTGTTATTGAATAATTATGGTGCTAAAATATTATTTGGATAGTATCTATATTATAGAACTGTACCTATTTTTAAGCATTAAAAAATATTTCTGAAAATCGGGATTAGGATCACACTAGTTTTGGAGGTGATACCATTATGTCCATAGGATTTATCGGACCAGGAAAAGTTGGCGTTTCACTTGCTAGGTATTTTAAAAATAAAAACATTGTTATCTCTGGTTTTTACGGTCGTAATCCAGAATCACTAAAAGAAGCTGCTAGTCTAACAGACTCAAAAGTTTTTTTAGACTTAGAAGATTTAATTGATAAAAGTAATATTATAATAATTACCACTCCCGACGACATAATTTCAGAAATAAGTAATCAAATCTCAAAATACAATCTGACTGGAAAATCAGTTTGCCATACAAGTGGCTCTATTCCATCAGATGTTCTTTCTAGTGCAGAAAATTCAGGTGCATCAATCTATTCTATACATCCAATGTTTGCATTTTCTAATAAATTCACAGACTTAGAACAACTAAATAACGTGTATTTCTCTATAGAAGGTAAAAATATATCTAAAGACTCTGAAGTTATAAAACTCATGGATTCTTTAGGCAATAAATACTTCACTAGAGGATCAGATTCATCTGCCAAATACCATTTAGCAAGTGTAGTGGTTTCTAATCTAGCTTTATCGCTATTTAATATAGGAACTGGGTATTTAACAGAATTAGGACTTTCTGAAGATGAAGCCTTTGAAGCACTCTATCCTCTTATTACAGGAAATATAAACAATATAAAAGAAAAAGGATATAGACTTTCCTTGACAGGACCTGTTGCTAGAGGTGATGTATATCCTATAGAAAAACATCTATCTGTATTAAAGGATAGTGATATCGAAATATATAAAAATCTTTCTATGAATTTATTAAAACTTAAAGCTGAAAGAGAATTTGGTGAAAACAAAGACTCTCTTGAAAAGCTTGTACAATCATCGAAAAAATATAGCGAACTTTTAAAATTACTCGGAGGAATAGAATAATGAAAAACACTGTATTATCATTCAAAAAAGCAAAAGAAGAAGGTAAAAAATTAAGTATGTTAACTGCATACGATTATTCAATGGCTAAAATAATAGATAGCTGCGGAATAAACGGAATACTAGTTGGTGACTCTCTTGGTATGGTTATCAAAGGAGATGAAGATACTCTTGGAGTTACTGTTGAAGACATAATATACCACACTAGAGCAGTTAAAAAGGGTGCTAAAAACGCATTAATAGTTGGAGATATGCCATTCCTTTCTTACCATGTATCTATAGAAGATGCTGTAAGAAACGCAGGAAGAATAGTTAAAGAAGGTGGCGCACATGCAGTTAAACTTGAAGGTGGCGCAACAGTAGCTAAACAGGTTAAAGCAATAGTAGACGCTCAGATACCAGTTATGGGACATTTAGGACTTACTCCTCAGTCTGTAAACGCATTTGGTGGATTTAAAGTTCAGGGAAAAACTGAAGAAGCAGCTAGAAAATTAATAGAAGATGCTAAACTTCTTGAAGAAGCTGGAGCTTTCTCAATAGTACTTGAAGGTGTTCCTGCTGCAATCGCAAAATTAATAACTGAAGCTGTTTCAATACCTACTATAGGAATCGGTGCTGGTGTTGATTGTGACGGACAGATACTTGTTTATCAGGATATGCTTGGAATGTTTGACGACTTTGTTCCAAAATTCGTTAAACAGTATGCAAATACTGGTAAAGTAATGAGAGATGCTATATGTGAATATATAGAAGAAGTTGAAAACTGCTCATTCCCAGAACAGAAACATACTTTTAAAATAGATGAAGACGAACTTAAAAAACTTTATTAATTAGATAATTAGATAAAATTTATTAATCAGATAAAAAATAAAATTACAACTTTATAAAAATTAGATTGGAGAATTAAGATGTTAGTACATACAATAAAAGAAGTTAGAGAACAGGTTAAAGCTTGGAGAAAAGAAGGTCTTACTGTAGGATACGTACCTACTATGGGATATCTTCACGAAGGACATAGATCATTAATAGAAAAAGCTGTTTCAGAAAATGATAGAGTAGTTGTCAGTGTATTCGTAAACCCAACTCAGTTCGGACCAAATGAAGATTACGAAGATTATCCAAGAGATATACAGAAAGACTACGCTCTTTGTACAGATGCTGGAGCTAATTTAGTTTTCAATCCAGAACCAGAAGAAATGTACTTCCCTGATAAATGCACAACTGTAAATGTTGAAGGATTATCAAAAGGTTTATGTGGAGCTAAAAGACCAGTTCATTTCGGTGGTGTTTGCTTAGTTGTTTCTAAGTTCTTAAATATAGTTACTCCTGATAGAGCATATTTCGGTGAAAAAGATGCTCAGCAGTTAGCTATAATAAAAAGAATGGTTAGAGATTTAAGCATGGATGTTGAAATAATAGGATGCCCAATAGTTAGAGAAGCTGATGGTCTTGCTAAGAGCTCAAGAAATACTTATCTTTCTGCTGAAGAAAGAGTAGCTGCTCTTGTACTTAATAGAAGCCTTACAAAAGCTAAAGCTGCTATGGAAGATGGTTTAAGATGCGTAAGTGAAATAAGAGACCTTATAGAAAGCGAAATAAAAGAAGAACCTCTAGCTAAAGCTGATTATATAGAAATAGTTGATAGCGAAACTCTTCAGCCTGTAGAATCTGTTGAAAGAGATGTTTTAGTTGCTATAGCTGTTTATATAGGTAAAACTAGACTTATAGATAATTTCACTTTTAGATTAGCTTAATTGATAGATAAATTTTAGCTATCTCAATTTTGTTTGTTATATATTTTTTTTATAATTATTTTTAGTTTTTTAGACGAGGATTATTTATTGTTGAAATTTCAATATTTTCCTCGTTTTTTATTTGTCCGTAAACAATTCTGATATTTTGTTTACATTTCCCTTTTTTATATGTTATAATGTACTAGTATTATTTTATACAACTCTTTTTTATTTCTTTTCTCAAAGCTCCGGGAATTCCACACATTTTTTCCTGGGGCTTTATTATTTTTTGAAAATGTAATTATACAAAAAAATAAGGTATATATATCATCTTTACTACAAAAATTCAACCTGTATTGTTGTATGTGATGTTATGTATACCTTATTTTTTTATCATAATATGTTTTATAAAATTTTTAAGATTAAATATCTATGCAAAAGCAACTAACATTGATGCTATAAAGTTTCCTGTTCCATGAAGTAATATACTCGGCACTATTGAACCATTAAAAATTTTTTCATTTAAATATCCTAATAATAATGCACCTGTTCCTGTGAAGATAAACGTTAATGTGTGATACCACAATCCAACATTTAATCCCGCAATAATGTAAATTATATTGTGCATTAATCCAAATAATACAGCTTGTAATATTATTCCTTTGCTAGTTCCTAATTTTTCACAAAATCTTTTACATAAAAATCCTCTGTATAAAATTTCTTCAGCTAAACCATTTGCTACGAAATTTTCAATTAACGCTGGTAAAATAGCCATAGTTCCAATTCCAGCAAATGTATTTGCTGCTACAGAAGAACTATTTTCTATTTCTTTTAACGTTTCTGGATTTACAAGTTTTGTAAAGTCAAAATTATAGAAAAAATAGTATAGAACTGCAAATAGAGCTAGTACCCATATTTTACTTTTTAATTGAGGTTTATATAATCCTATCCATTCAAAAAAGCTAACTTCTTTTCTATGTTTTATAAACCACCAAGTTAATGGTATAAAAGCAAAAACTATGGTATTTGCTACTGCTGTTTTTACACTCGAAATCGTAAACTCTAACATGTTTTATCCTCCTTTTTAGTTAATTATTTTAATAATAAATCGCAATATAGCTTAGTCTGGTATTCTATATCAATAGATTTTATTATATTAATATAATATTCCTTTGATTTATATTTTTCAATAAAGTTATATTAATTTTACAATAGTTATATTAATTTTACAATAATTGTAATTAAATACTTTATATGCTAACCTTAAATTGTAATATTAATACAAATAGAGGTGATTGTTATGTTTAAAAAGTTTGTCTCAATTTCTCTTGCTACTCTTTTAGCATTTAATCTTTCTGCTTGTGCATCTAAGGATATTTCTAAAAATCAAAAGAAATCTTCTTCACAAAATCAGAGTTCATCTGATGATAATTATTCAGATTCTGAGTCTATTGATTTTTCAAATGTCAGCTATAGCGACTATGGTGGTTTTAATGGCATTACTTTTGATGTACCTGATTTTTTAGAGTATACTTCTGATTCTTCAGATGGCAACAAAGTTGAATTTTTCACTGCTAATAAGTCTTGCTATATGAGTGTAGAATACGTTGGAAAGGTTTCAGATTTCAAAACTGTTTATGATAAGGATTTAGCTAATTCTGAAAATGTAGGTTTTAATGTATTTGAGGACTATGAGTACAGAATTTCTGGAGATGACGGAAAGACTGTCTACTACAAATGCTCAATTATTTTTGAGGGTGTAGATGGATACTATCTTCAGAATCTATTGATGGTGTATCCTAAGAAATATGAAAAAGAGTTTGATCCAATAGTTACTAGAGTTTATCATAGTTTTGTTAAATATGCAGGTCCTGATGAATTCCTTGAGGAAGAACGTAATAGTTCAAGGCTTACTAGACCAGATGGAAAGGATAAGATTATCTCTATTTCTGATGAGGACGAAGTTACATTTTTAGGTAATTACGATAAGAATAAAAAATATGATATAGATTACTGCTCTGTTGTCGGTAAAGATGTATATGGAACTTCTCACATTGACGGTGATTTTGGATATAATACAGTTACTATAGACGGTTGCTCTGTTAAATATCCTGATTTCCTACAATTTTTAATGGTTCCAGATGCCAAATATGGAGTTAATTTTAGAACTAATGAAAATGAAGCTGGCTTTGCTGAGTTTTCTGTTATCTCTACAGAAAATTTAGAACCAGCTGAATGTCCTAATGCGGTCGCTTTCTTTAATAAATATTGTTTAGATAATAAATATTCAAGTATCATTAAAAAAGAGCTTTCAGATAATTTCCTTTATATAATAGAAGCTGGTTCTCAACCACGTTCTCATGTTTCTATGGAAATTCACTACATAGATGAAGACGAAAATGATTATGTTTCACTTTCTGTTGAACCAGATTTTTATTATGATAATGAGAAAATGTTCTTAGATATTTTTGAAAATATAAAAGCATCATTTAGACATGACGGCGGATTTTAGGAGGTAGATTATGAAATATTTTAAAAAAATTGCAGTATTAACTATGTGTTTAATATTATCTTTTAATTTAGTTGCTTGCAAGGAAAAGGAGTTGGATAAACCCAAAGAACCTAGCATTACTGCTGCTTCTTCTTGTGATAGTGTCAATTTTTCTAATATAATTTATAACCGTTATAATTTAGGAAATCTAACTGTCCAGTATCCAAACTTTTTAGGAATTGATAAAAAGAGTAGTGATTTTGTTACTATGTCCACTAAGGACAATTCAGCAACTTTGAAATTTTATAAGGAAAAAAATGGCTCTAGTTTGAGAAAAATTTACGATAATGATATGTCTAATCTAAAAAATATAAACTATGATAGCTATAAAGACACTCGTTTCAGGAAGAAACAATGATTTTGAGTATTATAAATCTAGTATTCTTTTGGGAGATGATATTTTTAGTTTTATGATGATTTATCCTGTTGAATATTTAAATGAGTTCGATAGCATAGTTACTGATGTTTATAAAGCTTTTGTTGCTAATCTAGATAGTAATAACAGCCAGAATAATAATGTTTCAGAAAATAAATCTACTTCTAACCGTAGATTACAGGTTGCTACAATTGAAGCTAGAGAGCCTGGAGGATACGCACCATATCCTACAAATTTAATTCTTTTAGGAGATTATGTTGAGGGAAAAGATTATGATTTCCAGTATTGCAAATTTTTAGGAGAAAATATAATAAACAATAAAACTATTGATGATCCAATTACTTATAACAAAGTATATCATGAATGCGGAAGTATAAATTATCCTGATTTTATGCTACCTGGACTTGTTCCTGATAATGGTAAAAATGTTGACTTTATTTCTCGTGATGAACAATTTCATGTAAACATTGGATATAGTTTTAATCAAGTTGTAGAAGATTTTACTGCTGAATCTTATTTAAACTATTTAAGCTCTTCTTCAGATATAATATACAGTAAAGTTGAAGGTAAAAAATTATATGTCGCTCAAAAGAGTTCCGAAAATCCAGATAAGATTTATTTATCTTGCTATTTAGTAGATGAACTTGTTATATTTAACTTTAGCTTATCATTTACTTCTAGTTATTATCACTCTCATAAAGATAAAATAGACTCTATTTTTGAAGAAATGGATAAAACTTTTTCCCCAGTTGACCAAAGTTATTTCGTTTCTTAAAATAATATATTAAAATAACAAAAACATCCTTCATGATATTTATATCGTAAAGGATGTTTTTTAATGAATAGAGTTCATTATATATTGTTTTTGTTTTGGTTTGTCTTTTTTATTCTGCTGTTACATTTCCTTCATTTTTATCTTCTTTTATTATTAAGCTTCTATTCCATAACATAAGTCCTACTGTTACAGCTATTACAGCACCTATTCCTATAGTTTTGAATTCTGATAATTTTACTATTATCCATGGAAGTGGACTTGAACCGTAGTCTATACTAGATATAAGTCTTGCTCCATCTGGTATTGCAAATTTAGCTGCTAATGCTGCTTCTGTAAATAATGGAGATATATTTGTTCCTATTAGTAATCCTACTCCTACAACTATTACACCAATAACAAATGTTCTGAAGAAATCTCCTCTTGCAAGAGGCGTTATTAATACAAACATAAATGGTAGACCTGCTAATGATGCAAAAGGTAAGAACTGGTTTCCTGGAACTATTAAAGCTAGTATTAATGTAACTGGGACCATTACTAGTGAAACTGCTAGTGTTACAGGATGCCCTACACTTACCGCAGAGTCTAATCCTATGTATAATTTTGCTTTACCACTGAACTTACGCTGAATTAAAGCCTGAACTGCTTCAGAAACTGGCATTAATCCTTCCATTAATATAGCTGCCATTTTAGGTGTAAGCACAAGAACTGCACCCATTACCATAGCTAAGTTTAAAGTTTTATTTACATCGTATTTAGCTAATATTCCTAATAGTAAACCAATCATTGTTCCTAATATTGCTGGTTCTCCAAATATACCAAATTTTTTCTGTATATCATTGGCATCAAGTTTTATTTTATTTATTCCTGGTATAAAATCTAATATTTTATTTACTACCCAAGCTATTGGCGCATATGATGCTGAGAATCCGTGTGGTATAGATATTCCTGGAAGCCCAAGCTCACTTTCAACTAATGGCGCTGTTCTATCTGCTATTATCATAGTAACTATCATATTAACACCTGCAAATATTAATGCTATTCCTAAGCTTCCAGTTACTATATAAACTAATGAACCTGTAAATGCAAAGTGCCAGAAGTTCCATATATCTATATTTACTGTTCTTGTAGTTTTAGTTAGTAGCATAACTACATTTATTATTATTCCTAAAGGTATTATTAATATTCCTACTGTTGAACCAAATGCTATTGCCGATGCTGCTGGCCAACCTACCTCTAGTACGTTTAAGTTTAATCCAAAATTTGTAACCATAGCTTCTGCCGCTG
>OFOU01001823.1_pt1 | contig 11843 bp, 10 predicted proteins | sample 1542061 | NCBI WGS metagenome assembly OFOU01 (sample SAMN04209239, study PRJEB22552) | human gut metagenome | biome: gut; material: feces | host: Homo sapiens | place: USA: Oklahoma
CGATAATCGGAATGGAAACTTTCTGCTTAACTGCCCGAATACTGTCGTACTCAGCATCTCCATTGAACAAACAGGCGCGGGTGCGTCCATGAATGGTCAGAGCCTGAATGCCACAGTCTTCAGCCAGTTGGGCAATCTCTACGCAGTTACGGTGTTCCGGAGCCCAGCCGGTGCGAATCTTGAGTGTGACAGGAACGTCCACTGCATTGACGACCTCGGTTAGTATCGATTTCACTAAATCCGGGTACTGCAAGAGGGCTGAACCTGCGAGCTTGCGATTCACTTTTTTAGCCGGACACCCCATATTGATATCAATAATCTGGGCGCCGCTTTCCACGTTAATACGTGCGGCATCGGCCATCTCAACAGGGTCGCTACCGGCAATTTGCACCGTGCGAATTCCTGGCTCATCAACGTGCACCATCCGTAAACGAGACTTGTCACTTTCCCAAACCTGCGGGTTAGAAGACATCATCTCGGATACTGTCAATCCTGCTCCCATCTCATAGCACAGCGTCCTGAATGGTCTGTCAGTGATGCCAGCCATAGGTGCTGCGATCAGGCGATTTCTGAGCTGGTATTGTCCGATGCGCATGAGTTAAGAAATGACCATACTGTGACTGCAAGGCGGCGTATATTACGCATTTTTCGCACGAGATGAAAGGCCAAACTTTGACCAATCCACTGAGGTGGATCAATGAATTGCCGTAAATGTGAACGCATGAAAATATTTAATCATATAAATCATCGCATTATAAAAATGTGTCGATTTTATATACACATATAATTTTGCGTAACTTCTCATTTTTTCTTCAGCTGCAGACGGTACTGACAAGATATTCTGCTGAATTAATCAGCAAATTACCTCGTCATTATGTGATCGCTACCTCATTTTAGTACAGGATCTCGGTATCCCCAGAATAGCTGTCCGTAATCTTGCGTTCATTCAACGGCTGCAGCGGGCGATTGTTTGCTGGCCCAACAATGTAGTGGAATTTATCCATTTGTTCGGCAGAAAGAGCAACAGGCGTTTTCAGGATAGTCCAGGTGACGCCTTCGGTGCAGGGAGGCGTTGTTAACGAACCACGGTAGCGCCAGTAGGTTTTATTGTCGGGTAAAAGCTGGTGGATATCGACCGGCGAGAAGATGGCCATGCTGCTGTCCTCCATGGTTGGAAAGGACTCCCACAAATTTTGAATCGCCTGGTTTGGTTCGCCGATATCAAACATAACCGCCACGATAGCGATGTCTCCGGATTGATTTTTGTGGACCAGCTGCAGCTCCAGCGGATAGGTTTTACCGTTGAGGGTATGTTCGCTCGGGGCATGAAAATCAAATTGTTTTAAATAATAAAGCGTTTCATCAATTTCAATAGAATTAGATGCGTAGCTACTCATCGTTGCTTGCAACGTATGGTTAATGCTCCGAAATCTGGTTGGGCCATCGACGTACTGCATGTTCAGCGCGGGGAGACCGAGTTTACTGGTTGTGGTGGTCTGGATGTCTATGGGGGATTGGTTTATGCCTGTCTGGCACGTTGCATACGCTTTGCTGATTTCTCCCCACCGTGCGGGGCCGTTTTCTTCGGTATATCCCCATGGTACGGCCAGCGTGGTCAGTGGCATCATGCATGCTGCCAGCAAAGTTGTTGTAAAACAGTTGAAACGCATACGTTTACTCAACGAGAATCAATATAAAAAATAACAAAATCAATTGATTATTATATCGCTGAGGAAAGTGTCGGTATGCTGGTCAATTGTCTGAAAATGGCGTGGTCAGATAACCACGCCGGAAGGGATTATTTTTTCTGGCCGGTAATGCGACACCACTCTTCTTTCTCGATAACCGGATCGAGCGTAAAGAGATCGGCATAGGCTTCACAGACGCTTTCCGCCTGGCTGGCAAGAATACCAGAAAGCCCCAGCAAACCACCCTCAACGGGCAGTACGCTGATTAACGGAGCCAGTTCACGTAATGGGCCAGCAAGAATGTTGGCGACCACCACGTCGGCTTTCATCGCCTCTGGCTGGTCTTTCGGTAGATAAAGCTCCAGACGCTCAGAAACACCATTACGCTGGGCGTTATCACGGCTGGCCTGAATCGCTTGCGGGTCGATATCCACGCCAATGGCTTTCGCCGCACCCAGCTTCAGTGCCGCAATGGCAAGAATACCGGAGCCGCAGCCAAAGTCGATAACCGTTTTGCCGTTAAGATCAAGACCGTCCAGCCATTGCAGGCACAGAGAGGTAGTGGGGTGCGTGCCTGTACCAAACGCCAGACCCGGGTCCAGCATCACGTTGACAGCATTCTCATCCGGGACATCGCGCCAGCTTGGGCAAATCCACAGACGTTCACCAAAGCGCATCGGGTGGAAGTTATCCATCCATTCGCGTTCCCAGTCTTTGTCTTCGAGCTGTTCGATTTTATGCGCGAAGCCTTCACCCAGCAGCGGATGCTGTTCCAGGATAGCAACTACTTCTTTCATGTCGGTTTCTGCATCGAACAAGCCGATAACGTCGGTATCACCCCACAGGCGAGTCTCGCCCGGCAGAGGTTCAAACACCGGCGTATCATGCGTATCCTGGAAAGTAATGGAAACGGAGCCCGCTTCCATCAGCGCATCGCTCAACTCTTCAGCGTTGGCACCGGTCGTGTTCAGTTTCAGTTGGATCCATGGCATGGCAAAACTCTTTATTTATCAGTAGTCAATATGGCGGCTTGCGGGACGGCGGAACCGAAACGGTTGCCTATCAGGAAAGCCAGCAAGCTTATCAGTAACGAGGGCACGATCGGATGGAAGCCCAGGAACTGAACGTTAAAGGTGGCGAGTAGAGCATAAAGCACGCCGCCGACAATCATCGCGCTCAATGCGCCTGACGCGTTTGCCCGCTCCCAATAGAGGCCCAGCACCAGCGGCCACAGGAAGACGGCTTCCAGCCCGCCAAACGCCAGCAGATTAAGCCAGATAATCATCTCTGGCGGTTTCCAGGCGGCCAGCAACAGTAACGCGCCCAGCAGCAGGGTAATCACTGCCGACATGCGTTTCAGCCGGGTTTCGTTTTCCAGCTGTTCCGGGCGAAGGTTCAGGTACAGATCCTTAATGATCGTAGCGGAACTTTGCAGCAATTGGGCATTGATCGTCGACATGATCGCGGCCATAGGTGCGGCGAGGAAAATCCCGGCAGCGACCGGCGGCAGGACTTTGACCATCAGCGTAGGGATTACCAGATCCGGTACCGTCAGGTCAGGGATTACCGCCCGTCCCAGAGCGCCCGCCAGATGCATACCAAACATCAGAATCGCCACCACGATGGTGCCGATGATAATGCCGCGGTGTACCGCTTTACTGTCTTTATAAGAGATACAGCGTACCGCCGTATGCGGCAGGCCAATCACGCCAAAGCATACCAGCACCCAGAATGAGGTCATAAACGTGGGTGACAAAATGTCATCAGCGCCCTGCGGCGAAACCAGTTTAGGATCGATAGTCTGCAGGGTTACCACCGCATTGCTGAGGCCACCGGCAGCATGAACAACGCCGACCAGCAAAACGATAGTACCAATCAGCATCACCATGCCCTGCATGGTGTCGTTCAACACGCTGGCGCGAAAGCCGCCGAACGCCGTGTATAACGCGATGCTGACGCCAAAAATCAGCAGACCGGTTTCGTAGGGGATACCCGCTGCGGTTTCCAGCAAACGTGCGCCGCCAATAAACTGTACGGTCATTGCCCCGACAAACGCGACCAACAGGCTGAGGCTCGCCAGCCATACCAGCAGGCGGCTCTGGTAGCGTGCAAATAGCATGTCGTTGAGGGTAACAGCATTATAACGGCGTGCCAGAATGGCGAATTTCTTACCAAGAATCCCCAATGAGAGCCATACGGCGGGCAACTGGATCATCGCTAGCAGCACCCATCCCAGTCCGTATTTGTAAGCGGCACCAGGACCGCCAATAAACGAGCTGGCGCTAATGTAGGTTGCCGTTAGCGTCATCGCTAACACGACGCCGCCCATGGAGCGGCTGCCGAGGAAATATTCATTCAGGAAGGTACCGGTCGATCTCTTGCGCATGGCATAAACTGAGAGACCGAAGACCACCAGAAGATAGGCGACCAGCGGAAAAATAACTTCAAGCTGCATCGTCATCCTCCAACGGAATGTCGCGATAGATAAACTTCACCATCGCCCAGCACAGCACGATAAAAACCAGCGGCGTTAGCAGGCAGGCCATTTCGAACCAGTGCGGTAAGCCGGTAAAACCCAGCGTTGAATCTGGTAAGTAAGCGGCCACTAACCATGTGACCAGATATAAAAGGGTTAGCCACAGCGCCCAGCGCGCCTCTTTATGGGCCTGAACAAAACGAGCGTCCATTTTTTGTCCCTTGTGGATAAAGAAAGCGGGGATTGTACCTTATGGCACGTGCGGGAGGGGAGAAAAACAAAAGGCCGGAATTTCCGGCCTTTTCGGTTAACGCACGCTTACTTTTCCTGAAGTCCGAGTTTTTTCTCCAGGTAGTGGATATTGGTTCCACCGTGCTGGAAGTGCTCGTCATTCATGATACGGATCTGCAGGTCAACGTTGGTTTTGATACCGTCGATGATCAGTTCCTGCAATGCGTTTTTCATACGGGCGATAGCGACGTCGCGGTTTTCGCCATAGCAGATCAGCTTACCGATCATTGAGTCATAGTACGGAGGTACGGTGTAGCCTGCGTAAATATGAGACTCCCAACGCACACCAAAGCCACCCGGTGCGTGGAAACGCGTGATTTTACCCGGGCTTGGCAGGAAGGTGTTCGGGTCTTCGGCGTTGATACGGCATTCTACCGCATGGCCTTTAACCACAACTTCGTCCTGCTTGATGGACAGCGGTTGACCAGCTGCGATGCGCAGCTGCTCTTTGATCAGATCAACGCCGGTGATCATTTCGGTTACCGGGTGTTCAACCTGAATACGGGTGTTCATCTCAATGAAGTAGAACTCACCGTTTTCGAACAGGAACTCGAAAGTACCCGCCCCGCGATAGCCGATATCAACACACGCTTTGGCGCAACGCTCGCCGATGTAGCGACGCAGTTCCGGGGTAATGCCCGGCGCTGGTGCTTCTTCGACAACTTTCTGGTGACGACGCTGCATGGAGCAGTCACGTTCTGCCAGATAAATCGCGTTACCCTGACCGTCAGCCAGCACCTGAATTTCAATGTGGCGTGGGTTTTCCAGGTATTTCTCCATGTAGACCATGTCGTTATTGAAAGCGGCTTTTGCTTCCGCTTTGGTCATGGAGATGGATTGTGCCAGTTCGGCATCGCTGCGCACGACGCGCATACCGCGACCGCCGCCGCCGCCGGAGGCTTTGATGATAACCGGGTAGCCGATGCGTTTAGCATGAGCGCGGTTAGCGTCCATGTCATCGCCCAGCGGGCCGTCAGAGCCTGGGACTGTCGGTACGCCCGCTTTCTTCATCGCGGTGATTGCAGACACTTTGTCGCCCATCAGGCGGATGGTGTCGGCTTTCGGGCCGATGAAGATAAAGCCAGAACGCTCTACCTGCTCAGCAAAATTGGCGTTCTCAGAGAGGAAGCCATAGCCCGGGTGAATTGCCACCGCGCCGGTGATTTCAGCGGCGCTGATGATAGCCGGGATGTTCAGATAGCTTTTTACGGACGGAGCCGGGCCGATACAGACCGTCTCATCCGCCAGCAATACGTGTTTTAAATCGCGATCCGCACTTGAATGCACAGCGACAGTCTTGATGCCCAGTTCTTTACAGGCACGAAGAATACGCAGGGCAATCTCGCCGCGGTTGGCGATAACAATTTTATCCAACATGTTCGCCTCGTTATTCGATGACGACCAGCGGCTCGTCAAATTCTACCGGTTGACCACTTTCTACCAGGATCGCTTTAACTACGCCGGATTTGTCGGCTTCGATCTGGTTCATCATTTTCATGGCTTCAACGATGCACAGGGTATCGCCCGCATTCACTTTCTGTCCGATTTCGATGAACGCTTTAGCATCCGGGCTCGGGGTGCGGTAGAACGTACCAACCATTGGGGAGCGTACGATGTGACCACTGATTTCCGCTGCTGCCGGAGCTTCCATACTTGGAGAGGCAGTTTGTGCGACAGCGTTAGACAGAGCTGGTTGCTGCATCACTGGTGCAGCATAAGCCTGTTGCATCATCGGAAAACTTGCAGCTGGCGCTGCACGGCTGATGCGTACAGATTCTTCGCCTTCAGAAATTTCCAGTTCGGAGATGCCTGATTCTTCAACCAGCTCGATCAGTTTTTTAATCTTACGAATATCCATGAGTGGGTTCCGTACTCTTTGTTTAGTGAGATTGTGACAGGCGTTTTACCGCCGTCTGTATAGCATTTTTATAACAGTGAGTGACAAGATGCCACGCATCTCAGGCGCTGCACTGGGTGCTGCTGCCATTAAGTGAGATTGCCAGACTTGTTAGTCATTGTGCGGCTATCTTCTGCCATTTTCGGGTAAAAGACAAAATATACCTTCAATATGCGATTGTCACCCTTTCAGCGCCTTAAAAACGCTACCGGGGATAGCAAAGTCGCACATTATAACTATTTCGTAGCAATTGGCAGCTAAATACTGGTCTTATCAGGGAAGATAATCAACCGTTAACATGTAAAGAAAATCGGATCGTCCGTGTTTTGCAACGCACTGCACATATCGTGAAACTACCGCCACCACTGGCGAAACTTCTTGTAACGGCACGCTAACAGCACCGCTGCGAGCGCTGCATAAATAATCGGTTGAGGGGAGATAATTTTTACCGACCACAGATAATGTATGGGTGCCAGGATCGCCACAAGATAGACGAAGTTGTGCAAATACTGCCAGTTTTTACCCAGCTTTCGCTGTGCAGCCTGCGTGGACGTTAAGGTGAGGGCGAATAATATGACCCAACTGACAATGCCCAAGGTTAAATAAGGTCGCGTAATTAATTCCCGCCCTAACAACGCCAGATTATTAATGCCCAGTTCCAGTAACGCGTAGCTGGTTAAATGCAGCGTTGCCCAGGCGAAACACCATAGCCCTAACAGGCGACGTGTGCGTATCAATAATGGCTGTTTAGCGTAGCGCGCGAGTGGAGAGACCAGCAAGGTTGCCAGCAAGAATTTCAGAGCTGTCCTACCGGTAAAGTGCTGGATATCTTTGACCGGATCGGCGCTCAGAACGCCGTGATTTATCGCCCAAAATAGCCAGATAAACGGCAAAAAACCGGCAAGATGCAGGCAAACTTTCAGCCCGGTAATGTGCTTTGCGGTCAGTCGCACTTAAAAATTCTCCTGCAAATTGAGTCCGCGATACAGTGACGCAACCTCTTCGGCATAGCCGTTAAACATCAGCGTGGGCTGACGCTGTACGTCCAGAATACCGCCAGCGCCAATAAAACGCTCTGTGGCCTGGGACCAGCGGGGATGATCGACATGCGGATTCACGTTGGCATAAAACCCGTATTCATTGGGCGCGGCCAGATTCCAGGTTGTCGGAGGGCGTTCGCGTGTGAGTTTGATACTCACGATCGACTTAATGCCTTTAAATCCATATTTCCACGGCACAATTAAGCGAATGGGCGCGCCATTTTGTGGTGGAAGGGCCTTACCATAAACCCCCACGGTAAGCAGTGTGAGTGGGTGCATCGCTTCATCCAGGCGCAACCCTTCTACATAGGGATACTTCAGCCCGCCGCCAATAAAGCGATCTTTTTGTCCTGGCATTTCTTCCGGAGCGTACAGCGTTTCGAACGCGACATACTTCGCATTGCTGGTGGGTTCTACCTGCGCCAACAGTTTATGTAACGGAAAGCCAATCCACGGCACGACCATTGACCAGGCTTCCACGCAGCGCATGCGGTAAATCCGTTGCTCCAGCGGGAAACGGGTGGTCAAGGTATCGTGATCGAGAGTGAGTGGTTTGGCGACCTCACCACTGATTTTTAATGTCCACGGATCGGTTTTCAGGCTACCCGCGTTGGCTGCCGGATCCGCTTTGTCGAGACCGAATTCATAGAAGTTGTTGTAGCCAGAAACTTTATCCGCTGGGGTTAAAGGAAGCGAATTTTGCCAGGCGGCGGGCTTGCTGAAATCAAGCGGCTTTCCCGCGGGCGCGGGCGGGCGGTCATTACCCTTAAACCAACTCAGAAGGTCAGCCTGCGCAGAGTGGGGTAAAGACAACGCGGCTGCGCTGATCCCTAATGCTTTCAGCACATGGCGACGCTGCATAAAAAAAGCCGACTCGTCAGTGACGTCGGCTTCTGTAAATGGACGTAATATCTTCATAACAGACTCCCGGCTTACGCGTCATAACTGACAGGGGACGCGTAGTTAATATGGCAGGGAGTCTGTAGATGTGCCGCGAAATTTCGTTAATTAAGTGTAAATTTCTGCGCCAGGGTCTGTTACTTCACCTTCACCAGCGTACGGCCTTGCACCCGGTTATTGATGATGGCATCGGCGAACTTCGGCGCATCCGCCAGCGTAATTTCCGTTGCCGCCTGAGCATAGAAAGATTCCGGCAGATCCTTAACCAGACGCGCCCAGGCTTCTGCACGGCGTGCCGGCGGGGTCATCACCGAGTCCACTCCTTGCAAACGAACGTTACGCAGAATGAATGGCATCACGGTTGTTGGCAGAGCGAAACCGCCCGCCAGGCCGCAGGCGGCAACACAGCCGCCGTAGTTCATCTGCGCGAGGACTTTCGCCAGAACTTTGTCGCCAACGGTATCCACCGCGCCAGCCCACAGCTGTTTTTCCAGCGGGCGAGATTCAGCAAATTCATCGCGGCCAAGAATGCGGTTAGCGCCCAGGCTTTTCAGGTAGTCGTGGGTGCTTTCACGACCCGAAACCGCCGCAACCTGATAACCCAGCTTATGCAGTAATGCAACGGCCGTGCTGCCCACGCCTCCGCTGGCACCAGTGACGACAATCTCACCGTCTTGCGGACGAATTCCTGCATCTTCAAGCGCCATGACGCAAAGCATGGCGGTAAAGCCAGCGGTACCGATGACCATGGCTTTACGTCCATCCAGCCCTTTTGGCAGCGCAACCAGCCAGTCGCCTTTCACGCGTGCGCGTTCTGCCAGTCCACCCCAATGATTTTCACCTACGCCCCAACCGGTCAGTAAAACCTCCTGACCCGCATGAAAACGGGGATCTTCGCTTGCACGCACGGTACCAGCGAAATCGATACCAGGAATCATCGGAAAATTACGAATGATTTTTCCCTTGCCGGTGATAGCCAGGGCGTCTTTATAGTTCAGGCTTGACCAGTGGACATCCACCGTTACATCGCCTTCCGGTAGCTGATTTTCGTCGAGGGGTTGAACGGATGCGAGGGTTTTTCCGTCCTGCTGTTCTAAGATCAAAGCCTGCATAACCTGTCCTCAATTCGTATAGTGGATTGGAAAATTAATAATGAAGACTATACTCGCTAATCAAAACATGATGCCGATTCTGCGCAATAAATTGCCAGATATACCTGATTTGGTAGTATGCCCTCACAGTTTGTATAAATTGGCGGATTTTGCGGTCAGTTTTGCATTTTAGAGTCGATTTATCACTTTCAGGCCTGTTTCATAACTGTCGGAGTTAACACAAGGATGCGATTAACGACGAAATTTTCAGCTTTTGTCACGCTGCTTACTGGGTTAACGATCTTCGTGACTCTGATCGGCTGTTCGCTGAGTTTCTACAACGCTATTCAATATAAGTTCACCACGCGCGTTCATGCGGTCGCGACGGCGATTGATACGCATCTGGTCTCCAGAGATGTCGTTGCGTTAACCCCGCAAATCGATGAATTGATGGTTTCTGTTGATATCGTGCGCATCGAACTGTTGCAGGGCGGAAATGTGGTGTATGACCACTCACGCACCAGCAGCTACCGACCGGCAGGGACAAACAATCTCTACCGCGAGATTACCGTACCGTTGGTCAAGCATCCGGGTATGTCATTGCGTCTGGTTTATCAGGATCCGATGGGTAACTATTTCCATTCGCTGATGACCACCGCGCCGCTCACGATAGCCATTGCTTTCATTATTCTGATGCTCTTTTTGTCTGTGCGCTGGCTTCAGCGTCAGCTTTCGGGTCAGGAGCTGCTGGAGATCCGTTCTACGCGTATTCTGAACGGCGAACGTGGACCGAACGTGCGGGGAACGGTCTATGAATGGCCTGCGCGTACCAGCAGTGCGCTCGATATGCTGCTGACTGAAATTCAAAATGCCCGCGAGCAACGCAGCCGCCTGGATACGCTGATTCGTTCCTATGTCGCGCAGGATACAAAAACCGGGCTAAGCAACCGCTTGTTCTTTGATAACCAACTGGCCACGCTGCTGGAAGATCAGGAAAAAGTAGGCTCGCATGGCGTCGTGATGATGGTGCGCCTGCCGGACTTTACGCTGCTGCGCGATAGCTGGGGAATCACTCTCGCGGAAGAACAAATCTCGACGCTGATCAATTTGTTGTCGACTTTTATGACGCGCTATCCGGGCGCGTTGCTGGCGCGCTACCACCGTAGCGATTTTGCTATCCTACTGCCGCACCGTACGCTGAAAGAGGCGGAAAGCATCGCCGGGCAATTATTAAAAGCGGTAGATGCACTTCCGGCTAATAAAATGATCGATCGTGCCGATATGGTTCATATCGGTATTTGCGTTTGCCGCAGCGGACAGTCGACGGAACAAGTAATGGATCACGCCGAAGCGGCTACGCGGAATTCGGTATTGCAGGGCGGAAACAGCTGGTCGGTCTATGATGACTCGCTGCCGGAAAAAGGTCGGGGCAATGTACGCTGGCGAACGCTGATCGAACAGATGCTCAGCCGGGGCGGGCCAAGAATTTATCAAAAGCCTGCGGTAACGCGCGAAGGCCGGGTGCACCATCGGGAGTTGATGTGCCGTATTTTTGATGGCAACGAAGAGGTCATTTCGGCGGAATATATGCCGATGGTCCTGCAATTTGGTCTGGCAGAAGAATATGACCGTTTGCAGATAAGCCGTCTGATCCTGCTTTTGGGCTACTGGCCGCAGGAAAATCTGGCGATGCAGACAACGGTTGAATCGCTTATTCGTCCACGTTTTCAGCGCTGGCTGCGTGATACGCTGATGCAGTGCGAAAAATCATTACGCAAACGCATAATTATTGAACTTGCTGAGGCAGATGTCTGTCAACATATCAGCCGGTTACAGCCCGTCATCAGATTGATGAATGCGCTGGGCGTGCGTATTGCCGTTACGCAGGCGGGGTTAACGCTGGTGAGCACCAGTTGGATCAAAGAGCTTAACGTTGAGTTATTGAAGCTTCATCCAAGTCTGGTGAGGAACATTGATAAGCGAACGGAAAATCAGCTTCTGGTTCAAAGCCTGGTGGAGGCCTGTTCGGGAACACCCACGCAGGTTTACGCCACGGGCGTACGTTCGCGTAGTGAGTGGCATACGCTGACAGAACGCGGAGTTGCGGGTGGGCAAGGAGATTTTTTTGCCGCATCACAACCACTTGACACTAACGTGAAAAAATATTCGCAAAGATACTCGGTTTAACCTGCCGTTTAATTTGTTTTCACGTAGAATAACGCGCGCTGTGCCTTCTGGGGGTGTGCTTGCCTGCTCGCCAGGTTGTAACAGCAAACATGCAGGTGAATGACCTTTGACAGGTTGCAAACAAAAGCGAGGAGTGCTGCTGATTTATTCAGCCCTGATGGACTCAGGCCGGTTTTGTAACAAAGGAAACGAACTGCACTAATTTTCACCGTAGCAGATGATTTTTGCGCCTTGTCGCTGCTGCGTGTGGTTGGTAAAGTAAGCGGATTTTGT
>OFOU01001830.1_pt1 | contig 11800 bp, 12 predicted proteins | sample 1542061 | NCBI WGS metagenome assembly OFOU01 (sample SAMN04209239, study PRJEB22552) | human gut metagenome | biome: gut; material: feces | host: Homo sapiens | place: USA: Oklahoma
CCTCCATAAATCGGATAGAGTAAAATGCTCGCATCTATCATTTCTAGCAAGAGAAAATGAAGTGAAATGCTTGCATTTTCTATTGATTATTATGGAATGATTTTTAGGGCAACACAATCCGTCGAATTATTTTGCGCTTACATACTGTTATCGTTAAGACTAACAATCTGAGGAATCATCAACTTATTCAAGGCAATTGCCAATCCGTCACTACACAATCCTTTCGAAGAACAGTAGCGTAAAAATACACGGATCTGATCTTCATAAACATCTTTTGACTTTGAAGAACGATGATAATCATCAGCATGAAAATCTAACAATAGCTCGTAGTTTAACTGCGAGATACTGGTAATTGCACGTTTCTGGAGATAGTATAAAAATCTTGAACAGGAAATCCTGTACCGGCCATCTCCATATACATGTTGGTCATTATTAATAAAATCATCCAGTTCTTCTTGCAGTTCTGGAATAAGCATCGTATAGGCTGATGCATGTGGGCCAAGATGATCTGGCGAAACAGTACCAGATATGTAGACATCTTCCAGCTGATAAATACAGAGCCTTCTGCTCGTATACATCCTGTAAGTCCAAGCATTTTGGTTGTTTTCCAACCATGCCAAGGACTCTGATAAAGTATACGATGTATGAGTACTGGCGAGATATCTTCGGAGTTCCTTATAGCAAATGCGATGAGCACTTATGACAGATGCACTATAGCCATTTGTTTTCAGGAATTCCATAACAAGATTTACATGAATATCGTATTGATCCATAAAGAACCACCTATATTTGATGGTTTTATTATGGAATATTTTTCTCGTTTTTGTTATCCCCATTTTAGGATATGAATTACCAGCTGTTAAACTACTTTCGGCAAAAGATGAGGATAAAAATAAACTGAGGATAAACTGAGTTATCTTCATATATGAATAACTTAGCGAGAATGCAATCAGACCATTCGCAGTAGGCCGGAAGAACTGGCTCTTCAGCAATTCCGTTGACGGAGCGAATGCCAGTGCGGTAGTCTACACAATGGTTGAGATGGCAAAAGCATACGATCTGAATATTTATGGATACCTCAAATTTTTACTGGAGCACCGGCCAAGTAAAGATATGACCGATGAACAGCTGGCAGAGCTGGCACCTTGGAGTAAAAAGCTCCAATCTATCAAAAATCGCATGTGAATTATAGTGAATTACTCCAACTCGCAAAGGGCTGGGGTAATTTTAAATTTTACCGCATTAATATTTGGCGCTTACGCTCCGCCGCACCGTAATATTCACATGGTCAGATCGGTTGCCGGAGATCTGCCGGAGCAAGTCAAAAACAACCAATATGTAAACCTGGCCGCCGGAAACGGCGGTCAAAAAATGAGCCAGTACTCATGGTTTACCGTATACGATGGCAAAAGCACATGGGCTGAATATTTATGGATATCTTAAATTTCTGCTGGAGCACCGGCCAGATAAAGATATGACCGATGAACAGCTTGCAGATCTGGCACCTTGGAGTGAAAAACTCCAATCTATCAAAAATCGCATGTGAATTATAGTGAATTACTCCAACCCGCAAAGGGCTGGGGTAATTTTGTATCTGAACGCATTAATATTGGGCGCTTACTAAAGAAATGTAAAAATTGTGAAGTGATGTGCTATTATTTCAGTTAAGTCATTGTGTTTTTCTTCCATTGTGATTTCTACTGATGCATTGGCATACATCATTTTAGAACATGAAGAGAAAAATACAATGACTTTTCTATCCGACTAAAAATGGTTAATTCTAAGCGGCTTTAGGTGGTCAATTTTCCCCGCCCTAACAAAAGTATTATTTTGTGTATATTCTATCTTGTTTTGTTTATGGTGCATACACATACTAAATGGTAAAATTAAAGTAAATTTAGATATCATTTGTGACAAAGCGCACTTCAAGTTTATCAGGGCGTGAATAACTTTCTGTATATTCAACTAAATTACCATTTTCATCGTATCCTATGAATTCAATATAGTTGACGATAGAGGTGGCGCTTGGAAGATGAAGGTGCTTTTGAAGTTTTTCGCCTGCTTCTACCATCACCATTGTCTCATTAAATTTTACAGGCAAATGATTTTTGGATTTCATATAATCATAAAGCGATATGTGCTCAAAATTGTAATTATCGATATCTGAAAAAAAATGAATAGGAACATAGGTAAACTCAATTGCAAGAGGTTCCTTGTTTCCAAGACGAATTCGATGAATACCGTATATTTCATCTTCTTCAGAAAGTCCAAGTTTATCTGCAAAGTATTTTCTGTTTTTGATTATACCTGTGCCTAAGCATTTATTGGAAATTTCAATACCAAAGTTACGAACTAAAGAGGTAAAGCTGGCATTTTTTGATTCATTTAGTACTCCTAAAGCAACTCGATTTTGTTCGGGTTTGCGGACAAAAGTTCCCTTTCCGTGAACGCGAATTAAGTAATGTTGGCTAATTAATTCGTCAAAGATGTCATGAATCAAATACCGACTTACACTATACATTGTTGCAAAATCCCGTTCGCTAGGAAGCAACTCCCCAGGAAGATATTCCTGTGTTTTAATTTTTGTAATGATACTAGATTTTATTTGTGCGGCTAATACATCATCATTGCTCATAAAACTACCTCCTTGATAAAACCAAAACGATCAATTAGCATATTATTTTCAAAAAAGACTGCAAGATGTCCTTGTTTATCATACATGAGCCCTTTGTATTTCATTAAAGGGCTATCAACAGGAATATTTAAAATTTGAGCAGTCTTTGTGTCTGCGTAAAGTAAGGTGACTTTTTGATTCGATTTTGCCAAGGTTATTTGACAATTGTTTGTAATCAAATCAATTGCAGGAGCAGAAGCAGCAATTTGTTGGGTGAGATTTGGATAGATATATTCAGGAATATAAGTTGTATTGATACAAATTAGTTGAGTACCATCTGAATAAAGCCAAACAATTTTGTATATTTTCGATTTTTCAGGAAGTAACATTTCGCTTGCAAGATAGTTATCTGCTTCTATTTTTTTGAAATCATATAATTCGTAAGTTAATTGTCCGCTATCTTCCTCTGAATGTAAGGAAAAATTACGAATGGATTGTAAAATGCGTTTAGGCGCTACGTAATAACCACTTCGTGGTTTTGAGATAATTGTTTTATCTTGAAGTAACAGATTCAAGGCTCCACGAACAGTTAAGCGTTGTACATGAAACAGCTCTGCCAGCTTTCGTTCCGAAGGCAGTTTGTCACCTGGAAGATAGTGTTCTTCCTTTAGCATGTATTTGATTTCTTTTGATAATGCAACATCTAAAGTTAATAAATTTTTTTTCATAAGAACTCCTAATATTATAATTTACTTGTAAATTCTAATCAAATTATACGTTGTCAGTTCTTAAAAAGCAAATGGAAAGGAAAAAAGAAATGAATAAATAAAAAATATAAAAACTGGTATAGTAAATTTAAAATGTGTTTCATACCAGAATAAAAGAAATATATGCATTGTGTATAAATAAATGCATTTATATTTATAAAAATACAACAATATTCAATATTTTTTACATGAAGTATTGAAAAAATAAAAAAAAGTGGTATACTAAATTTAAAAATAGTCACCAATACAAAGGAAGCGAAAGGGGAAAACAATATGTTGAAATTTAATGAACAGAAACAGATTGAAAGTGTGAATGGAGCGCTTGCTCTGAGAAATCAAATTAATGAATTGATTGATGGAATTTGTAAAGAAGGATACAAAAATATTTGTTGGCTCGGTATCGGTGGAACATATGCATCTTGCCTCCAGGCAGAGGTTCATATGAAAGAAAAATCAAAACTTTCATTTTTTGTTGAAAACGCAGCAGAGTATTTGACAACTGGAAATAAAAAAGTTGGAGAAGGAACTATTGTAATTATTTCGTCTGTTACAGGAACAACTTCTGAAATCGTAGATGGAGTAAAAAAAGCACAGAAGAGTGGAGCAAGGGTGATTGGTTTTATTGATGTTGCTACTGCAGAACTTGCAAAACTTGTAGACTATGTGATTACATATCCTGCCAATGAACAATTGAAATTTTATATGGTAGCAGATAGATTTATGTACAATGCAGGAGAATTTCCAGAATATGAGGATTTATACAAGGAGTTGGATCAGTATTTGGCAACTGCACTTGTGGAAGTTGAAAAGGAAGCAGATGCTTTCGGAGAAGAATTTGCAAATCGTCATAAGGATGACAAAATTCATTATTTTGTTGGGGCTGGGAACCAGTATGGTGCCACATATTCTTATGCAATGTGTTATTGGGAAGAACAGCATTGGATTCGTACAAAATCTATCCACAGTGCAGAATTTTTCCATGGAATGTTAGAAATAATTGACAAAGATACACCAGTTACAGTATTTATTGGGGAAGATTCTCAGAGATCATTGAGCGAGCGCGTTGCAAACTTCTTGCCACGCATTTGTGGAAAATACAATATTATTGATACCAAGAAATTTGAATTAAAAGGAATTAGTCCAGAGTACAGAGGATATATATCACATTTAGTGATGCATGCGGTAACACAGAGAATTGATGCACATATGGAAAAAGTCAATTGTCATCCTATGGAAATCAGAAGATATTACAGACGTCTGGACTATTAAGGTGGCAAAATGGACAGAAAGATAAGAGTAGCAGCAATAGGAGATAATTGTATTGATTATTATGATTCATTGAATGAATCTTATCCAGGGGGAAACCCAGTGAATGTTGCTGTATACATAAAACGATTAGGTGGAGAAAGTTCTTATACAGGTGCTGTTGGAACTGATTCATTCGGAAAAATCATGATAAGTGCAATTCAAAATAAAGGAGTTGATACTTCTCATATTCAAGTGCTGGATGGAAAAACCGCAGTTACACATGTTGACATTGTAGATGGAGATAGAGTGTTTGGAAAATATGAAGAAGGTGTTTTGGCAGACTTTAAGCTAAGAGAACAAGACATTTCCTTTATAAAGAAACATGATTTAGCGGTTACAGGAATTTGGGGAATGATTGAAGATGAGCTTCCACTTATTTCGAAAGAAATTCCAGTTGCATTTGATTTTGCAAATAAATTTGCAAATCCAATTGTTGAGAAAGCGATTCCATATGTGACATATGCATTCTTCTCTTTTGACGAGGAATCACGCAATGAGTTTAGACAGAAATATCATAGCATGGGCTTAAAAGAAAAAGAAAATTGTATGGAACAATTAAAGGAATTCATGAAAGCAATGCAACAAAAAGGACCTAAAGTCATTATTGCAACATTGGGGAAAAATGGAAGCATTGGGTATGATGGAAATTCTTGGTATCGATTTGGAATCATAGAGTGTAAAGTTGTTGATACAATGGGTGCAGGCGACAGTTTTATTGCCGGATTTTTATATGGGATTTTGAATGGATTGAATGTTCAAGATTCGATGGAAGCAGGAGCTCAGAATAGTGCGGTAACAATAGGCTATCAAGGGGCATGGTAGAAGGAGAATATAACAAATGGGAAAAAAAATAGTGGCAATTTTATTGATAGCTACGATGGCAATGGGTATTGCAGCATGCGGAGGTTCAGGGGACAAAAAAGACGATAATACAATTACAGTATGGTGTTGGGACAAAACATTTAATATTTTTGCAATGGAAGAAGCTGCAAAAATTTATCAAGAAGATCATCAAGATGTGAAAATTGATATTGTCGAAGTTGGAGATGTAGATGTACAGTCTAGACTTACTACGGCTGGTACATCAGGAGATCTAAGCACATTGCCAGATATTTTTTTGATGCAAGACCATGCATTCCAAAAAAATGTAATATCTTATCCAGATGTATTTACAGAAATTTCTGAAAAGAAAATTGATTTTTCAGAATTTGCTTCTGGTAAAACAGATTTTTCTGTTGTAGATGGAAAACACTATGGAGTGCCTTTTGACAACGGAGCAGCAATTGCTTGTTATCGTACAGATATTTTGCAAGAAGCTGGAATGACTTTAGAAGATTTTACAGATATTACTTGGGATGAGTGGGTTGAAAAAGGCAAAGTAGTACTGGAAAAAACAGGAAAACCATTATTGACAACGTTAGCAGGCGAATGTGATTTGCTTACGATGATGTTACAGTCTGCAGGAGCATCTTTGTTTAATGAAGATGGAACAACGAATATTGCAAAAAATGACACTTTGAAGAAGGTAATTGATACATATTGTAAAATGAAAGATTCAGGTGTGTTACAGGAAGTAAATAACTGGGATGAATACACTGGCACAATGTTGAACAGTGAAGTTGCAGGTGTGATTAATGGGTGTTGGATTATGGGAACAATTCAGACAGCTGAGGATCAGTCTGGAAAATGGGCTATTACAAATATTCCAAAACTTACAAATGTAAAGGGTGCCACAAACTATTCAAATATTGGAGGTTCTTCCTGGGCAATCTCAGGGAATTGTGGAAACGTAGAGTTAGCAGAAGATTTTCTTGCGTCTACATTTGCTGGAAGTACAGAGTTATATGATAATATTCTCTCTTGTGGAGCAATTGCTACATGGACACCAGCAGGAGATTCTGATGCATATGCAGTACCGAATGAATTTTTCTCTGGTGATGCAGTGTTTGAAAAAATAGTTGACTATTCAACAAAAGTTCCTTCTATTATTACGGGACCATATTTCCATGAAGCAAGAGACGCAATCTCTGTTGCGACAACAAATATTACAAATGGTGCAGATTTAGAGGAAGAGCTTAAAAAAGCGGAAGATACTGTTAATTTTAATATGGGACAGTAAGAGAGATTCCTATTATACAAGGGGATGGAATGTAGAACCATCCCCCTTATGGATAGAGAGGAGGAGTTTTTGTGTCTAACAAACCAAGAAAAATGACGTTGGAAAAAAAGCATAATTTAACAGGATGGGCTTTTTTGGCACCAGCAACATTTTTGATTGCGGTGTTTAGTTTTTGGCCAATGATCAAAGCGTTAGTTTTATCTTTTCAGACAGGGAAAGGTAGAAATATGCAGATGGCTGGATTTACAAATTACATCAGATTGTTTCAAGATGATGTATTTATTCAGTCAATAAAAAACACATTTTTTTATTTCATTCTTCAAGTGCCCATTATGCTTGTAGTAGCGATGGTGTTAGCTTGTATTCTAAATAAAAAAGACTTACGGTTTAAAGGATTTTTCCGAACAATGATTTTTTTGCCGTGTACAACTTCATTGGTTGCGTACTCAATTATTTTTCGGTCTTTGTTTGCAAATGATGGATTAGTAAATTATGTTCTAGTGAATTTGGGAATTTTGGATAAACCATATAATTTTTTGACACAACCATTTGCGGCAAAAATGGTTATCATATTGGCTCTTTTGTGGAGATGGACAGGATATAATATGGTATTTTTCCTTTCTGGATTGCAAAACATTGAATATTCAGTATACGAAGCTGCAAAAATTGATGGAGCATCAGCAATACAGACATTTTTTAAGATTACTGTTCCATTATTAAAACCAACTATCTTGTTGACAGCAATAATGTCAACAAATGGAACATTACAGTTATTTGATGAATCAATTAACTTGACCGATGGAGGTCCTGCGAATGCTTCAATCTCTATGTCACATTACATATATAATTTATGTTTTAAGTATGTGCCGAATTTTGGATATGCAGCAGCGATGTCCTTCTTTATATTACTGTTGGTTGCAGTATTAGCATTTATACAAATGAGGGTGGGTGATAAACGTGATTAAAAAGATGAAAAATATAGGAATGTATGCATTCTTGATTTTGGTTACTTTTATTTCAGTATTTCCTTTGTACTGGATGGTAAGTGCATCCACAAACAAAAGTGTGGATGTATCAAAAGGCGTATTATCGTTTGGCTCTCATTTGGGAGAAAACTTGAAAAATCTGCTGGCAAATCAAGATGTAGGGGCTGCATTGGTCAATTCATTTAAATATGCAATATTACTTACAATAGTTTCGATGGTGATATGTTCCTTGGCAGGATATGGATTTGAAATTTATCATGATAAAGCAAAAGATGCCGTGATGGGTGTGATTCTTCTTGCAATGATGGTTCCATTTATTACGATATTGGTCCCATTGTTTCAGATGGTTGCAAAAATGAAAATGTTAAATAGTACGTTGGGATTCATTTTACCAACGGTATCAACCCCATTTTTAATCATGATGTTTCGGCAGAGTGCAAGATCATTTCCTCGTGATATTATTGAAGCTGCCAGATTAGATGGACTTTCGGAAATTAGAATCTTCTTTCAGATGTTTATTCCTACAATGAAATCAACATATGCAGCGGCTATGACTATTACATTTATGAATGCTTGGAATAGTTATATGTGGCCGAAAGTAATTATGACACAATCCAAGAGCATGACAATGCCAATGGTTGTAGCAAATCTGACAGAGGGATATGTAACAGACTATGGAATGCTTATGTTGGCAGTCTTAATATGTACATTGCCTACCGCCTTAGTATTCTTTATTTTACAGAAGAATTTTGCAGAAGGTATTACTGGAGCTGTAAAATAATAAATGATATCTATAAAGAAAGGGATTAGAAATGGAATATAAAAAAATAAATATGCCAGGTCTTCTGCATGGTGGAGATTATAATCCTGAACAATGGTTAGATAGACCGGATATTCTTGAAGAGGATATCCGGTTAATGAAATTAGCGCATGTAAATAATGTTTCACTAGGAATATTTTCGTGGGCATTTTTAGAGCCAGAAGAAGGAAAATATCAGTTTGACTATTTAGAAGAAATTATTAACCGTTTATATGACAATGGCATCTATACAAATCTAGCTACACCAACAGGTGCAATGCCAAATTGGATGACTCAAAAATATCCTGAAGTAATGCAGACAGATGAAAACGGGATACAGAATTTACCAGGAAAAAGGCATAATTTTTGTTACACGTCTGCTGTTATGAGAGAAAAAACTAGAAAGTTGGATTTGAAATTATCAGAACGCTTTGGAAAACATCCAGGAGTAATTCTTTGGCATATATCAAACGAATACGGAGGAAATTTTAGGGATGCTTCTTGTCATTGCGAAGAATGTCAAAAAGCATTTCGGAAATGGTTGAAAAAAAAATACAAAACATTGGATGTATTGAATCATGCATGGTGGAGTGCGTTTTGGAGTCATACTTATACCGATTGGGAACAGATTCATTCACCTTCTCCGAGGGGAGAGGATGAATTACACGGTTTGAAATTGGACTGGAAAAGATTTGTGAGCGAACAGTTACAGGACTTTTGTAGAGAAGAGATTCGAGCTGTTAAAACATATTCGGATCTTCCAGTTACAACAAACATGATGATGTATTTTTCACCATTGGATTATGATAAATGGGCAGAGGAGTTGGATGTGATTTCTTGGGACTCTTATCCGAGTTGGCATACAAAAGAAGATGAAGTACCGATTGCTGTGTGGGCAGCCTTTATGCATAACCAGATGAGAGGATTTCAGAAGAAGCCATTTTTGATGATGGAATCAACACCATCACTTGTGAATTGGGATGAGGAAAATAATGTAAAAAGACCGGGGATGAATTACTTATCTTCAATGCAGGCAATTGCGTTAGGTTCGAATAGTGTTCTTTATTTTCAATGGAGAAAAAGCAGAGGATCGAGTGAAAAGTTTCATGGAGCGGTTGTTGATCATGATGGGTCAGAAAAGAATAGAGTTTTTCAAGAAGTTGCTTGGATTGGCAAAGATCTAGAAAAGCTAAGCAGTCAAATACTAAGTACATGTAATAGGGCGAAGGTAGCTATTATTATGGATTGGGAAAATTGGTGGGCTCTTTCTGACGCACAAGCAATATCGAGAAAATTTGATTATACGGAAGAACTTTTAAAATATTATCGGGTTTTTTGGGAAAAAGGAATTGAAGTTGATATAATTTCCATGGATCGAGAGTTGTTAGATTATCAGCTTGTGGTTGCTCCGACCTTGTACTTGCATAAAAAAGAGTATATTCATAAAGTAGAAGCATATGTGGAAGCAGGTGGAATATATGTAACAACTTATTGGAGTGGAGTTGTAGATGAAACAGATTTATGTTTTATTGGAGAGAGACCACATGAGAGATTGCTAGGATTATCAGTTGATGAGATTGATGTTGGGAATGAATATTTTCCAAATACTTTCTCCTATAAAGACGATGTATATAAAGCCGGTGTGTTAAGAGAAGTTGTGACACTTCAAACTGCAAAGCCGTTGGGAACATACTTGCAAGATTACAATGTAAATACTCCAGCAATTACAGAAAATGCGTATGGCAAAGGAAAAGCTTATTATGTTGCTGTTCAACCAGATCTGGAATTTTTGAAAGAATTTTTGGGCGATGTAATTGAGGAAGCAAATGTGGAAGCAAATCTGACGGAAACATTACCTTATGGAGTTACTGTTTCAAAAAGAAGTGGAAAAGAACAGAAAGATGATGTGTATTTTCTTCAGAATTTTAACAGACATCCTGTGAAGATGGTTTTGAATGAATGTTATACAAATTTGATTACTGATGAAATCCTTACAGGTTCAATAAAACTGCAAACATATCAATGCATTGTGATGAAAAAGAAATAAGATTCCGTAATAGGGAGGAACTCACATTGAAATCAAAGGCAAAGACATTTTTAATTGATATTTTACTTGATATTGTAGGTGGTTGTTTCATTGCGATTGGAGTCTATAATTTTGCAGTGGCATCTGGATTTCCGGTAGCAGGTATATCCGGTATTGCAATCGTGTTTTATTATTTTTGGAAAATTCCAATTGGTACAATGACGACAATTTTGAATATTCCAATTATTTTAATTTGTTACAAGTTGTTGGGAAAACAATTTTTTTTAAGATCAATAAAGACAATGTTAATTTCTAATATACTGATGGACTGGGTTGTTCCATTGTTCCCGGTTTACCAAGGTGATATGATGTTATCTTGTATTTGTATGAGTGTATTCTCAGGAATCGGATATGCATTAATTTACATGAGAGATACCTCTACAGGTGGAGCAGATTTTGTTTTGATGGCAATACACAAGGCAAAGCCACATATTTCTGTAGGAAAAATTATCATTGTTATGGATTTTATTATTGTAATTATTGGTGGAATTCTGATGCGTGGAAACATTGATAAGATTATTTATGGATTAATTGGAACGTATATTCTATCATTTGTCGTAGATAAGTTAATGTATGGCGTTGATGCTGGAAAACTTGCTTTGATTGTAACAGAAAAGGGACCACAAATTGCGGCAAAAATTGATGAACTATCACAACGAGGGGCAACTTTGATTAAAGCAGAAGGAAGTTATACAGGACGTGAAAAAGAAGTATTAATGTGTGCATGTAACAATAAAGAAATGCATACGATTCAAGAAGCTGTAAAGAAAGTAGATTCATCAGCGTTTCTTGTTACAATGGAATCGAATGAAGTGCGTGGAAAAGGATTCAAGCCAATATAATATAAAAATTAAGAAGTTCTAGCATGGATCGGTATAAGATTGGATCCGGAACATTATCTTTGATTATGGAACGTTATCACGCGGGAGGAATTCCGATTGAAGAACTCCAGATGATGCCACCAAAAGAGGTGGAATTACTTTTTTATCCTCAGAAAAATATTAAAAAGAAGGATATTCCACTTCCAGATTTCCAGTACTATTTAGTGTCTGCTGAGCAAACTGAGAACACTTGATTTTACTGACTTTTGCCCCATTTTCTGGTATAATGATTGCAAGGAT
>OFOU01001831.1_pt1 | contig 11787 bp, 12 predicted proteins | sample 1542061 | NCBI WGS metagenome assembly OFOU01 (sample SAMN04209239, study PRJEB22552) | human gut metagenome | biome: gut; material: feces | host: Homo sapiens | place: USA: Oklahoma
CATGCGTCAGAGGCCATCAATCAGGGAAAAAGCCTGGCGGACATCGACTGCCCGGCCCGGGACGCTTTAAAAAAGATCTTTGATACCGTATGCCGGCTTCTATAACAGCCACGGGCTCCGGAGCCTTTCCGAAGCCCTCACAGACCAAATAAAATCTATCAGAAAAAGGAGAAACCATCATGAAAATTGCAGTAGCAGCCATGGGAAACACCGTAGCAGGCCATTTTGGCCATTGTGAGAATTTCATTTTCTTCGACACCGCAGACGGAGTCATCACCGCAGTCAATTCTGTCCCCAATCCAGGACACCGTCCAGGCTTCCTGCCCAACTTCCTGGCCGATAATGGAGCACAGGTCATCATTTCCGGCGGCATGGGCGGCGGCGCTGTGGATATCTTCAACGAGCGCGGCGTAGAGGTCATCGTCGGCGTACAGGGCGATGCCACCGCCGCAGTGGAGTCCTATCTGAAGGGTGAGCTGGTCTCCACCGGCTCCATCTGCCATGAGCACGAGCACGCAGACGAGTGCGGAGAGCACCACTAGATCATTTCATAGAAGAAACGGCGATGCAGCCTGGCTGCACCGCCGTTTTTTTGCCTGGAGGCCGCTTTCCCCGGCACACCATCCTTCTGATCCGCTCTGCCCCCGCGCCTGCCGCCTCCCTGCCCGGACAGCACCAGGCTCCAGCCTCCGGTCTCTCCCATGGATTTCCGCAACTGTGACCTTATCACGGAAATCCAGGACAGGTCCTGGTATACTGATATCAAACAAAGGAAAGGAGCTGGCGGTATGGCAGCTATGAATATGAACAGAGAACAATTTGATGAAATGATCCGGAGCGGAAAGACCTTCCTGGTGGATTACTGGGCTCCCTGGTGCGGCTACTGCCGGAAGATCGAAGCAGCCTACGAGGCAGTTTCTGAGACCTGGGGCAGGTCCATTCCCGTGACTAAGATCAACATCGATGAGGAAGAGCAGCTTTCTGACAGCCAGGGCATTGAGATCATCCCCACGCTGGTGCTTTATAAGGACGGAAAGGCTGCCGCCACGCTCCGGGTCCCGGAATCCAGGGACATGATCGAGCAGTTCTTAACGGATTCCCTGGAAGCAGCCAGTGAGACGAGTGATCCTGAGCCCTCCCGCGTTTACGATACTGTGATCATTGGCGGAGGCCCCGCAGGCTATACTGCGGCTCTTTACGCAGCCCGGGCCGGACTGGATACCATTGTGGTGGAAAAGCTGTCCGCCGGAGGCCAGATGGCTCTGACCCACCAGATCGACAATTATCCTGGCTTTGAGGACGGCATCGACGGCTACACCCTGGCTGAAAAAATGAGGAAGCAGGCAGAACGGTTCGGGGCCTCCACCCTGTACGCCGAGGTGGTCCGGGCGAAGCTGGAAGGACAGCCCAAGGCCGTGGAAACCTCCCAGGGCACCATTTACGGAAGGACCCTGATCCTGGCCACCGGAGCCAGCCCCAGAGAGCTGGGTGTTCCCGGTGAAAAAGAACTGACCGGCCGGGGCGTGGCCTACTGTGCCGCCTGTGACGGCATGTTTTACAAGGATAAGACCGTGGTGGTGGCCGGAGGCGGCAATTCCGCAGTGGCAGATGCCCTGATCTTAAGCCGCATCGCCAGGAAGGTGATCCTGGTCCACCGCCGGGATACCCTGCGGGCCACAAAGATCTACCACGAGCTTCTTCAGAACACTCCCAATGTGGAATTTCGCTGGAACAGCGTGGTCACAGAGCTGCACCGCAAAGAGACCCTTACGGGGATCCGCTTAAAGGATGTCCATACGGGCGCGGAGACCGATCTTCCCTGCGACGGCATCTTTGTGAGCGTGGGCCGCAAGCCCTCCACCAGCCTGTTTGAGGGACAGCTGGAGCTGGATAAGGCGGGCTATATCGCTGCCGGAGAAACCACAGAGACCAGCGTTCCCGGCGTCTACGCCATCGGCGATGTGCGGACCAAGCCCCTCCGCCAGGTGGTGACCGCCGTTTCCGACGGAGCCGCCGCTGTCCATATGGCAGAGGCGTATCTGGCGGAAGCCGGGAGATCAATGGCCGTTTCCACGAAATCCTCCCTGAATTTATAAAAATCATCCTGTGTCGTGAGTGAAAAGAAAAAAAAAGAAGAATAGGATAGTGTAGCCGCAGAACATACAGGCGGCCAGAAGGAGGCCAGGACCATGAACGACCAGTCACTTATCCATCTTCTGAAAGCGGACCCGGAGGAAGGGCTGCGGATGGCCATCAGCCTTTACGGAAAGGCCATAAAAACCATCTGTTCCAGTATCCTCCGGGATGCTCCCGACGAAGATATTGAGGAAGCTGTATCAGATACCTTTGTTGCTATATGGCAGTCTGCCAGGAATTTTCGCACGGATCAGGGGGTATCTTTTAAAAGCTACTGCTACGGAATCGCGCGGAAAAAGGCTTTGACCAGGAGAAAAATACTTCTTCTGGATATGAATCTGATCCCATTGGAAGAAAACATCCTGTTTCCCCAGGATACCATTGCAGATGAACATGAACGGCATGAAGAAGAACGCATTCTTCATGAAATTATTTTCGCTTTAAAGGAACCTCAGCGCTCGGTCTTTATCCTGCGTTATTTTTATTTCTGGCGGATCCGGGAAATTTCCATTCATCTGTCTCTTCCCGAGAAAAAGGTGGAAAACCTGCTATATCGCGGAAAACAGCTTCTAAAAACAGCTCTGATAGAAAGGGGAATTACAGGATGACAAAAATAACCGATCTGTTCAATAAAATCGATCCATCAGAACTGGAGACAATGGGAAAGATACTTCCATGCTCCGATGAAAAACGGCTTTCCCCCGAGGAGGAGGAACGGATTTTTCAAAACGTATGTCAGAAGCTCCAGCTTTCACCAGAAAAAAAGCGGAAACATTTCCCCAGGAAACGAATGGGTATTTTCCTGGCTGCGGCCACCTTTCTCCTGAGCATAACGGTCGGAGCCGCCGAATACTTTCATTTAAATCCAGAATTTCTTCAATATTTCCAAGCAGTTTCTGAAAACGAACGGCAGACCCTAAAGGATATGGCAGCCCTTCCATCTGGCCCAGACAATGCATCTCCAGCTGCAAGCGGGCATGGGGTATCCATTTGCGCTGACCAGACCATAAGCGATGGTCAGTATCTTTATTTCTGTCTGAAGCTTTCCCTCCCGGAAGAGGCTGGACTTAAAAGCCAGGGAGCGGTTGCCGATGGCGGTTATCTGGGCTTTGATGAAATCTCCTATTCTATCTCAGAAGAAAATGGTCCTGAAATTAAAAATGGACGGTGCGGTCTGTCCATCCAGCCGGATCCAGATGAGAAGGACCAGTACTTTGCCATCGGTGAAATTCCCATAGCCGAAAAAGATTTCAACGGACAGGAGCTTTCCCTGACGTTTACTGATCTTGGATATCTGGAGCCCTCCAATACTGAATGGATATCCCTGATTTCCGGTCAATGGACTCTGGAATGGGTATTGCAATATAAAGATTCCTCTGTGAAGTATACAATAGGGAAAGAACTCCGGCTGGAAACCGGAACTGTTTTCATCCAGTCTGTTTCTGTATCTCCCCTAAGCCTGTCTCTCACAGGAATCAGCGACACCCTGGAGTCCGTTACCAATGACGACCAGATACTCTTTTCCATAGATGGAATTCTGCTCTCTGACGGTTCCTGCCGCGATCCTTTCCGCTATCAATATGCCGGTCCGGAAAACGGGAAGCTCGTTGCCGGAGGCGAATTCAAAACGATCTTTTCTGTCGAGGATATCATTGGAATCCGCATCCATGAAACAGATTTTTATTTTAATCCATAGTGCCTCCTGCAAAACGGGGTTCAGAATATCAAAGCTTATCCCGGCGGCCTCCCTATAAAAAGACGGGTGCCGCCGGGGCTGGTCTTTTATCTTTCCGCCCGCCGCTCCGCCAGGGCGATCCCCTGGTACATAAGGGCCGCCAGGATACAGAGGATCACAATGGACATGAGTACCAGGTCCAGTTTAAAGAGCTGTATATGCGGACTAATAAGATCGCGTATCCCCCTTAATATACGGCGAGGACACGATTTTCATCGTGTCCTCCGGCCATTAGTTTTATAAACCTCTTTTTTCCAGCTGGCGTTGTTTCTTCTTCAGCACGAACAGGAACACTCCAGCATATTCTGGCATCTGGGGAGCATCCGTGATTTCTTTAATCTTTTTTTCTATGACAGCGGATGTGCATTTCTTTGCCCTGTCCAGCATCTGAATCCACTGCCTTCCTTGTTCATATGCATCCTTCCGGTTTTTTACCAGACAGGTGGCTGTATCTGCGATCCGATGCCCTTTGCAATCCAATTTTCCATTGAGCTTCAAAACCTCGTTCAGATCCCTCTCCAGTTTTTCATCCCTGGAAATTGTATAAATTGTACCATCCCTTAAATATGCGATCTGCCGCATCTGTACAAGGTCCTGTGGATTTATCGTTATCTCTGCTTCATTGCTTTTACTGGCATCGCAGCTTAATACTTTCTGCCTTCCATCATAACTCTTGCCTCCATCGCAGACTCCCAGCATATTTGAGTACGAAAGAGCCAGGTCTTTATCCCTGCTCAACGGAGTCCAGTGTTCAATCTGGGTGTGGAAGCCATCAGGTTCAAGACGTCTCATACAGTAAGCACATAATCCCTTTTGCTCCTTAAGCAGCGCGTTACGGATACTATCCTTTGGAAGCTGGTCAAAAAAACCTCGGACAGCGGTCGTATCCCCCTCTATAAGATTCTTCCACTCCAAGCTGTGCTGAATCTTAATGCGCTGTGTCCGCACCGCATATGGCTCTTCTGTTTTCTGTATATACAGCATTATATATTCTCCTCGATCCAGCTATTAAATTCCAGTTCCCCAACCAGCTTTTTCACTTCTGTATGATCTTCTCCCAGTTCTTTTTTCATCTTTTTAACAACCATTTCAGCAGCCTGGAAATCCTCCCGATTCATTGCCAGTTCAAATTCCTTGATCCACTCCTCTATAATTTCCGGTTTTTCACAGCTGCCCTGACGGTAACGAAGCACATCCTCCACTGAATAGGCATACGCATCCGGAAGATAATATACCTCTTGTTCTTCTGAAATATGGATCAGCCGTTCATGTTTGCAGGATGAGATTATAATCGGGGAGTGAGTTGCTATGATAAACTGAACTCTGGGAAATGTCTCTTCCAATGCTGTGATCACATTCCATTGCCAGCTGGGATGAAGATGCATATCCAGTTCATCGATCAAAACAATCCCCTCAATCTGGCTCAGGCCTTCTGATGCATCTGGGTTTAATAATGCTCCCCGGTAAGCAATATCCATCACCATCCAAAGAATTGACTGATATCCAGCACTTAAAAATGAAATCGGCATCTCCGTTCCCCCATCTTCATATACCATATCATTAATCTGACGGGAATAATAAATTTGCGGCTGTTCTGGAAAATGATTCATTTTTTGCATTGCCTTGGCCGTTAAGTTCTTAAAAGCCTCATACTCTTCCACTTTTTTTCCGTTCCGAAAGGCTTCCATCTCCATTTTCAGGCACCACTCTTTAATCCCCTTAATATCCAGGGAATAATCCAGACAGCCAATATAACCGCAGCGTCGGTCATTTAGCTTTTCTTTTAAAATGGTTCCAAAATCTCCACGTTTTTGCTGCCATACCCTGGCCTCGCTCTGATAGCTTAAAACAGGAAGTACTGTTGACATATCATTGGTCATCTGCTTTGCATACTCACAGATCCTCCGGTCACTGATGGTCGTTTTTGAATTAGGATGCTCATCCTTCCTTCTCCTCGTCCATTCAAATGTTTTTCCGTCCTCTGTATCCAGTACACAGTTGATTTCTGTCGGAATCTGGTATTCGATTGCCGAAGATGCTGATCCCATTTTTATCACCTTAAACCGCACCTGGTCAGATGATATATTTTGGGCAGGGACCCCTGTAATTCCTGCCAGATATCCGCCAAGCCCAATTGCGACCGCATCCAGGACTGATGTCTTGCCTGCACCATTATCCCCGATCAGAAGGTTTACTCCTTTCTGAAATTCCAGTTCCATTTCCGCAATTGCCTTAAAATTTTTAATAGAAACTTTCTTCAAATACATCCGCAGTCCTCCTGCCCGTTTTTAATTCTGCATTCTATATAGCAGATATCCGATTTCTATTAGATAGGATTTCAAATCCATGTAATTGATATGCCCCCTCAAGTAAGGCGGCAGTGGAATAAGATCGCGTATCCTAATTTAAATAGATATTTCGCAGCTTCTCCGCTCCATTTTCTACGGATGCCTCATGCAGGGGATAATATTTTGAGTAAAGCTCTTCCGGTCCCAGTTTCTTTACCAGCTCACCGGATGGAACATTATACTTCCACTGCATATAGGTATAAATATCTGCCATCCATTCCAGAATAAACTCATCAAACGCTTCACTGATCGGCGCATTGATATTAATTGAAATATTCATATTCTGAAGGATCTGTTTTGGGGTCTTATTCAAAAACAACGGATTTCCCTGATCCATATTTTTTCGGTAACCACTGTTCATATAGTCTGCTATTACTTTGAAAGCATCTGTCCTGTTTCTTCCAATTAATTTAAACAGATAACGGTGCTTTTGGAGCATTTCATCCAGATAGCATTTATCATAGGCCGACACTCTCATATCCTCCAAGTTCTTTATTGTAAACCAGCTGGTTCTGTATTGCATACCTGGCCGTGATGCCCGGCACTTCATATCCCTCCAGTAAAATAGCCTGCAGCCGCCCTGACAAAAAACGATTTACTTCACGCCGGGCATACATATCTGCATTTTTATCTTCTTCCTGAAGTTCAACTTCATAGGAGTTCATCCAGTGAATCTGGTGAAATGCCTTTTCGGATTTCAAAAAAACCTGGTTTCCTAATGAGCCCTTATAAAATAAACGCTCCACTTCCTGCAGCTGAATCTGATTCAGCAAAAAAGCTTCTACTACCTGTGTATAGCTGTCATCTGCACGGTAGCCTTTGATGATATCATAACCCGATACATCCGGCCGATACAACTCTACCAGGCGGGCCCCTACTACATTCGCAGCCTCCTGATTGGTTCCCCGGTTTGCCACTACTTCTGCGATCCAGGATAGCACGCCATGTTCATTTAAATCCAGCACCTTAAGTCCCTCTAAATCCAGATCATAAACATTTACAACCGAACGTTCCGGATTTTCATTTAATGCAGCCCAGCTTCTTGCTCTGTCTTCAAATTCTGTTGTATAAAATCCATTTCCATAATCATTATCTGACTTTCCGCCAAGATACTGCGGATTTTTTATTATATGATCTGATCCATGATATACCCGAATCACAATTTCTGCACCTGCCTTTTGACTCCGTAATATGATTCTATTATAGTATAATACAGATAGTCTCTCAACTCTTAAATTTCTTTTGGTCAAAAAAAGAACCTATTCATATCGAATAGATTCTTTTATAAACCACCTGTTTTTATACTTATTTCTTTGTCTGGGAGATCTTTAATTATTTCCCAGGTCCCACGTCCTCCTTTCCCATTAAACCGTATATAACCTCCTTTGGCCAGCTCCTCGATGCGGTTACGGACCATATAGGCAGAGCGTCCCATGGTTTCTGCCATATGCTTTGCCGTTGAGCGTGGATCTTTCCTAAGAAGCTCCATGATCCTTCTCCTGTCCAGATATCGTCCCCTCTCCGTTTCTGGCGGAAATGGATAATCCACCCAGACACTGAAATTTTCGTCCTCAAGTTTCTGTGCCAGATCTCCGCCTGTCATATGGCTCTCCGGTAAATCCGCTATTTTTAACGGATCAAAACAAATCTCCAGCCTCCATCCATAAACCCGGATCTCCTTTACATCCTGGAGCATCTGATTAACCGTAGCCCGCTCAATTCCTCCATTTTTTATTCTTTCTTTCATTTTTTTGATCCGCTGCTCCAGTGTTCTGACATTCTCCTCCTTTTGTCTCAGCTGCTCTTTCTGGGTCTGGAGCTCTAAAAGATCTGCTTCCAGTTTATCATCCCTTTTCCTGTAATCTTTGTCTGAAATAATTCCTTCCATGTACTTAGTAAGAAGAAAATCTTTCTGTTTATTTATTTTTTTCTCCTCTGCGTCAAGCCGTTCTCTCTCCTTATTTACAGGCTCTTTTTCCAATATCCTTTTAAGGATCTTTACAGCCCGTTCAATAATAGCATCCTGATTCCAGCCCTCCATGGCATAATACTGGATGTTTACTTTTTCCAGCAAAGAAAACAGGATCCCCTCTTCCAGATGGACATTGTTGCACCCCTTATTATACTCCTTTGTTACCTTTCTGAGTTTGTCTCTCCGGTTTTTATCCTCCCTTCCATTTTCCAGATAATTACTGCATTTCCATTCAACAATTATCTCCTTTTTAGAGAAACTCTTCCTCCAGGTCCGATAATAAGGGCTTTTACAAAAGCCGCATACGATTTTTCCAGAAAGATCATATCTTCCAGCATTCCTTCCTTTCACATATTTCCCATTCCTGTGGAACACCTCTGCCCTTTCTGTCATTGCACGGTTAGCCTGTTCCCACAATTCTTCGTTTACGATAGCAGGAACAAGTCCATTCCCGAAGATCCACTGATCTTCGGGAACCTTTATTGTCTTTTTCGTTTCAAAGTCATAATGCAGCCGGTTCATGACCATGATACCTTTATAAAGCGGATTTCTTATGATCCTCCCAACGGAAGCCGCGGTAAACGCATTTCCTGTCTTTGTCTGATATCCCCGGTTTCGGAGAATGTTGGCGATAGTCCGGCATCCGTATCCGGCTTTGCAATACTCATAGATCATTTGTATGATCCCAGCCTCTTCTTCTACCACTGACACAGATCCATCCGGATTCTTACAAAAGCCGTATACTTTTGATGTCAGCATGACTTTCCCGCCATTTTTCTGCCTTTGCCGGTGGGCATTATTGATCTTCTTGCTTAACTCCCTGCTGTACTCTTCTGCCAGGATCGCCTTGATCCCTGTGATCAGGGCATCATCCGGTGTGTAGTATTTGTGCTCTATGTACATATAGAGGCGTTTTCCATTGGAAACCATCCGGTCCAGAAACAGATACCAGTCCTTCACATTCCGCATCAGCCGGTCCTGGCTTTTTATGACGATCACGTCAAACAGATCGGACTGAAGATCCTCGAACAGCCGGTTGTACTCTGCCCTTCCTTTCCTGGTCGTACCGCTCTTCGACTCTACATACTCTCCACTTAGGATCCAGCCCATGTCCTCCACACAGGCTTTTCCCTCCAGAACCTGCCGTCCCAGTGCATCGATCTGGCTTTCTTCTTCTGTACTGCACCGGCAGTATATGGCTGCCCGGATCTGACTCATATTATTCCTCCTCCCCTCCTAGCTCCTTTAGAAACCGCATCTGTTCTTCTGGTGTAAGTAAATGTTCCTCTTTTAACAGCTTTGCCAGCTGGATCAGCACCTTGTCTTCATACCGTGTGTATGTCATAACCTTTCTCTCCCTGTACGATAATTTGTCCGGCATGGTTTTCCTGCTTTTTTCTACATCCTATGCCGGACAATCTGGTTAAAATGCTCTTTTTACCTTGCCAAAGGTAAGTCACGCAAGATATGGACGTATATGGTCATAAAATCACCTCTGTTTCAAATTCTGTCTGACCGGAACGTCATTTTTATCGGTCTTTCAAGTCTTCCCTTTCCGTGCTCAAATCGTCCAACCGCAATACACTCTCCACGATCCAGTGATGGAAGTAGTTTTCGTAAATCATCCGATTTAGCCGCACCAATCCAGCGTAAAACAGCTGTAAGCTCATGTGCACCCGGACGAAAGAACAGCTTTGTTCCACATTGTTGTATCCTCGCCAACTCCTGTTTACTAAAACTCTCTAACGTCTGTGTTGCCAATACTAAAGATAAATGAAATTTCCTTCCCTCTCTCAGAATCTGGCTAAGAATACCTTCTTCCCTCAAACTGAGCAGCTGGAACTCATCACAGAACACAAAGAGATCCTGCTTTGCCTCCTGTCCCCAAATTCGGAAATATCTCCAAATAATAGCCAGAATTAGTTCTGCAATTACCCTCTGGGTTCGCAAACTAAACTGCGACAAGTCCAGGACCGTGATCTTCCCTGCTTCAAAGATTTTCGACTGTGGAACGCTTTTCAGTTTGTTGAATAGTTCACAATATCGGTCATAAACCGTTTCGGCTACTCGGTTCATTAACGAGATTTCACACAAAATTGCCCCCATCTCGTTAATATCATCGAATGTGTCCTTATTTGCCTTCAAACCGATTGCGCATGTGATAACATCCCGCATGACTGCACGTTGCCTCACCCCCATTTGCGATACATTTGCAAAAACATCCAGTACCGATGCACGGATATCGTAAAAATCTTCATAGCTCCCATCAGGGCGCCTTATCGGTGTAAGCAGCGGAAAAGGAAGTCCGTCTTCATATATTTTGATACGCTTGATCATGGAATCATCTCCTGCAAAACTGCCACTATAATCAAGGACCAATACCGTGCCTCCATCCGCCACAATATTTCGACAAATGCATTTCCCCGCAGTTGTTTTTCCGCCTCCGGATATTCCAAACAACGCTATATGATTATTTAAAGAGTCATCCGCAATATTTAAATATCTGTGTGTTCCCGCTATCCGTCCAAGTTTCACTGCCACTTCCATCAACTCCTTCCGTATCCAGTAGATCCAAAATTGTCGGTTCACCGTCTCGGTCAAATAGTTTTCGCCGAAGTTTCACCAGACGTTTTCGTATTATTGCTCCATATACAGTTACGAGTTCCGTTTCCTTGGTATAATATTTACGCTTTCCTTCTTCTACGACTAAAAGACCGGCTTCGCTCAATTCTGCTTTTAAATAATCCAGGGATATCGAGGAACATATCGGGTTACAAATTCCATCAAATATATCTCGCGGCATATAGTAATTCATATCGTCATAAAAGACTGTCGTTTCAACCCTATCTAAAATATCAGCCCCCACTTCTAAGCGATTACAGACAGATACCGACAGATCGCTCAGAGCTGATATTGTCTGCTTCCGGAAGGCCTCCACATACACCATCGGATCTTCCGATCCGTACCACTCCCTGGAAAACTGATCTAAAGCCTCATTTATTTTATGGGCAAAGAAATCCTGTTCGTCTTTATCCCCTCCATAATCATCTACAAACTGCTGCAAAAGATACGCAGCTGAACAAATCGCGTACATATCCGGCAACATCAGCATTTCCCCCATTCCATAACTTTTATTTTCAAAGTATTCCTGACGCCTTATCAGAAAGCAGATGATCGACCCCATGATGCTTTCGGCATCCGATGGAGATGGGATCTGTCTTTCTGATCCATCATGTAAAAAAACCACTCCAGCGCAAGAATCAGCGTATTTTGGGGGAATTCCCCCAATGAAAAATATTACATAAATTTCCGGCACATAATTTGTCCCCACTTCATCATATTTTGCAAGCAGTTCCTCCATATTTCCATCTGTATACCTACCTCTGGCAAATTGAAATAATTTAAAAGGATAGTTTCCTTCGCTAATACTTTTTTTGAACTCCTTTGGCGTTTTCAGCATTGATATAATACGCGGCGTTCCAAAAATTGTCAGCGCGCGGACCACCTTTCTCAGATGTTCTTCATTACACACCACAACTCCCAATGGAGCAGACAGCTCTGCTCCTGCCGATGCCAGAGGGGGGTAAATGGAAAGA
>OFOU01001836.1_pt1 | contig 11751 bp, 10 predicted proteins | sample 1542061 | NCBI WGS metagenome assembly OFOU01 (sample SAMN04209239, study PRJEB22552) | human gut metagenome | biome: gut; material: feces | host: Homo sapiens | place: USA: Oklahoma
GATTGTCTCCAACCTTAAATGGGGAGGGCCCTGTCGCGGCCACTACGTGTTTCCGGCATGCTGATATCAAAGTTTCTGCAATTATATAAAAAGGCGCATGGAGGGCATATCGTATTTCCCGCACACAGAAGCGCTGAGTGGTCGCGACAAGGTCCGCCCCCGCACTTAACGCGTGAGATATTCAGCGGCCGTACCGGCGGCGTCCTCACCTGCTAATTAAATAAAATCTTCATATTTATCGTCCCAATAATCTTTCCTGCCCACCTCAACTCCATGTCTTATATATACCCTGGGAACACGTTTTCCCAGCACACAGGGTATCTCATAGCGGAAACCGCCGCAGAGGTCAGCCAGCCTTTCCATTGACAGCATCTCGTCCCTGTCCCGCCCGGCCAGTGTGGCCCGATCCTCCTCCGCCGCACCGGGGATATCCGTCACATCCACCATGAACTGATCCATACAGACGCGGCCCAGAATCGGCGCCCTCCTGCCTCTGATCAGGACATAGCCTTTACCGGAAAGGCTCCTTGGGTATCCATCCCCATATCCGGCACTAATGGTGGCAATTCGCATCCTCCGTTTTGCGGTGAAGGTCCCTCCGTAGCTTACGCTTGTTCCCGGCTCAATATCCTTGACACAGGTCACAAAGCTCCTGATTTCCATAGCCGGATAAAGCGGCATCTCCCTGTTCACCTCGTCGGAAGGGTAGATTCCATACATGGAAATTCCGGCTCTGACCGCATCCAGCCCCATCTGCGGCAGATCCATAATCGCCGCGCTGTTGGCGCAATGGCGGACCGGAATCTCAATCCCCCGTTGCTTTAACGCATCATTAAATTCCATATAACGTCTGTACTGAAGCTCGGTAAAATCCTTATCGGACTCATCGGCTTTTGAAAAGTGGGTAAATAGACCTTCTATCCTGATTCCCGGCAGCGTGTGTATCCGCTCCACCTCCCGTACGCTGGCCTCCCCCGGCTGAAAGCCAATCCGGCTCATCCCCGTATCCAGGGCAATATGTATCTTTGCCGTCTTCCCCTCCTTTACGGCAGTCTTTGAAAGCTTCTCCGCCTTGGAATATTCATAGAGAGCCGGCCTGATATCATAATCCAAAAGCTCCTTAAAATAGCGCTCGTGTGTACTGCCCAGAATAAGAACCGGTTTCGTGATTTTGTGCTTTCTGAGTATGATTCCCTCTTCCACAGCAGCCACCGCATATCCGCAGACAAAAGGATCGATGGCTTTTGCCACCGGCACGGCGCCGTGTCCGTAGCCGTCGGTTTTTACAACGCCTATTATTCCGGTCCCGGACGGCAGTCCCGCTGCCATCGTCTCCATATTTTTTATGATATTATCAAGGTTGATTTCCGCATAAACCCTGCTGTATGGTTCTTCCATTGTCGTCCTCCTGCATAATTGAATCTGCAATCTCCCTGGCCAGAATAGAATGATCTCCTTTTCTCTTTGCCGCTCTGTCTCCTGCCAGGCCGTGAAGCCACACGCCCAGGGACGCCGCCTCATCTTCCTGGAGTCCCAGGGCGATCAGGCCCGCAATCAGGCCGGTCAGAACATCCCCGGAACCTGCTTTCGCCATGGCTCCGCATCCGCTGCTGTTAATAAAGACAGAGCCGTCCTTGCCCGCAACAACGGAAACAGCATCTTTCAGGACGCAGGTTACGCCTTTATCTTCACAATAAGCGACAGCCGCCCCCGGCAAATCCTCTTTTAAAGTCTCCACCTCCTGCCCCGTCAGCCTCGCCATCTCACCGAGATGAGGGGTCACAATCACATTCTCCGTGAAAAATTCCGACAGGTGAGGATATTCCGCCACAGTATTTAATCCGTCTGCATCTAAAATTATGGGAACATAAGCCGACAAAAGTACATATTCTGTCAATTTCACCACATGGCGGCCCCGCCCCAGTCCCGGTCCCAGTACAATAACACTGGCCCAGGCACACTCCCGCTCCACAAGCTCCCGGAACGCTTCCGGTTCCTCCGCCTCCATCCCTTCCGGATAGGATGCTATAATTGCCTCGGGAAGCAGTGTCTGGAGTATCTGCACATTTGTTTCCACCGTCAATATTTTCACCAGACCCGCGCCTGTCCTGTATGCGGCCAGGGCGCTCAGATATGCTGCGCCGCACATTCCTCCGGAACCGGCCGCAATCAGTACTTTTCCATAAGTTCCTTTGTGGGAATCCTGCTTTCTCTGCGGAATCCTGGATAAATCAGACGTATCATATGTAAAAAAACGCGTTCCGCTGTAACCATCGTAACCGGGAAATCCGATATCCTTTACCTCGACCCTGCCGCAGTATCCCTTTCCGGGGTATATGGCGGTTCCCACTTTTTCATAGCCGAAGGTCACTGTCAGATCCGCCTCCACCGCAGCCCCAAGGATACGTCCGGTCTCCGAACAGATACCGGACGGAATATCGACCGCCACGGTGAATTCAGGCTTAAGTCCCGAAAGGAACACTACCGCTTCCCTGAACTCGCCCTCCAGCTCCCTGGAAAGTCCCACTCCAAACATGGCATCCACCGCCACATCAAAACGCCCCGGCAGATATCCGCCGAAATCCTCAATTGCAATCCCCAGCTTCTCGTCGATTGATATCTGACGTTCCATTTCGCCCGTCCAGCGGCTTCTGTCTCCCACTGTAATAATAGAAACGGAAATCCCCCTTAAATGTAATATACGGGCAATCGCCGCGCCGTCCGCGCCATTGTTGCCTGTCCCGCAAAATACGAGGACACGGGCGTCCAAAACCGGCTTTCTCCCGCGCCTTTGATACTCCTGCATCAGCTCGTCCGCCACAGCCAGGGCGGCCCGCTCCATCAGAACCATGGACAAAATCCCTATAGTCTGGATAGCATACGCGTCAATTTCTTTCATCTGTTTTCCGGTTACCAGGCGTCTCATCCCACGTCCCCCTCTCCTACTGCATAGGCCGATGCGTACACGGCCGTATTGCTGATTGATACAAACAGTTTTTTGATTCCCAGACGTTTGGCCGTCTCCTCCGCTTTTCCGTATAACATGACATAGGGCTTTCCCAGCTCATCCCTCAATACCTCGATCTCTCTGGGGCCGAAAGTGCGAAAGCCCGTTCCGAACACTTTGGCGACTGCTTCCTTTACGGCAAAATTGCCGGCCAGCCGGGCTGCATTACCCCCGGCCTGCCGGCATTCCTCCTCCGTATATACACGCGTTAAAAAAGCCTCTTTAACACAGGCTTTTCTAATGCGTTCTATCTCGATTAAATCCGTTCCAACACCTACTATCATGTTCTCTCTCTGGCGTCTCCTGCTTTTCCAAGGGCTTCTTCCCTCTCCCGCTCTTTCTGGTCCTGCATGTTGCAGACACGGTAGGAAAGGCGCATCAGACTCTCGGATAAATGGACATTTTCCACTACGACATCGTCGGGAACCTGCAAATCCGTATGAGCAAAGTTCCAGATGGCTTTGATTCCGGCTTTGACAAGACGATCTGCGATCTCAGGCGCCTTAGACTTCGGAATCGTAAGAGCTGCAATCTGCACCTCGTTATCCTTAATGAACTGTTCCAGGTCCTCGATTCCTCTAATCTCCACCCCGCGGACCACCAGGCCCACCAGGCGCGGATTCACATCGAACATTCCCTTGATTATAAAGCCCCGGCGTTCAAAGTTTGTGTAATTTGCAATGGCCTGTCCCAGGTTTCCCGCACCGATGATAATCAGGTTATGCTGCCTGTCTATCCCAAGAATCCTCGCTATCTCACTATATAAATATTTTACATTATATCCGTAGCCCTGCTGCCCGAACCCTCCGAAATTATTAAGATCCTGCCGAATCTGAGAAGCTGTCACTTTCATCCTGATGCTCAAATCATTAGAAGAAATCCGCTCGACACCCTCCTCCAGCAACTCCCCCAAATACCGGTAATATCTTGGCAGCCTGGAAATTACTGCTTTTGAAATCTCTTTCTGCTCCACGGCTCTTCGTCACCTTCTCTCTGAAAAATAAATTACTTTTATTTATTATAGCATATGACAAATTATTGTCAAAGGTTTTTTCTGAAGCCTTGAAAATCCTGGCTTTTTATACTATAATTAAACATTAACGGCTGCCTCTGTTTCACTTAACAGTTGCCGGTCTATTACCGATGAAACGGGAGGATATCATGATACTGTCTTGTAATAATATATCAAAAGCATTTGGTACCGACTCCATACTGGAGCATGTATCATTTCATATAGAGGAACGTGAAAAAGCGGCTATCGTCGGAATCAACGGCGCCGGCAAGACCACGCTTTTTAAAATTATCGCCGGCCAGATGGGAGCCGATGAGGGGGATGTCGTCATATCCCGCGGTAAAACGCTGGGCTATCTGGCCCAGCACCAGGATATCAGCAGCGATAACACGATTTATGATGAACTGATGGAAGTAAAAAAACCGATTCTCATGATGGAGCAGCAGATCCGCGAACTGGAAATCCAGATGAAGCATCGAAGCGGCGAAGCCCTGGAGGCCCTTTACCAGACTTACAGCAGGCTGAATCACGAATTTGAACTGATGAACGGGTATGCATGGCAGAGTGAAATCACCGGCGTTCTAAAGGGTCTCGGTTTTACGGAGGATGAATTTAAAAAGCCGGTAAAAGAATTATCAGGAGGCCAGAAAACCAGGGTGTCCCTGGGAAAGCTTCTTCTCTCCAAACCGGATATCATCCTTCTCGACGAGCCGACCAACCATCTTGATATGGAGTCGATCGCATGGCTGGAAGGTTATCTGACTAATTATGCCGGAACCGTCGTAATCGTGGCCCACGACCGGTATTTTCTGGATCGGGTTGTGACGAAGATTATTGAACTGGACAACGGAAAAGCCACTACTTTTCAGGGCAATTATTCCGCCTACAGTGAGAAAAAAGCGATGCTGCGCGCCGGTGTCATGAAGGCCTATTTAAACCAGCAGCAGGAGATCCGGCACCAGGAAGAAGTTATTACGAAGCTGCGTTCCTTTAACCGTGAAAAATCCATCCGAAGGGCGGAGAGCCGTGAAAAGCTGCTCTCCAAAATAGAGGTTCTCGATAAACCGGTGGAGTTAAACGATGCGATGAATATCACGCTGGAACCGAATATCCTAAGCGGCAATGATGTCCTATCCGTACGCGGCCTGACGAAGCGCTTTGACGGCCCCGTACTCTTTCAGAATGTGGATTTTGACATTAAGCGCGGGGAACGCATTGCCATTATCGGAAACAACGGCACAGGAAAAACGACTATTTTAAAAATCATCAACGGACTGGTAGAACAGGATGCCGGGGAAATCACGCTGGGCGCCAGGGTCCATATCGGATACTACGATCAGGAACACCAGGTGCTTCATATGGATAAGACATTATTCCAGGAGATTCAGGACACTTATCCGAACATGAATAATACCCAGATTCGAAATGTGCTTGCCGCCTTTTTGTTTACCGGAGATGATGTCTTCAAACTGATCCGGGATTTAAGCGGCGGCGAACGCGGCCGCGTATCTCTTGCAAAGCTGATGCTTTCCGAGGCCAACTTTCTGATCCTGGATGAGCCGACCAATCACCTGGACATTACGTCCAAGGAAATACTGGAAAATGCCCTTGTCAACTATACGGGAACCGTACTTTATGTCTCCCACGATCGTTATTTTATCAACAAGACGGCCACAAGAATACTCGACCTGAAGCTGGGAAACCTGATTAATTATATTGGTAATTACGACTACTATCTGGAGAAAAAAGAGACGATGGAACAGCTCTTTACTCCGGCGGCAGACTTTGCCGCCTCTGCCGCCGGGGCGGGTGCATCTTCTGCTTCTTCCGGGGCCGGCTCTTCTTCGATGGACTGGAAACAGCAGAAAGAGGAACAGGCGCGGATTCGGAAAAAACAGAATGCCCTGAAGAAAACGGAGGAGGAGATACATGCCCTTGAGACCAGGGATCAGGAGATCGACGGTCTGCTCTGCCTGGAAGAGATCTTTTCCGATGTCTCAAAACTGATGGAACTGAATCAGGAAAAGGATTCCATCGCATCCAGGCTTGAAACACTGTATGAGACCTGGGAAGAGCTTGCAGAATAACGATAACCTGCTGCGGCATCAGTCCCTTCCGCCGCAGCGCGCTCTCCACGGAGCGCGGCTGCACTGCCTGGCTCTCAGACTTTCTCCCGTTTTCTCACGACCGGATAATTTTCCAAAATATCATGGTAACGAAAACAGTTTTCCCTGTGATCGTTGATAATTCCGCATGCCTGTAAATGAGAATATATGGTAATCGAGCCCATATATTTAAATCCCCGCCTTTTTAAATCCCTGCTGATTTCATCCGACAGCAGATTCCTTGCCGGAACCTTCCCCTTCTGATGTCCCCCCTTTGTGTTTAATATCCGTTCCCTTTCCATTTTTCCCTCCGCTTCTGTTCCGGCAGACCTGTAATATCCCCATGCATTCCCTCTTTTGTTAAAACGTCCGCTGCTATTCCCAGTATATCACGATATCCGCAGTCCGGCAGCAGGACTTGCTACGCGAAATCTGCTCTGCCGCCGCTTCCGGAGCCTAAAACAGTTGACAGTTAGAGTGCAAGGTGTTATCTTATAGTTAGAGTGCAACATGTACTCAAAAGGAGGATAAGAATGATACAGCAGGTTTCTGATTTTGAATTGGAACTGATGAAAACCATCTGGGGAAACGGCGGAACCGCCCTTTACGCGGAAATTGCCGAGGCGTTGGAAAAGAAGGGCACGCCCGCAACAAAAAATACGATCATTTCCCTGCTGTCCCGGCTAATTGAAAAGGGCTTTCTAAAGACTAACAAGATTGGACGGCGCAACAGATATACCGCCCTTGTCTCTGAAGCCGACTACCGCGCCGCCCAGACAGAAACATTTCTGGATAAAATCTATGAGGGCAGCGCTAAGGATTTGATTTCCACACTGATTCAGAAGGAAATGATTTCACCCGACGATTACGAGAACCTCAAAAAGCGTTGGGAAGGGAGCTGCCTAAAAGATGATTGAACTGTTAAAGCTGTTACTCTCCCTGTCTTTTTCAGGGATGGTGCTGATTCTGATCCTGCTGCTGAGCAGACCGCTTTATCGGAACCGGTTAAGCAGGCAATGGCAATATTATATCTGGCTTATCGTCGTGGCCCGGATGCTGCTTCCCTTTACCCCGGAGCCAAGCCTGACAGGAAGTCTGTTCCAGGCCTCCGGCAGCGCCGTTATGCAGCTTTGCCCGGATGGACCGGAGCTTTTAAACGGCCGGGCGCCTAAAAATTTGCAGACAAAAACGGCAAAGGCAGCTCATATCATTCGAAAGGAACGTCCTAATCTCGAGATTTCCATTAATAGCAATGCCGCTGTGAAGCTGGTCCCCACGTCAGCGAAAGACGTGACGGTTGACTATGCAGATACCCTGTATGATGTTTCCGTGGAAAATGAAAACGGCGACTGGAAGGTAGCTATCAGCTATATTGGCAGCTATTCAAAATACACCTCCGCGGTTCTGCATATCCCCGACACCGCCTTTGGGGAAATCGGCATACACGTAGATGAAGCCACCCTGTATTTTAACAGTGTATTCCGGTATGGTGAAACCATCAATGCAAAAATCAGCGATTATGCCTCAATCTTCTATACGGTTCCGTCCGGCTTTCAGGGAACTCTGAACATGACGGCGCCTGACTGCTACCTTGAACTGTATTCTGATGACGGATATAAAAATTGCGATGTGACTATATCAAACGGGTCCACATTCGGTGACATTGCGGATGGCTTTACCAAACGCGGGAATCGTTTCGTATATTCCGACGGAACGAAAGCCGGAGTGATCAATATTGATTTAGGAAGCGGCGGATATGTGTCCATCGAAGCCGGCGGCAGCGAAACAGCAAAGCCGGCAAAAGAACCGGCGCCAGAGCCTGAAATGTATGCCCCGGATTCCTCCGGAAAGCTTGTCATCCCCGTCTCACTCCATACGATTGGTGAAAATGAAGCTGTCTGTATCGGTGAAATCCCGGACATTCGTAACGCGGTAAGCTTTGAATATGATATTACCTGTGGTGACAGCCAGGGAACGATATCTGCCGGTTTGCGCAGACCCGTACTGGACAGCGACTGGTTTTTCCGCTGTCAGGTGAATATAACCGAAGACAACAGCACGCTGCAAACACGTTTTGATAACCATTTTAATTCTGCCATGGGAATTTATGATATGTATAAAGGCAGCTACCAGTTCTATATTCAAAATAAAGGCGGCACCTTATCAGACATATCAGGGACTGTCACCGTACAGTACGGCGCGGTGACGCCGGATTAAACGATAACCTGCTCCGCGCAACAGGTCACCGCCATCAGGCAAAAGCCCTGCGCAATGACGCTATTCCCCGCGCAGGGCTGTAAGCAGGCGGTCTATCTTCTCATCCCCGGCCTCCGCTCTCAGGGCGGCCTCCACAACCGGTCCCCCGGTTTCCCTCATGCGGCGAAGCACTTCATCCGGCAGTTCAACCGTCTCAACACCGGATTCCGAGAGGACTTCGGTACATGCTTCAAGCTCCCTCTCATCCATCTCCCTTGCATAATCCACCATCTCCTGCGCCGTCTCGGTTAAAAGCTTCTGTTCCTCTCCACTCAGAGAATCATAGAAGTCCATACCCACCAGCATACATTCAAAATAAATCTTGTGGTTGGTCAGGATCAGGTATTTTTGCAGGCGGTGGATCGAGTTGGATACAATGAGCGGGAGCGTATTTTCCTGTGAATTAACGAGTCCCTGCTGCAGTGCGGAAAACACCTGATGAATATCATAAACTCTGGTCTGCGCTCCGAGACTCTGCCAATAGGCCCCTTCTGTCGTATTGGAAGTAAAAATGCGCATCTCCAGTTTGGAAAAATCCTCTGCCTCATCAATCCGCTCGTTGCCCGTAAGCACACGGTAATGAGCCGGAAACACCGCCAGAATCTTTATCCCCTTGGCCTCACATTCCTCCTCCAGCATACGGCGGGCTTCCCCATCCTTCAAAAGTTTGTCAATCTCTTCCAGGGAGGCATCCGACAGAGTTGACGCCCATAACATCGCTCCCATCGTATCCGTGGCCGCCGGCCCAATGCGCATTTCCACCGTTTGGTTAAGAAGAGGCCTGTCGCTGTCGTTGACGTGCCCCAGTGTATCATCCGGAAATATCTCCACCCGGAACCGGCCTCCTGACTTCTCTTCCAGCGCCATTTTAAAACGCCCCGCTATTTTCTGGGTGGTACTGAATGCGGTGGCCGAATGGGTCAGGAGAATCACGTTCTCTCCCTGCCGTTCCTCCTGCTCCTGCCTCTGTTCCTGCTCCTGTTTCTCCAATAGGAGGCTGAAAAGCTCCGTCTCCGGCTGTGCCTTATTGCAGCCGGAGGACAGCAGTAAAACAGCCGCCGCCAAAACAGCCGCCGCTTTTTTAAGCGGACGGCGTAAAATATGCACAGCCTGCTTATCATCGTTCATCTTCACGCTGCTCCTCTCCCTTCATCCGGGTACGGAACTGCCCCGGAGTCTCCCCCTCATACCGCTTAAATACACGGATGAAACTCTGGGGGGAGTTAAATCCCACTCTCAGTCCGATATCCCCCACCGTCTCACCGGTCTCTATCAGCAGAAGCTTTGCCTGCTCAAGACGGTACCGGTTCAGGTAGTCGAGAAATCCCGGCGGCTGGTGTTCGGCAAAAATCCTGGAAAGATAGGGGGCCGTAAGCCCCAGCTTCCCGCTGACGCTTTCAAGCGACAGGCTGCTGTCGCCATAGCCTGCCCTAATCAGTTCTTTTGCCTCCTCCACCCGGGCATGTGTTTCTTTATTTCCCTCCTGTTCCCCATTACCGGTACCTCCTTTCAAAAAGCGGCTTACCAGCTGGATTCCCGGGTTCTCCGCCCTGAGCTTATCAAACTCTTCCATCCTCTGCTGCAGGTCCGACCGCGCCTGAAGCCAGAGTACATTTAAGTCGAACAAGTTTCCGGCAAAGTCACTTCCCCCTGCATACACATCGAAGTTTCGCTCCGCCAGACGGCGCCGGAGTGATTTTTCAAACCTCTCCAGTTCCCGGTACCATGCCGCCTCCGTCATGGCCTGGTTCATGCAGAGTACGATTCCTTTCTCAGACCCGTCCATATCCACAGACTGCAAAAGCGCCGATGCCCCCCAGTATTCCTCACTGTACCGTATCATCTGAAGACCGTATAGCTCCGCATCCACCGGACTGTCGTTCCCATGCTCCCGGCTGCGGTAATAAAGCGCCAGTACCCGGTACTGTCCGTCAAATGGAAACGGACTTTCAATCTGCTCCAGCGTCTCCCTGACCGCCCCTTCCTCCCAGCTGCTGCCGGTCAGAAGGCCCTTAAACAAGTGTTCGCTCAATGAGGCTCCCACCGACTGCAGGATATCCCGCAGTCTCTGGTTCTGCTCCCTGTCCCCTGCCATGATGCCGCGCAGCAGCTCCTGTTCGGTGGCAAAAGACGCCCTGTCCGCCAGAGCATATCCGGGATTCTTCTGGGAAATCAGAGAGTCGAGAAGCGCGCGGAAAGGCCGGTAAATCCGCCAAATCAGGTAAACCGCCGCCAGCGCCAGCAGAACCAGCGCCAGCAGGCCGTATGTAGCCAGAGCCTTAACAAGTCTGGGCGTCTCCACATCCAGATGAATCCCTTCCATCCGCTGTATAAAATACCATCCTGTTCTGCCCGACTGGTAAACCAGAATATATCCGCCGCCCGATCGGTAAATCTCCTTGCCGTCTTCTTTTCTTTCCTGCTCCGAAACCAGCAGCTTATCTGCTCCCGGATATGCGAGCATGTCGGAAAATACCGGGACTCCTCTGCTGTCATAGACATAAATCATGCCGCTTCCGGTCGTCTGTTCCGCCGCCAGGCCCATTTTTCTATAAAGTTCCGGCAGATTCAGCTTCAGAATCACTCTGGCCAGTGTCTTGGAATCCGGATAGTCCATAATCATCCATCCTTCCCCATCCAGGCAGAAAAGCCCGCTTTCAACTTCCTGCATGTCCTGCAGCCCTGAAGGCTCCGGCTCCGCTTCATCCCCGTATCCATTACCGGCTCCGCGTAAAAGCTCCTGCCGGGCGAAATTATCACTGTTCACCACACTTTTGTCCGACCCCAGCACCTTTTCCGAATAGGGCAGATAAAGGTAGGCTTCCATCACATCTTCATCCCGATCCACAAGACTCGACAGCTCCTGCACCACATTCATCGCCTGCTGCTGGAGCAGGTCCTTTCCCGAAACCATCAGACGGCTGCAGTCCTGCGCCTGTAAAAGGCTCTCCATCTTTGCCGTCAGGGAAGCCGCCGCCTTGTCGGCCTCCAGGCTCCGTTCTTTTATATTCGCAAAGCAGACATCCGACTGTTTCTCCAGATACTGTTCTTCATAGAGATTTCTTAAAAAACAGCCGAAAAAAGTGCCAATTATTATGGTAAGCGCCAGAAGAACCATAAGCGTCTGGCCAAACATTCCCGAAAAGCGAAAATTAAACCGTATCCGTTTCATTGATTTTACCCCCGCTCTATCGTACCATAAATCAGCTCTTCGGACAAGGAGGGCGGGGTCCGTTGATTGCGCAAGTTCACTTTTCGTTACTGTTCACACGCAATGTAATGATACCAGGGTCAAAAGGTTGGAAATCTGATGCATGCTTGCTTGCATGAAGATTTTTAATCTTGGGACCCGCCAAAAACATGAGTAAGAA
>OFOU01001839.1_pt1 | contig 11719 bp, 13 predicted proteins | sample 1542061 | NCBI WGS metagenome assembly OFOU01 (sample SAMN04209239, study PRJEB22552) | human gut metagenome | biome: gut; material: feces | host: Homo sapiens | place: USA: Oklahoma
GCCAAGAAGATGCATGGCTGAATTGTTATTAATTGTCCTTATTATACGGAATCAGATCTGGAAAATCAAGGCGGAGTTCATTTTTGCAGGTTTGCCAGGAAAATTGCAGCCGTTCAGCAGGAAGATATTTCTTTGCTTGACAGGACGCCCCATGGCTGAGTATAATCGGATTTGCAGACAGTCATGGGAAATTTTTTATTCCCCTTATTTATATTCAGGAGGTATTTCCAATGGTTTATACGACCCAGGGCACATGTTCCCGCCAGATTACTTTTGATGTTATAGACAATAAGCTGACCAATGTCCGCTTTCTCGGCGGCTGCTCCGGCAATACCCAGGGAGTTTCCAAGCTGGTAGAGGGCATGGATATCGACGAAGTGATTAAAAGAACCGACGGCATCCTTTGCGGCGCCCGCCCCACCTCTTGTCCCGATCAGCTCGCCAGGGCATTAAAGCAGTACAAAGCCCAGCAGAATTCCTAAACCAGGAAAGCTTTGCAGCATCTGACAATAAGGATTTAGAAATGTCAAAAGCCTGGAGTCCCATTTCTCCAGGCTTTTTTCCAGTTCATTTTTCAGAGAGGGATTGTCATTCCGGCATGACCTTCCAAAACGCCAATCCCTTGTCCGTTCTGTTGATGAGAAATATATTTTTGTATTGTCGTATCGTAATGATCCCCATAGATCATCTCCCTTCAAAAATATGTATTTATATAATTAGGCCTAAATTATATACAGAATTAATTGAAATTAGTCTTTGGTGATGAGAACGCCATCTGTTTCTGTCGCACAGCCCTCAATCTCATCTCCGATTTCTACCATGTGAAGGCCGCGGGCGCGGTAATAACGGTTAGCTGCAACGTTTTTAATAGTAATAGTATCTGTCATTGAAGGCAGTTCTCCACCGACTTCTTCTTTGGTTCGTTCAAACTCCCAGTAATCAACTTGAACCCAGTCCTGCCGTTTTTCATCCCATTGATCCAAAAATACAGTATGCTTAATCCGATCTACATTCACATGGGCAAGTGTATCTACACAAATATAAATACAGCTATTTCCTTGATTTACAATTTCCAAACGCCCCGTTGAAAGGTATTCCCCTTTTCCGTTTCTTTTTACAGTATCCTCCGAATGCCGAATATCGGAATTGAGCAAAACACTCTGTCCATGATGTCCCGGTGCAGTCTCCCAGGTAAGCTCTGATGCATATGCTGTATTCACCATAACAAATAGCATGCAGACCAACGCAACAATCCTTTTCATCTTATATCTCCTTTCTTGTGGTTCATATATTAATAATAACGCATTCACTCAACCGATTGTGACCACTTTTTAAAAATAATTTAAATTTTCTACTATTTTTGTAAACTCATGCCATTCTATGACCCCATATAAATAATAGTATGCCTGATCATTATAAATTTCTATTTCATATTCGCTTATACTATTATTTAATTTGTTTTCTTTAACTACAATTTTCTGATCTAGCCAATCATTATATATTTCCTCTGCCGCCTGACCTCGATCAGACGAAGCGCTTATTGATGAAGAATTTTTACGCTTTCCTTGTACAAAATAGATATTTTTTCCTTGATACTTCAATCTAAGCATTGCTCTTTCTTGGCTAATATCCATATCTTCTATTTTAAGATCAGATGGCGTATAACCCATTTTTAAAACCTTTATATCCAAATTCTTCGCTATCTCTTTATAAGCCTCTTCCACATCGCTCACTTCTATTTTATTTCTGTCATTATTAAAAATAAAATCTTTGGCGTTTTTACTTCTCCCTCTAAAAAAATAATTCTTCTCCCCCACTGCCGTCACGCCCAGTGCTCCGACAAACACAGCCACCAGCGCGGCCACAAGAAATACTTTCTTCTTTCCAAACTTCCGTATCTTTTTCTTATTTTTATCCGTTCCATCTGCACCCATTCCGCCTCCGGCGGCATCCATACCAGGCACAGTCATATTGTCCTGTACCGCATCCTCAGACAGATTTTCCTTTTCCCGCTCTTCCCTCTCCATTTCCATGAACCGCCGGAACATACGCTCTTCGGCTCCGGGGAACTCTGAAGCATCCAGAGAAGCCTCCGCTTCTTCCAGCTCCTTTAAAAGCTGCTCGTCGGTTGCCCCATATGCTGTCTGAAGACATTTTTTCAGTTTTTCATCTTCCTGTCTTTCTTTGTCTGTCATGACTCTGACCCCTTTGCTTTCCATTGGCGATTTCTTTTTTGGGGTTGACAATTCTTCCCCAATCGTTACTATTAAAATAGCTGTGACTGTCTGACGCTGTATCCCAGACATCCGGCAGCCATAAAACAATCAATGTGCATGAAAAATCCATGGAGGCAATGATTTATGAAAACCATTATACTCACCGGCGGCGGCACTGCCGGTCATGTTACCCCAAATCTGGCTCTGATCCCTTCCCTGAAGGAGGCCGGATATGAGATCCGTTATATTGGCTCCTACAATGGGATCGAACGAAAGCTGATCGAAAACGCAGGGATTCCCTATGATGGTATTTCTTCCGGAAAGCTACGCCGTTATTTCGATCTTAAAAATTTTTCCGATCCCTTCCGCGTCCTGAAAGGATACGGAGAGGCACGGAAGCTCATTAAAAAATATAAACCGGACGTACTTTTTTCCAAAGGCGGCTTTGTTGCGGTTCCTGTGGTCCTGGCAGCAAAGCATTATCATGTTCCCACTATTATCCATGAATCCGATATGACTCCGGGTCTTGCCAATAAGCTTTGCATTCCCTCAGCAAAAAAGGTCTGCTGTAACTTCCCGGAAACCCTTAAGTATCTTCCCGGGGATAAGGCGGTGCTTACCGGATCTCCGATCCGCGCCGAGCTGCTGAAAGGGGACCGTCTGGCCGGTCTCCAGTATACCCATCTTTCAGCAGCCAGGCCGATCATCCTGGTCATCGGCGGCAGCCTTGGCTCCGTAAAGGTAAACCAGGCTGTACGCAGCATTCTCCCGCGGCTCCTGGAGAAATTCCAGGTGATCCACATATGCGGAAAGGGGAACCTGGACGAATCCCTCATCGGCACAGCCGGTTATGTCCAGTATGAATACGTTGACAGTCCTTTAAAGCACCTTTTTGCGGCTGCCGATCTGATTGTATCCCGTGCAGGCGCCAACTCCATCTGCGAGATCCTGGCTTTAAGGAAACCCAATGTCCTGATCCCTCTGTCTGCTGCCGCCAGCCGGGGCGATCAGATCCTCAATGCCCGGTCCTTTGCTGGACAGGGATTCTCTGAGGTCCTTGAAGAGGAACAGATGACCGATGATACTCTGTTAAACGCCATCACGGATACCTATGAAAACCGGCGTAAGTTCGCAGAGGCCATGGAAAAAAGCCACCTGAACAATGCCGTTCATACTATTATGGAATTGATCCAGGCCGTCCAGTAAGGCTGCAGACGCTACTGGAACTGTTCCCACAGCCCCTTCAGCTTTTCTTTTAAACACTTTCTGGCTCTTGAAATCCTGGAACGACAGACCTCCTCCGTGATTCCAAGAGCCCTGCTTATTTCTGGGATAGAACGTTCTTCAATAAAATACATCCTCACCGGCTCTCTCCAGATATCCTTCAGACCGTCGATCGTGTCGCGGATATATTGGCAGTTTTCATTGCTGACTACCGTTTTGTCCACTGCATTGCCAGCACGATAGCTGATCTTATCCAGCTCTGTCTCACAATCCTCAATGGCGGCGATATCCGTCGGAGCCGCTTTTCTGTGATAATCCATGCATTTATTGTATACAATCCTGACCAGCACCTTTTTTATTTCTGGCTCTGTCATCTTTTCCAGGTAACCACCCTTATAACAAGACCAGAATGATGCCATTACGATATCTTCCACATCATCATATGGAACGCCCTGTTTTCCGGCAAAGCTCATGAACACCCTTGAATACTTTTCCATTAGCTTTTGCAGCAGTTCAATGCTATTCTGCGGCATATCTTCTCCCTAAGTAAACCATCCCTTATAAGGCCGCTTCAATCCTTGCTGCCGTCTCTGCCAGTTCCTCTGAAGCCATTTTTCCCGGCTCCCAGGTCACCATTTCCGGTCCTCCTGCGTAACGGGGAATCACGTGTACATGGAAATGAAAGACCGTCTGTCCCGCTTCCGCTCCGTTATTCTGGACCAGATTAAATCCGGCACAGCCAAGCGCCTCCTTCATTGCTGCCCCGATTTTAGCTGCCAGCGGAAGGACCCTGGCCGCCACCTTCTCGTCCAGTTCGCAGACGTCCTTAAAATGTTCCTTTGGAAGGATCAGGGCATGCCCTCTGGATGCCGGTCCCAGATCAAGGATCACACGAAAATCCTCATCCTCGTAGATCGTAGCCGATGGAATCTCACCATTGGCAATTTTACAAAAAATACAATCCTTATCTTTCATTCCAAACTCCTCCATCATCCATTTTTTTCTTTGGTTTTCGATATAAAAGGATCCCCAGAAGGATTCCCAGGATCAATCCGGCCACATGGGCTGCATTATCTACACCCGAACTGGTGAGCCCCATATACAGGGAAAGAACGATCATAACGGCTAACTGCTTCGTCTGCAGATCCTCCAGACGTCCCTTATTGACAGCCACCGCATAAAACAGTCCGCCGATCACTCCAAAGATCGCCCCTGATGCTCCGGCAGATACCACCATAGGGTCCTTATTTCCTATCATCATGGAGATCCAGTTGGCTCCGATTCCGCTGAACAGGTACAGGATCAGATATTTTACATGTCCCAGGGCCCTTTCCAGGTTATCCCCCAGAGCAAACAGAACGATCATGTTATTCACCAGGTGGCTGATTCCAAAATGCATGAACATGGCCGTCAAAAGACGGTAATATTCCCCGTCTTCTATGACTGCCGCCTTCAGCATTGCCCCTTTTGTATACATAAAATATGCATCCTCAGAGGATCCGGCCGCTTCCAGGTATAAAAAAACCAGAGCGTTCACCGCCATCAGTATCCAGTTTATATATGACTTTTTCCTGGCGGTATCTTCCATTCCCTCAGCCCTTTCCTGCCGTCATAATATCATACCTTTTACAGTCCCGCAATGGAACGTAACTGGATAAGCCTAGTCCATGATACCCAGGCCCCTCGCCACAATCGTGATAAAATCCTGAACATTGGTCACCATGGTAGTGGCTGACAGGCTTCCTCTGTCCAGAAGCTTATTGACTACAAATTCGTCTGCATCTACTGTATAAAGATACAGCGGCCGTATGGTGCCATCTTCCAGGACCCTGAACGACGGCGTCATATTGCCTGTGGCAATGGTATGGAGCATGGTAGCCAGACAGATAACACAGGTGGATTTTTTTACAAGCTGTCTCATGGCCCTCTGGCCTGCATAAGCGTCTCCAATCACCTCCGGCATCGGACCGTCATCACGGATCGATCCCGTCAGTACAAAAGGAACCTGCTTCTTTACACAGCTGTATATGATCCCATTGTCGATTTTGTAATCTTCAATGAACTGGGGGATCGATCCGCTCCTGCGGACCCGGTTGATCACGTCCAGATGGTTATAATGGCCATTGGGCATGGAAACCTGGGTATAGATATCCTGTCCCAGGGCCGTATGGAGGAGAGCCCCCTCCAGATCATGGGTCGCCAACGCATTTCCGGCCATCAGTCCATGGGCATACCCATTCTCCACAAGCGCCTGCATCGCTTTTCTGGCATTATGATCGAATGAAAATGCCGGTCCCATGACCCATAAGATATTTCCATGCTCCTTCTCATATTTCAAGAGCTCCAGGAGATTATCGTAATCTCTGGCATAAGACGTTTCTCTGCTGCGCCCCTGCCGGAACACGAACTTTTCCTTTTCAGACGTTTCTTCGGTCTCAAAGCCTGTATTATGGACATAAATTCCCTCCTGGCACTGTTCGCTGCGGCCCAGGATCACCTTCTGCCCCTGTTTCAGGTTTCTGTTTTCCACCACCTCCAGGTGTCCATCCTCACAGATCACCACGCTGGAATCCATGCGGCTTTCTTCCGCCAGCACCCACCGGCCGCCGATCTTAAAATATTCCGGATACATGGATGTACTGTGGAAATATTCCGGTGCAACTCCATCTTTTTCCACAAGCTCCCATTTTACCTCTGGCGCGCTCACAAACTGAGGGAGCGAAAAGTCCGGGTGATGGTATTCTGGTAATTTGAATGGCATGTCATTCCTCCTCTCGCCCGCTTCACGCGGATATATTTTTTTCATTATATCATAAATCCCTATTCTTTTGGTGCACATTGGAATTATAAAATGAAAATTTTTAGTCCGCCGCCCGCATGCTCTGCGTATCTGGTTCCGAGAAAGGACGATCACTCGGGTCTTACCGGAACCGGAACCTTCTTCCAGCGATCTCCACTTCGCTGCCCGACTCAAGGCTGCACGTCTCATTGGCCTCCAGAAGTCTTCCATTTACTTTTGTTCCATTAGTAGAATTCAGGTCTGTAATGGTATAGGCTCCGTCCTTCTCTTCTATTTTTACATGAAGCCGGCTGACGCCCGGCTCATTCAGACAAAAATCTGCCATTTCCCGGCTTTTCCCGATCAGAAATGGAAAATATGTCAGAGGGATCTCCAGGTTTCCGGAAAATGCTGTCAGCTTCCGGCTTTCTATTTCCAAAGGCCTGGCTGCCAGAAGGATCGTCTGGAACTCCTCTTCCTTTTCTTCCCTCTGTTCTGCAGCAGGCCGGCTGGAAATTCTCCCCGCATCCGCCTCCTCTTCCCTAAAATATACCTCCCATGGTTCTGTCTTTTCCCGGTCCTCCCCCTCTGGACCACGCTCCTCCTGCCGCCTGGAATCCGCCTTTCCTTTCCCAGTTCCGGCCTTCACCCCCGACAACAGAAACACTTCCACTGCCAAAAGGACCATCTCTGCAGCCCCAAGAATCCATTTATACTGAAACAGGCCATGGATTCCAAAAAGAGCAGCTGCAGCCGCCGGAAGAACTGCCATAAGTATTCCGACGGCTATGGCCACTGTCTTTAAGATCCTATCCCTCTCCCCTCCCCTTCCATGGTCTGATCCGCAGACCCTTGAAGAGGATTTTTCTGTCCTTCTCTCCTTCATCCATTCCCCAGATCCCCGCGCTCCGTTTTCTGTATCCATTTTCCACGGATCCTGCCTTTTTTCCTCCTCCGTTCCGGTCTGCCCGCCTGTACGGTTCCTAGAGACCTCTTTTTCTTCCGCTTCGCCGTTTTTTCCAGCCTCTGACTCTGCCCTAGCCTTTTCCAGACACTTTCCGATCTCCTCAAGTCCGAAATTCTCTTTTCTGGACTCACGGAAAATGGCAAATGCCAGCACCACGGCCTCCCCGTCCCTGTGGTCCACGTGATCCAGCAGATATTGAGACAGTTCACGGAATCCCTGGGAAAAATCCCATCTGCCCCCAGGTACCAGGCAGAACGAGCATTGGAAGGAATCTGGATCCACATAGATCATTTCCGGGGTCAGATCCATGGATTTTTCGTCTAAAAGGTATCTCTCTGTCTGCTTCAGAGAAAATAAAAGATCTGCCGCCAGCCGTTCCAGTTCTTTTCCCCTTAAATTTCTGTGTTCCAGGATCCTCCCCAGCGGCTGTCTGGACGTAACATCATAATAGAACCACCGCTCCCCATCCACCTGCTTTTCTCGAAATGGAAGAAAGCCCGGGATCCTGTTTTCTGTCAGCATCCGCACCGTATATTCTTCATTTTTTCCCGGTCCCGGCTTCAGGACCATATAATTCCGGTTCATTTCCCGTCTGAACTCCACTTCCCCCATCATCCTGGCCATTCCCCATTTCTGTCAGGGCCGCTGTCCTCCGTAAAAATAGCTCCGGACGGAACGCTCCCCTTTCTATTTCCAGCGCCCACGCTCCAGCAGACGCATATCCCGAAATCTTTCCTGTTTTTCTTTTAAGCCTGGCGCTGTATTTCCCCAGCCAGAGCCTGGGATTTCCCTGTTCCTCTGCCTGCCCGGTAAAATAAGTATCCTCTTTCTTTTCATCCCTGTTATAGGAGGCCCGTTCCAGAGCCTCTTCCAGGATCATAGAACCGGTTATCTCATCATGGATCGTATAGGCCTCTTTTATGGTCATTCCCATAACCATAAAGACCAGACCAAGGACCAGCGCCGCCTCCACCGTAAAGCTGGCCGCAAGCCGCCGTTCTTTTTTCAGGAAAGCACCAGCCAGAGTCCCACTGGAAGCAGAAAGGGGAGGAACGGAAGCCTTTTCTGCCGGACGCCGACACCTCCGATGAAGGATGCGGCCATATATGCAAGGCTGTACACACTGCAAAAAATGAGCCCCGATAAAAAAAGCATAAAATTTTCTGTTGGCTCCAGAAAAAAACCGGTCACAATAAAAAACCATCCGTCTCCCTCCCCGATCCCTCCATCCGTGATCTGTCCCAGTATCAGAAGAAAGATCCCTACCGCTACTGATGACAGCAGCCCAAGTACACTGCGCCCGGAAAGCAATGAAACGGCTGCGCCAAGGCTCCCTGCCGCCGCCAGGAACCCCTGCCCCACGGTCCTGCTCCGGAGATCCTGCCAGACCGCCCACACCAGAAATATCAGAAATATCCATTTCCCCATTCAGTTAACCGCCTCCCTCTGCTTTCTTTCTGGATGCACAGTAAGAGCATACGCCCAGGCGTCCCACATCCTCCAGATCCACTTTCCGGACGTAGGAGACCATGGAGCTGCAGGCCCGGTTAAAATGATAATGCCCGCCTCCTGCGGTCACATACACCGTCCGGTCCCCATGCCCGGAGTCCGCACACCGGGAGCAGGGGCGGTAATGCTCTCCGAACTGGTTTGTCATTTTTTCTGCCTGATTTAAGGATACAGCTTCATATGCATTGGAAATATAATGGCAGTCCCTATACAAGTGGTACCTGCCCATACCTGCTCCCACATACACGGCATGTCCGTTTCCCTCACCGGCTTCTGTCGTATGCTCTCCCGACTCCGTCAGCTTTCCTTCCAGACCGATCCATCCCCTCCTTCTGGAAGCTGCCTTCATGGTAATTCCCTGTCTGTATACAGGAAAGAATGGGATCCTTTCCGTATATTCCACCTCCAGGCAGATATTTCCCGATGGATCCGGAGCCTTTGCATCCTTCACGGCCACATGGTCCACAAGCTTTTCTGCTTTTCCCTGGATCCACAGTCCGGCTGCTGCTCCGGAAAGAAGCTCCATATATCCACTGGATAGACCGCCTTCCCCGTCCACAGCTCCACCTGCGGAGCCGGATCCATTCCCAGTCCCTTCACTGCTCCCAGGTTCCAGTTCCTTCAGATACACAGCCTGACTTAATTCTTCGCTAAAGCATTCCAGCGCCGTCTGGACCTGTCTCTGCCGGTCCAGCCACCGCACAGGCTCCATGAGCGCAGCTGCAAAAAACAGCCAGAGCGGAAGACAAAGGGCGGCTTCCACCGTCATACTGGCAGAGACGCGCCGGGAATGTCCGGAGATGAATGGCAGTACCCTCTTTCCCAGGATAAAAACAATATTTATTAAGGGGAGAATGCAAGGTACTTGGAGAGACATTGCACACTGATAATGCAATTTGGATTTTAGAAATGTGCCTTTCAGCATATGAGAATAACAATCTGAAAAAGAGGGCACCGCCATTCACCTCCGTTCTTAATATGCCCAGGCTGTTTCCACAGTCTGCCAGTACTCATCCTTCATAAGAAACAAATGCCGTTGGGATATCTCTGTGCGGATCTCCACCTCACAGGCACAGGCATCCGTCGAAAAGTCCTTCTGTTTTTTTCTTACATTCCACTGGATCACATCCATCATCCTGTAATTTCTCACAGCCTTATCCTCCAGGAACAGCAGGATCCTGATATAATCCTCATATCCGCTGCCGGAAGCTTCCATATCCAGCCTCCCCTCCAGAAACTCCATGGCCAGCAGCCCGTCCAGACTCAGATGCCATGTGCTGTCCGTTTTCCAGAATCCGGTCTTCCCGCCGTCCAGAAGCCCACGCACATCCCAGACGGCCTCTCCCAGAGCCCAGAGGCTTAAGATCAGAAAACCAACGATCAGTCCTGCCGCCGCATTTCCCCCGGAAACCGCTGCTGCCAGGCCGTCTGCCTGGGCTTTCTTATCTGCCGCATTAAGGAGATACAAAAGATTCATGGCCGCCCGGATCATAAGGAGCTGTTCCACGGTCTGGGCCAGGTTATCCCGGTCAGAGCCTTTTCCGCAGAGAAGATATTCCTGTTCATAATCCAGGGCCTGATCCGCCAGCTCCTCACGGCTTTCGCTTTTTTTCAGAAAGGAGTCAAAATACAGGAGTATGTATTCGTTCACCAGAAGCTGGGCTGCCAGCCCGTTGGACTCTGTTTTTTCTTCAGACTGTTCTTTTGAAGGACCATTCTGTCCGACTCTGACTCTTTTTTCTGAAAGCTTTACTCCCTTTGGTATTACCAGCTTCAGAAGGTCTCCGCTCAGCATCTCCTCCAGCCGGTCCAGAGCGCTGGATTTTTCCTGGTCCACAGGCTCCTGCACTGCTGCTTCCGGTATCTGGACCATATCCATAAGCTCCTGGATCTGATCCCAGTCCGGCCCCGTCTCATCTTCTTCCCCATTTTCCTCATGCTCCTCATCTCCTCCTTCCTCCAGAAGCTCTGAAATTTCCTCCAGACGGACAGCCTCCGCCTCCAGCTGATCTTTCATCTCCTGACAGCGCCCCTGAAATTCCCTGACGGCCTCTTCCACACTCTGATACGCCGCCAGCTCCATATCCATGGTTTCCGACGCCTGCGGCTCCATCCCTTCCCTTCTTTCTTCCCCTCTGGCAGACCGGCTGTCCTCAGAAAGAGCCTCCACCTCCTTTTGATACCGATCCGCCAGAGCAGGAAACTTTCCGATCTTTTTCAAAAGTCTCTTTATTTCCGTTTCCATTTTTCCGGCCCTTTCATCCGCAGCCGCCTCTGCTGCCCGTATCCTTGACCGCTCCATATCCTCCAGTGCAGCCTCCACCTCCCTCCTGGCCTTTTCAAGCCGCCTTGTATGCCTTCCGGCCTGGCGGCATACCTTAAATACAGTCCTGAAGTCTCCTGCCCGGGAAGCGTCCCTTGCGCTCTCCGCGACCCCGGACAGATCTCCGGCAATATCCGGCAGGCGGTACCGGACATAGGAGAGGATCCCGTCCTCCAGAGGCTTTCCCGCATGGTCCTGCATATTCAGAATGGCTGTGACCTCCCGGCTCTTCCGCTTCATCGGATACAGGTTCTCCTGTTCCAGATAAAAATCCAGATACGTATCGAAGGAACGCCCAATGGCCTCTGGAGACTCATACTCCAGGAACAAAAGATGGTACATATCCCACAGATTCCGGTTATACTGGCTCATAACAGAGGCCATGGCTGAATTGGCAGCCATCGTAAGGTACAGTCTGGCTCCCGCCGTCCGGGCCGACTCCAGAAGTCCCATAAAAAGCGACAGGATACACACCAGCGTAAGGCTCAGAAACACAGTGATCTCTCCCCTTTTTTTCATGATCAGTACACCTCTTTTGACTGCTTGCTGATCTCCGAAAAAATATTGTTCAAAAGCTGATTGATCTGTTTTTTAAAGATGATCACCAATCCGATCAGTACCACCATAAAATCCAGTACCTGCCCCGGAATGCTTGAAAATACTTGTTTTATCTTTCACATCACTCCGATGTGTAAATTATT
>OFOU01001842.1_pt1 | contig 11707 bp, 10 predicted proteins | sample 1542061 | NCBI WGS metagenome assembly OFOU01 (sample SAMN04209239, study PRJEB22552) | human gut metagenome | biome: gut; material: feces | host: Homo sapiens | place: USA: Oklahoma
GCGGAGAAGCCCGCAATCGGGCTTCTTTCTTGTTTACAGCATGGAAAAGCCGTCCTTAATTGGGATACCGGCCGGATACTGTGTGCAGCTCCTCGCCGTTTCCAATGTGGACTGCGGCAGCTGTCTGCCAGATCCAGGCGATGGATTAAGGGGCAGACAGGCTGCCAGGGATGAAAGTTTATTCTGCACATACCTATACATGGTATAAATGGAATTTTTGGGTATAAAACGGTGTTTTTTTCTCCAATACCCAAAAAATCGAGAAATTTTGGGCATAGAAAGGAAAGTTTCTGCTCTGCTGCCCAAAAATCTGGATTTTTAGGGAAAATCCGGCGATTTTCCCCGGAATTTTGGGTATATCCGAAAAGAAATGCCGTATATGCCTAAAGCTCTGGGGCCAGGCAGCCGGCAGGGCCGGGAGATGGGGGAGCAGGCGGTCAGAAGCTGAAGTCTGTCTGGATGAGAAGGCTGAAGACAGGGGATCTTTTTATAAGTCGATCATTTCTCTGATCAGAAGGAGGGCATAGTCCCTCTTTTTTTCATTTAAAAGGGACCAGCAGCGCAGAAGCTCCTTCTGCTGGGGAGTCAGATCCGGGTAATTGCCGGAATCAGAGAAAAACTGTGCCATGGAGATTCCGAAGGCATCACAGATGCGCTGGAGATTTTCCAGTGACAGAGTGGACTGCTGCCTGGCCATTTTGGAGAAGGCGGACTGGGAGATCCCGGTGATCTGTGAAAGGCGGTATTTGCTGATGCTGTGAAGCTGGCATAATTCATCGATGCGTCCCAAGATGTTCATGTATAAAAACCTCATTTCTGCGTACATTTTTCAAAAGTATTTTATGGCCGCAGGGCGGCTGCGGATAAAAAAACGATATGTCGATTTAAACTTAATTGTAGATGGAAAGATGCCAGGTTATTAGTAGTCAAAAAAGAAAGTAAAATAGTTTCTATAAGAAATATTATCCGTTTAAATTGCAGTATGGCCGGATAATCTGTTCATATCAGAAAAGGGTTTACTTTCTATAAAGAAAGTAATATAATATAAAATTAGGAAGTATAACCGAGGAAAATACTGGCAGATGAATTTAACGAATAGTGCCATACAAAATGCCACATATTGAGAAATACGTTTGTACATGGTAGGATATTAAATTAGTAAAGATAAAGATTACACAACGAGTATTAGGTTTCTTTTATTGAAACATAAAATCTTTAAATCAAAAGAATGGACAATATAAAATAAAGAAATATAACAAAACATAATAGTGGAGGATGGGATGAGTAAGAAAAAGCTTTTACTGGCGGATACAGATGAGGGCTTTTTAAGGGAACTTTCCTATTATTTTATGGAAAGGGTACCTCAGTTTGAGCTGGTCATTTTCACTGAACCAGAAAAAATGTTCCAGTATCTGGAGACGAACGGCCAGGCAGACGTGGTCATGGTGGATGAGGAGCTGGCCGGAGAACGCCTGAGTGTTCTGACGGAAGGAAGGACAAGGATTGCTCTTTCCACTGGAAAACCTCTGCCGGAAGGATACGGCGCGGTGAAAAAGTTCCAGAGGCTGGAGGCTCTGGCCAGCGCGGTTCTGGTCCAATATGCGGAGGACAGCAACACGCTGGACACAATCCGGGGAAACAGCGACACCAGGATCACCTGCTTTTACAGCCCTGGCGGCGGCACGGGAAAGACCGTTTTGTCTCTGGCAGCCGCGGCTGCGGCTGCGAAAATGGGATTCAGGACGCTATATCTGAATCTGGAAGAGATCGATTCCATATCCGATTGTATGGGAAAGACACCGGGAAACCTTTCGGATCTTTATCTGTCCCTAAAAACTAAGGGAAGGAACGCGGGCGTGCGGTTAAAGGGCGCTCTGGGTGTGGAGCCGTCGGCCGGATTTTCCTTTGTATCCGGTGTTGAAAGCGTTTCAGAATATGAGGAGATCAATGGGGAAGATATGGAAAAGCTCTTTGGAGCAGTGCGGGAGCTGGCTGCCTTTGATCTGGTGATCGTGGATCTTTCGTCGGGGTTCGGAGCCATGGAGCGGGCGGCACTCAGAGAGGCAGACCGGATCCTGGTCCCAGCTGTTCCCGGTACGGGACTGTCAAAGCTGGAGCGTATTCTGAAGGAAGCGGCTCTCCATGATCGGTATGAGCCTCTTATAGATAAAATGAGCCTGGTGATCAACCGGGCGTCTGGCAGGAATGATATGGGCAGGATTCCAGGAGCAGTAAAAGGCCGGATTCCGTGCTGTGCCTGTGTGATGGAGTCAGCGGTCCTGGCAGATCTGTCCTCCATCCTCCGGTCCGGCAGCTCCCTGGTTCCGGTGATGGAGCCGGTGGTCCAGACGGCCATGGAGCTGGTTCCGGGCAGAGGAGGCAGACCATGATCGAAGATATGCAGCAGTATATAAAGGAAATCCGCCAGATGGTCTCCGGACGGCTGGATATGACCAGGAATCTGGAGGATGAGGAGATCCGGGATACGATCGCAGAGCTGGTGGCAGAGGAATCCAGAAAACAGTATATGACCTTGACGGAAAAACGAGAGGTGATCGAGGGCGTTTTCAACTCCATGCGGGGGCTGGACGTGCTCCAGCCTCTGGTGGATGATCCTACTGTGACGGAGATCATGATCAATGGTCCCCACCATGTGTTCATTGAGCAGTCAGGCCGTCTTTTCAGAAAAGATGTCAGCTTTGGCACCAATGAGAAGCTGGAGAATGTGATCCTGAATATCGTGTCCAGGGTAAACCGTACCGTCAATGAAGCGAATCCCATCGTAGACGCCAGGCTGCTGGACGGCTCCCGTGTCAATGTGGTGCTGCCTCCCATTGCCCTGGACGGTCCCACCGTGACCATAAGAAAATTCCCGGAGGACCCCATGACTGTGCAGAAGCTCATCGCTTACGGCTCCATTACGCCGGAGGTGGCGGAGCTTCTGGAGCGCATGGTAAAGGCAAAATATAACATTTTCATCAGCGGAGGCACCGGCTCCGGAAAGACCACATTTTTAAACGCCCTGTCCAATTTTATTCCCAGGGACGAGCGCGTGATCACCATTGAGGATTCGGCGGAGCTCCAGATCAAGGGCGTGGACAATCTGGTGCGCTTAGAGACCAGGAACGCCAATATGGAAGGAAAGGGCGAGGTGACCATCCGCGATCTGATCCGGTCGTCCCTCCGTATGCGTCCCGAGCGGATCGTAGTGGGAGAGGTCCGGGGCGCCGAGGCCCTGGACATGCTCCAGGCCATGAATACAGGCCACGACGGATCCCTGTCCACGGGCCATTCCAATTCCACCAGGGATATGCTGAGCCGTCTGGAGACCATGGTGGTATCGGGGAATAATATTCCCATCGAGGCCATAAGGCAGCAGATCGCATCTGCCATTGACGTGATCATCCAGCTGTCCAGGCTTAGGGACAAATCCAGACGGACCATCGAGATCACAGAGGTGGCAGGATATGAAAACGGGGCCATCCGTCTGAATCCGCTGTACCGGTTTGTGGAGCATGGGGAGGATAAAAACGGCCGGATCCTGGGAGGGCTGGAGCGGACGGAAAATCCCATGATCCATAAAGAGAAATTCCACAACGCCGGTCTCAGCGACCAGGTATAGGGGGGGGAACATGCTTTTTAAGAAAGAAAAGGAAGAAGAGATGGTGGAGCGGGAAGACGGTCTGACAGATTACAACGTCTATGTAATGGGAAAGACGGAAAAGATCCTGAATATGGTCTTCGCCGCCGCCGTACTATTTGCCGTGGGATATATTTTCTATCACAATGTGATCCTGTCAGCGCTTCTGATGACCCTGGCTGTCAAATGGCCGAAGATCCGCACCAGGCAGATCATTGAAAAACGGAAAAGCCAGCTTACCATACAGTTTAAGGACATGCTATATTCCCTGTCCTCGGCCCTGTCTGTGGGAAAATCCGTGGAGACAGGCATCCAGGACGCCCTTCAGGATCTCCGGGTCATCTACCCGGATCCGGAGACAGATATCCTGGTGGAGCTGGAATATATCCTCCGGGGCATCGGTATGAACAATACAGTGGAGAGTATGTTTGGCCAGTTTGCGGAAAGGGCCCATCTGGAGGATATTGAAAATTTTACAGATATCTTCGTGACATGCAAGCGCACCGGCGGTGATCTGATCGAGGTGATGCGCTCCACCTCCAGTACCATAGGAGAAAAGATTGAAGTGAAACAGGAGATCGACACCACCATATCGGGAAAGAAATTCGAGTTTAATACCATGATGGCCATGCCGGTGGTCATGGTGCTGTTTCTGACCGTCACATCCGGCGACTATATGGAGCCGGTATTTACGACCATTCCCGGGAAGCTGGCCATGACGGCAGCCATCGGGATATTCGGGATCTCGTATCTGGTGGGCTCAAAATTAATGAAGATCCGCGTGTGATGGAGGAGAAGGCATGGTGCTTCAGGGAATCGCGGCTGCGGTTTTTGCAGTCTTTATGGGAGTGTTCCTGGTGTTTTACATAAAGTCCCGGGGACAGTACGACGAGTATATGGAGTATGTGGATAAGGAGGAGTATGGGCTGAAGGACTTTATTCCCATTGGCCTGGCTGTGTCTGAGACGGCAGCCTGGGAGAGGCTCATGCCCATGGCGCTCCGGTCGGTTCTGGCCCGCCATAAAAATAAGGTTTATCAGAAGATCCTGGAGCTTAAGGGCCCCAGGGACGCAGAGTTTTATCTTTATATCCACCAGGGATACCGCCTGGCGGCAGCGGTCCTGGCAGCAGTCTTCCTTTCCCTGATGGGAATGATCATGGTATTCCAGGGAAGTATGGACGGCATGGCTTTAACAGCCGGTTCGGCGGCGGCCATGGCGGCGGTGCCCTTTCTTATGGACAGCACCCTGGACGAAAAGATCAGGGAACGGCGGCTTTCCATCCGAATGGAATTTCCGGAGTTTGTCAATAAGCTGACGCTGCTGGTCAATGCCGGTATGACCATTTCCAGAGCCTGGGAGAAGATCATCAATGAGAATAAAAAGGATCACATTTTATATGAAGAGATGCGCTACGCCCTGGCGGAGATCCGGGCAGGAAAGCCCGAGGGTACCGCATATGAGGAGTTTGCCCGCCGGTGCCATGTGAAGGAGGTCACCAAGTTCGCCTCCGTCATTGTCATGAATCTGAGGCGGGGCGGCGCGGAGGTGGTGCCGGTTCTTAGGGAGCAGGGCCATGAATGCTGGGAGATGCGGAAAAATGCCGCCAGGGAGTTGGGCGAGCAGGCAGGGACGAAGATCCTGATCCCTATGATGATCATGTTTCTGGGGATCGTGCTGATCGTGGCGACTCCGGCGGTGCTTAGTATGACCAGCGGGATGTAAGGGGGAGTGTGCAGGGAAGTGTGCAGGGAAGTGTGGGGCCGGGGGGAACACCTCTTATCGTTGTTCGCCAGCCTTCGCTTACACTGTACGTCTATGGCGGACTTTGTCCGCCCTATCCTGTACAGTGTGCTCAGGATGCGTACAACTGATAAGGATGTTCCCCCCCGGCCCGGCGGCTTTCCTGGCCTGGGTAAGATAAAAGGAGTTCTCGTTTGTCCGGCTTCCTGGTATGGGGAGAGAGGATAGGGGGAATGGGTTTGTGGTAGAAGTACCGGGATTCTGGTATTTTTATAGAAAACGCCGGAGCTGGCGGATTATGTACGGAAGGGAGGAGAATGGGATGGAGATGCTTAAGAGGTTTTATACTGAGGAAGACGGTATGGGGACCGTGGAGCTGGTGATGATCATTGCGGCTTTGCTGTGCATTGCGTTGTTGTTTAAGGATAAGATTACTGATTTTGCCAGCCAATTGATGGAAAAAACCTTTGACACAAACGTTATAAAATCGCCAGAAAATATGAAAAACGAATTAAGCGGCCCGAAAAAAACGAGCTAATAACCTTCCTGCCGACGGGTGTCACAGCCCGCCGGCGGATTTCTGGAGTGCGGGGATATATAGAGAGTTGGAGTATCTGCGTGCCAGGTTTTATGGAGTCTGGCAGAACTGTGCGGAGGAGGGGAAGAACCCTCGCTTACGGACTGCCGGAATGTATGATGATATGAATAATGGGACGGAGTGTGGGAAAGTGAGATCCATTGGTAAGTTTTTTAAGGAAAGGAAATGGAGGAATGATGGTTATCTGACCATTGAGATGACGATTATTTTTCCAGTGATCTTTTTTTCGCTTCTGCTGATCCTGTTTATGGGGATCGTGCTTTACCAGGAGGTGGAGCAGCAGAGTCTGGCGGTTCAGGCGTCGGAGCGGGGGGCGGTGGTGTACAGCTCCCGGGTTTCGGATATGAGCACCGGAGTGAAGAACCTGGAGGATTTTAAGATCCGGGATCCGTACAGGAACGTACCGTTTATGGACGGCGGAGGGAAGCAGTCCTATGTGAGCCTGGTGAACGCCTATGTGGCGGAGCGGGAGGGAGGCCGGGACGTGCTTTCCGGGGAGCTGAAAAATAAAAGCTATACGGAGATCGAGGACTATCTGGTGGCAAAGCGGGTGAAGGTGACCATTGACAAGTCCTATCATACGCCGGTGGATTCCATCGCCGCCATGTTCGGCCATGAGGGGCCTTTTGATGTCCACACGTCGGCAGTGTCGGCGGTGACGGATTCACCGGATTTTGTCCGGAATGTGGATATTGTCGGGGATATTGCCAGGCAGACGAAGGTGTTTGGCGCCATGGACCAGGGATACGGGAAGATCCGGGAGGCCATTGCAAAGGCTAAGGATCTTCTGGAATGAGGAAGCCGCCTGCCGGGCGGAAAAAGGGGTTTAGAGTATGAAGCTGTTTGAAAACCGGAGGCTTAAGGGAGCCGTTTCTATCTTTCTGGTGATCATCACCATTCCATGTCTGCTTTTATCGGCAGTGCTCATCGACGGGAGCCGTTTATCCAGCGCCAGGGCCATGACCCAGGAGGCTACGGATCTGGCTGCGGCCAGTATCCTGGCATCCTATGACCAGACCCTGAAGGATGAGTTCGGGCTGTTTGCCATGGAGGAAAAGGATCCGGCGGCCCTGGAGGAGATCTTTAAGGAGAGCTTAAACGCCACGCTCCTGGCCCATGGGATGACGGCGGATTCTGATTATTCCGAGCGGCTGTGGGATATCATGAAAACCACGGTCACAGGGGAAAAGTCTTATATGGGGGAGTCGTTTTTAAATCTTTATGACTTCAGCCTGGATTCCTGCCAGGTGACGCCCCTCTATTCTCTGGCCAATCAGGACGTGCTGGAAAACCAGATGGTGGAGTACGCCAAATTCCGGGGAATCTATGTGATGGCGGACCGTCTGGAGCTGTTCCGCCAGACCGGGGAGATCCAGGCAGAGGCGGAAAAGAATAAGGTGTCCTCAGAGGTCATGGAGGACAAGATGGATGTGGATGAGGAAAATGCGGCGGCGGATGCGGCCTTAAAAAAGCTCCAGGAGGAGATCCCTGGCTTAAACGACGGGATCCGGGCCGTGGAGACGGCGGAGGAGAGATATCTGGCCTGTTTACGGGCACGGATGGAGCAGCTTCGGATCCAGAATACGGACACCGAGGATACACTGACCAGGGAGCAGAGGGAGGATGCCCGGGACTATGAGGCAGCCAGGACAGCCCTGCTGGGAGCGGCTTCTGAGACGCGGACCCGGGCGGAAACAGTCCTGGACCGGGCAGAGAAAGCCAGGTCTGCCATCAATGCGTCCATCGGCCGTCTGGAGAAGTTCAGAAATTCCAATCAGGGAAAGGCGGCTGGGAACGAAACTGTCCAGGAGCTTTTGAAGGATGCGGACGATAATATAAAAAAGTACCGGAAAAGCTATCTTCCGTCTGTGGAAGGACTTTTAAAGGACAGTACCCTCACAAGACTGGCCGGGGATACGGGGCTGACACGCCGTCTGGAAGGTGTGATGGATGAGATCGGAGAGGCTGTTACCGCCTATACGGATGAGATCAGCAGAATGCTGGAGGAGGCCGGGGAGACAGACATAGTGATCCTGGAATATTTCTATTATTTCCTGGACAGCCGGCAGAATACAGCAAGCATCAGCGAGGCTGTGTCCGGCGGCTCCGGCACCCGGTATTACCGTCCGGCCCTCCGGGAGCCGTCGGATTACTTCCGGGGAAAGAGCTGGGATCCCGAGGACTTCAATCCTGCCAAAAAAAATTCCCCGGCATCCGGCAGCAGCATCAGCCAGGATTTTGCAAAAAACACCTCCGGGGCCGCAGGAGATCCGGATAAAGGGGCCGAAGGAGAGGCGGAGCGGGGAAACATAGACGATGCCGTTTATAATGCAAGACCTTCCAGAACTTTCGATCCGGAGGCAGAGAAAAGCGTCAGTACGGCTTTTTATAATGAAAGCAACGATCTGAGCGCCTCAAAGAATGCGGTGTCAAAGGGGTCTGACAGCTTTCTCCTGGGGATCGGGGAAGCGGCCCGGGACGACATCCTGGCCTTTTCCTATATGATCGGAACCTTTAAGACCAGGCTCACGGGTGTGGAGAAATTTTCCGCCTCCGGCATGTCCCAGAAGGATAAGGACAGCTTTTACATGCCGAAATGGCGGTATGCCCATGGGGATGGGGAGCTGGACATGCGTTTTGAACCCAAAAAGGACCGGAATACGGTCCTCCGCAGTGAGATCGAATATATAATCTATGGAAATAAGAGCGACGCGGCCAATGAGGCGGCTGTTTATTCCACGATTTTTGCGGAACGGCTGGCCAACAACATGATCGCCATGTATACGGAGTGGGATGTGGTAAACCCATCCTGCCACGCCGCCGCAGCCCTGGCGTCGGCGGCCACAGGCGGCCTGGTACCGGAGCCTGTGTTCTTCTGGATCTTCCTGACCGCCTGGGCCACGGCAGAGACGGTGATCGAAATGGACTATCTGATCTCTGGCGGCTATAAGATCCCGCTTTTTAAGACGAACCGCAATATCCTGCTGAACAAGATCCCCACAGCGTCGGGTGACGGGCTGATCTCCAATTATGGAACGACGGGGATCTTCGTATCCTATGAGGATTATCTGACCCTGTTCATGCTGATGGCAGGAAAGGAAAAGCGGATCATGCGCAGCGCGGACCTGATCGAAATGAACATGAAGAAAAATGGGGAGACGGATTTTACCATGGCGGAGGCGTATACATACCTCCGGGCGGAATCGGGGCTTTCCATCCGCCATCTGTTCGGAAGCGTGATGCCGTTCCAGGAGACGTATGAAAGCCAGGGGTATTCGGGCCGGATCCGGTTTACCAATACCATTTACCAGGGCTACTAGGGAGATGAAGTATGAAGCAGAGGGAAAAAGGAGCGCTGAGCATTGAGGCCAGCATTTCCTATTCTATTTTTCTGATGGTCCTTGTGACGGTCCTTTATATCATGCGGATCGTGTATGCATACGGACTGATCCAGCATGCGGTCTGCCAGACGGCAAAGGAGCTGTCCATGTATTCGTATATATACCAGGCCGCAGGTCTTGGACAGCTGAACCAGGATATTGCCGGAGCCACTGGAGACCGGACGGAGCAGTTCAATGCCGACGCAGAGGATATAGTGGATTTTTATGAGGAGTTCAGCTCCGGGAACCTGAGTGCCGGGTATGAGGGAACCACATCTCCGGCGGAGATCCTTAAAAATGTGGGTGCGGCGGCTATGAACCAGGCAGGGAAAGGAGCGAACCAGCTGCTGTTTGAAACTGCGGCCAGACCGCTCCTGGCTGGGTATATAGGAGCGGATTCCAGAAGGAACAGCGCAGACGAGCGGTTAAAGGCCCTGCGGGTGGCCGGAGGCCTTGGAGGGCTGAATTTAAGCAGCTCCAGCTTTTTCGAGGACGGCCAGACCATCGATCTGGTGGTCTGCTATACCATCGATCCGGTGATGCCTCTGGATATCCTTCCATCCATGAACCTGGCCAGCCGGGCATACATACGGGGGATGAACGGCTCCTCCATCTTTATAGGAGAAGGCGGCGAATCCGGAACAGGAAAGGAAGAGGACGGGAAGAAGTCCAGTGTCTGGGACCTGAGCCCCATGGAACGGGGAAAGGCCATTAAGGACCAGCAGGGGATCCGGAACCTTCCGGATAAGTTTTCAACGTTTTCCGCTTTCGACCGGAACACAGGAAAGGCCACGCGGGAATACAGTATGGATATCCGGGACGTTTCCTACCAGAAGGTATCCGGCATCGAGTTTGTTCTGAGGAGCCAGTGCAGCAAAATTGAAAATTTCCAGGATACTGCCTACGGAGGAGTGACCATAAAGAAAGAGGAGATAAGGAGCAGCGAGCTGGTGGTCTACATCCCTTCCTCATCCAAAGACCAGCCTGTGGACCGGGCGGCCTTTGACCAGGCGGTGAAAAACGTACAGAAACAGTATCCAGGGATCAGGATCACGGCAAAGGAGATCGATTGATCCCGGCAGGAAAGGAGACGTATATGGATCAGTGGAAATACCTGGCCCTGGGAGCGGCGGCCATTCTGGCGGCCATGAGAGCCTGGGAAGCCGCAGTGCTTTTAAGACCGGGCGGTTGTTCTGGCCGGATGGCCTGGATCTGGAGCTTTCTGGCCCTTTATCTGGGACTTGGATGGTTTTCCGGCGGAAGGATCTGGCCTGTCTGTGCGGCAGATCTGTTCCTCACCTACGGGATCCTGGCGGTCATTGATGGAAAAATGCGCATTGTGCCGGGGAAGATCCTTCTTTTATATCTGGCAGCCCAGCTGATCCTGGGGATTTTTATGAAAACCCCGCCGGGGCTTCTGGGAACGCTTTTAAAAGGAGCGGCAGCGGCGGTCCTGTTTTACGGCCTGTCCTGGATTGCCAGAGGAAAAATGGGAATGGGGGACGCCAGCCTTCTGGCTGTGACGGCCATGACCGCTGGATGGCAGTATGCGGCGGAGTTGTTTTTTCTGGCCCTGTTCCTTTCCCTTTTATACAGTCTGTATTTGCTGCTGGTGAAAAAGAAAGACATGAAGACAGAATTTCCCTTTGTACCGTTCCTGGCTGCGGCTGCAGCCCTCCAGGCGGTATGGGGAATCCTATAAAATCAGGAGGATATTGAGTATGAACGAACGATTACAGGTGGCCTATGAGACCATCGGCGCGTCCAGCTATATGACCGTGACGTGTCCGCCGGATATGGAGCCGGTCCACTACCAGATGGAGATGGTCCTGTCCAACGAGATCAGAAAGCTGCTTCCCGTGTCCAGGCAGACAGTTAATGGGGAGACGATCCTTTATTACAACATCACCTCCAGGATCTCCCTGGCGGGGATCCTGGAGAAAAGGAAGCTGGCAAGAAAGGAATTGCTGAAGCTTCTGGACGGCGTGATCCAGGCCGTGCAGGATGCGGGCGAGTTCAGGCTTCCAGAAAAAGGAATCATGTTCCATCCAGAGGCTATTTTTGTGAACCCGGCAGACTGCGATCCGGCCTTTGTCTTTCTTCCGGTCCCGGAGACGGAGGGATGGGGGATCCGGGATCTTCTGACGGAGCTGATCATGAACGACAGGATCGAAATGTCCAACGGGGATCTGGTGCAGATTCTGCTCCAGGAGATCAACAGCAGCCAGTTTTCTGTGGAAAAACTGGAAAAAAGCCTGAAGCCGTACCAGATGCGGAGCAGGGAACGACCTGCTTCTGCCATGTCTTCCGGATCCATGGAGCGTCCGTCGGGTTTACAGTCCGTGCC
>OFOU01001870.1_pt1 | contig 11541 bp, 9 predicted proteins | sample 1542061 | NCBI WGS metagenome assembly OFOU01 (sample SAMN04209239, study PRJEB22552) | human gut metagenome | biome: gut; material: feces | host: Homo sapiens | place: USA: Oklahoma
ACCTTATATTCGTGGTCGTATTTACGTTGGGTACGTGACATTGAAAGTTCCTCCTTATTCTCTTTATTATACATGAATTCTTTGAGAATAAGGTGTCAACTTTATTTATACAACATCATGAGCAAATGGTCCAAATGTGTTGCCAGAATATAATGGATACTCACCAGTGTGTTCATGTACATAGCTTCGAGTATATTTTCCGTCGCCACGAACAATATCAAACACCTGAGTAATGGGGATTTCTAAAAACTGAAGACCCTCATCGTTTTTTTTTTCAACTTCAGCCAATGGTTCATCAAGTTCAGACAATGTGTTAATCGTATCAGCAAGTAAAACTCTAAAGTCATTTACTCCGATTGTCTTGGATTCTTCCTCGATACCAAGAGCCTGCCGTTCTTCGTGATTCCACCATCGTTCCACGCACCAATGAGTTCCGTTGTAAAAGTCATCAATGCTCGAAATTTTGCATCTCCGATCACCAATCATGTTCAATGTGTTGGCAAAGCTCGTTTTCGCACCCTTGAACATATTAAAAAGATCAGATGCAACCTGCAAATCATTTTGATCGATGTCAAAACGGTACACATCACGAGTTTCTCCGATTTCCGAACACAAATAGGTAAATACTGGGGAGGTTTGGCGCTGAAGCGTAGGCACACCATCCACCATAACAGGTGCTTTTTTTGTCAGAGCAAGAATGTAAGTTTTTTTGTTAGTTGTGAAGAAAGTGTTTAACGGAAGAGAGATGACAGCATCAATTTCACACTGCTCCAATATAAAGTCACGGAGCTTTTTGTCGTTACTGCGGTTCATAATACCATCAGGCACGACAATAAACGCTTTTCCATTTGGTTTGAGGGCACGAATAATCCATTCCATGAACAAACCTTCGATGCCCATTGCGCTTACAGAAAAGTATTTCTTGAGTGCATCATCCTTGGAAATCTCTTCCTTCAAATTACTACTTCCGCTCATAACATAAGGCGGATTCGTTAAAATCAGATCATACTGATCATGGACAGGCTTTGCCAAGGTTCCAAGAATCGAGTTGGTCTGAAGCAAAAACGTGTCGTTAAAAAGTTTAGCAAATTTATCTGTCATTTCTGGATGCTCTCGGAGCAAACCAGACATATAAATCAGCATATTTGCTTTAGCAAGAATGATTGTTTTTTGTTCGTCCTTATCAAATCCTTTGTCAAAACCACTCAGCGTAATTTGGGGCTTTAACTCTCCATCCTCCACTTTATAGAATCGGTGCAAATCGTGAAGAATCGGTTCAAGCAAGAATTTTCCGACGCCACACGCCGGATCGCAAATCTTCATACCCGGAGTGATGTCTATCATATTGACAATAGCTCGAACTACCTTCAAGGGTGTAAAGTATTGACCCCAATTTTTCTTACTGATTGATTCTTTCAAGAATGTTTCAAACAGCTTGCTTTTGAAGTCGTAGTCTATGTTCTCTAAAGTCCCAAAATCATTAAAACGCTTAAGAATTTTGTGGAAAACAGTCGCATATCCAGAAACAGCCTTGTCATCTTTGGATACAAAAATTGTTCCATTGATAATGGTAGTTTTGTCCTTCGGGTTGCCAGGGAAAAGAGCTTTAATCTTTACTCGTACCGTGGAAGCATAATATTCAAGCACCTCATTCTCATTATTGCCAGAGTATTTTCCCAGCAAATCATAGAATGAATACATTCCCTTCAAAACACCTAAATCGCTAAGGTATTTGAAGATGAAAATCTCAACAAAGGTGTACAAACAATTTTCAGGTGTAGCTCCTGAAACAGCCCATAAATCTTGCCATACTTTTTCGGCCAGAGGCAGAGGATCAACAGACGCAGCAGCCTTGATTTGATTATTGGTAGCATTAATAGAGGCTCGAATCTTATTGATGAGGGTAATACACTCTGTGCTACTCTTGTCAAAATTTAATGTAATGCGGCTACCATCTTCCTGTAGAATTTCTTGACCGGTAGCGGGGTTAATCCAAAAAGTTTTCTTGCCGTCAGTAACAATGTAAACTTTTGCCTGCAATATCTGGGCTGTCCCAATTTCTTGTGCAATAGCTTTAGCAATCTGCTTTTCGGTTCGCAACTCCTGAGGGGTCTTATACTCGATAGCTGCGATGATAATTGGCTTTTTAACAATCAAGGCATCCGGCTTTTTTCCCTCATATGCCTCATAGTCTTTATCGGGAATAATCTTCGCTCCTTTAAGAGCTTTTAATGTAGTAGCGCCAATATTGTAGAAATTCCAATCGCCCATTTTTTCAGGAGCTTCTATCAAATTACGCTGAATCAGTTCTTCACTCAATGGTATCTGCTCCTTCCTGCCCCGTACTGGTGGCGTTTAGATAGGCATCTATGTCATCTTTACGGATGCGCCAGCTTCGACTTCCTACTTTGGAAGCAACAAGTTCCTTAGAGGCAATCATTCGCCGTACCGTTTTATCGCATACTTTCAAATATTCAGCCGCTTGAGCAACTGTAAATAATTCATCTTTCATAGCATATCCACTCCATTTTGTCAAGTATATCATTAATGTTTATAAAACGCAATATACATATTGGAATTTCCGAGATTTAATTATACTTAATTGGACAATAAGGAATTTTAATAGACATTATATTTGCAACATTAGTACATCCCCAAAGAACATATATTAAAAGGTGCCACTTAAAATGGCACCTTTTTACAGCAATATCATTTTAGTGAATCATCTGAAAATACTTCAGTGCCTCCATAATCGCCGCCTCTTTTTCCGGCGGACACTGCGGCACCTTCGCATCTTCCTTCTTTGACAGATTATAATTCTGTCCCACATCAAGACCACACTTCCGCTTAACCTGGGAGATATACAGGCTGGACACCTTCAATCCATGCTTTTCCAGTACATACTCCTTGATTTCATCATAAGTGGCCTTACTCTCCGCAGCAGTCAAATCCAGCTCGTCCATCTTAATCTCAACCTCGATATGTTGCTTTGCATTCAGTTTGGACAATAAACATACCGTCTCCACATGCCCCGTAAACGGAAACATATCCACCAGCGCCATCCGCTCCACCCGGTATCCTCCGGCCTGCAGCACGATCAGGTCCCGTGCCAGGCTGGTAGGCTTACAGGATACGTACACCATCCGGTCTACTCCATAGCGGATGATCTTCGGCAGCGCCTTGGGATGGATCCCATCCCTGGGCGGATCCAGGACGATCAGATCCGGCTGCTCCTCCAGCATATCCAATACCTTCAGAACGTCCCCTGCAATGAAATCACAGTTGGAAAGCCCGTTGAGGGCAGCGTTCTCTCTGGCCGCCTCCACGGCTTCTTCTACGATCTCCACTCCAGTCACATGCTCCGCCACCGGCGCCAGGATCTGGGCGATGGTCCCAGTGCCGCTGTAAAGATCGAACACCTTTTGCCCGCTGGTATCCCCTATGTACTGGCGCACTGTATCGTAAAGCACCTCCGCCCCCAGGGAATTGGTCTGGAAGAAGGAAAATGGAGTGATCTTAAATTTCAGTCCCAGAAGCTCCTCATAAAAATAGTCCTGTCCATACAGCACGTCCGTACCGTCATTGAGAACGGCGTCTGCCAGACTGTCATTTTTTGTATGAAGGATCCCTGCAAAGGAGCCGGAAAGGGGCAGTGCCAGAAGGATCTGCTTCCATCCCTCCAAAAGCTCCTCCTCGGTCTCCTTTCCCGCCCAGGAATCCGCAGTCTGCGTCGTGGTCACAAGATCCGCCAGGATCTCCCCGGTCCTCATTCCCCGGCGGACCAGAAGGTGTCTTAAATATCCCCGGTGGCTCGTTTTCTTTAAAAAGCTTACATTTTTTTCCTTAAAGTAGTCCAGGGTCGCCCTTAAGATCCTGCAGCAGTCCTCATGGACCAGAAGGCACTGATCCACGGTCACGATATCATAAAAGCTCCCGCGCTTATGCATTCCCAATGCCAGCGGGCCGTCCTTCACCTCGTCACCGAAGGAAAACTCCATTTTGTTCCGATAGCTGCTGGTCAGAGGGCTTGCCTTGATCCCATCATACTGGTACTCTCCACGGATCACCTCATCCAGAAGTCCTTTTACCTGTTCCTCCTTCAGCTTTAACTGTTCCTCATAGGGAAGCGTCTGGTAAGAGCAGCCTCCGCAGTCGGCTGCATGTACGCAGGCCCTTTCCGGAGTCTCGCAGGCCGCCCTGGAGACCACGTTTAAAAGCCGCGCCTCACACTTTCCCGTTTTCTGCTTGGTAACGACCACCTCCACGGTCTGTCCCGGCAGTACATTCTTTACGACCACCTTTTCATCCTCTATATGAAGGATTCCTTTATTGGGAAAATCCACCTTTTCCACGATCCCTGTATAAATCTCTCCCTTTTTCATCCGTGCCTCCTTATATACTTAAAAAGAGGCTTGCAGGCAATCGCCGCAGCCTCTCCTTTTTTTCAGTACTCTCCTGCTTATTCCGCAGACTTTTCTTCCTTTGCCTCTGCTTTTCTGACAGGCATCTCCTCGTCCTCATCCTCAAAGAAATCATCGTCAAAATCATCGTCAAAGTCGTCCTCAAAGTCCTCCAGATAATCCGGTGTAAAGAAGCGGTACACACCGTACGCAATGGCTGCCACTGCCGCTACTGCGCCAAAGATCGCCAGCACCCAGAGGATACAGTTTTTCTTTTTCTCTTCTTCTTCCTTTTTATGAAGCAGTTCATTTAATCTGGATGCATTCATCAGGTCCTCCATCTTACTGACGGCATCTTTTCCCATAAAGTCAAACTTGTTCATCATGGCACATCCTTTCTGGTTTCTTAAGATCAGAAATCCACATTCATGTTTACAGTATAACATGATTGTTTTTATTTTACTATCCCGTTTTTTAACTTTTTTTACAATTTCTGAAGTCTGGCAAATGATGCAAACATTTTTCTGACACCCATGGAATCAAATTCCACCGTTACCTCATAATCCTTTCCACCGTCTGCGATCTGCTTTACGGTCCCATCGCCAAATTTCACATGGTGGACCCGGTCCCCCTCCGCATAATCCAGAGAAGCAGCCTTTTGTACTGTAAATGCCTTTCCAAAGGCTGGCTGGGCCGATGGCATCCCACTCTTTTTTGAAACGTAAGGATTCTGACCAAACATACTGATCCCAGACGATCTGGCCCACGGAAGGCCCGGATCCTCCAGATCATCCGAAGAAAGCCTCCTGGATCTCTGATATACAGAATCCTCCTGCCTCTCCTCTTCTTTATATTCCTCCGGGATCTCTGCCAGGAAACGGCTGGGTCTGGAAAACCGTGTCTCTCCCTTGACCATCCGCTGCCTTGCTCCTGTCATCATAAGCGTTTTCTCGGCCCTTGTGATCCCCACATAGCACAGACGCCTCTCCTCCTCCAGAGCTTCGGGATCCTCTGACATGGCCATGCTGCTGGGGAACAGACCGTCTTCTAATCCGCTCATATATACATAAGGGAATTCCAGTCCCTTGGCCGAATGGAGCGTCATCAGTACCACCCGGTCCTCAGATTCATCCATACTGTCGATGTCCGCCACCAGGGCCACCTCTTCCAGAAATCCATCCAGGGTCGGCTCCTCTGCGTCCTCCCAGTACGCCACAGCCTTATTGGACAGCTCACTGATGTTTTCCAGACGGGTTTCTGCCTCCACCTCGCCTTCCTCCATCAGTTCCGCCTTATATCCTGTGGACTCCAGGATATCTGTGATCACATTCTGGATCGCCATTCCATCCTTTAAGTTTTTCCGGAAACGGCCGATCTCATCCGTAAACTGGTCTATTTTGGGCGCAGCCTTTCCCAGGCCCGGCACCGCCCCGATCCTTAAAAGCGCATCATAAAAATTCATCCCATGCTCAGCTGCATACATGTTTACCTTTCCGATGGATACGGCTCCGATCCCCCGCTTCGGTACATTGATGATCCTCTGAACCGCCAGGTCGTCCCGCCCGTTGGCAATGGTCTTTAAATACGCCAGGATGTCCTTGATCTCCTTTCTCTGGTAGAAATTCACGCCGCCCACCATCCGGTAAGGGATATTATGGGTGACAAATTTCTCCTCCAGGATACGGGACTGGGCGTTGGTCCGGTAAAGAACGGCGGAATCCTTCCAGGAACCTCCCCTTTTCATAATGTCGGAAACGATTCCCTCCGCTTCATCGTATGCCGTGTCAAACAGCTTTACACGGATTTTCTCTCCCGTCTCATTTTCTGTCCAGAGGGTCTTATCCTTTCTCCCCTCATTATTACGGATCACCTCATTGGCCGCGCTCAGGATGGTCTTTGTGGAGCGGTAATTCTGTTCCAGCTTAATGACCTTTGCGCCAGGAAACGCCTCCTCAAAACTCAGTATATTCTTTATATTGGCTCCTCGGAACCGGTAAATGGACTGGTCGTCGTCTCCCACCACGCAGATGTTCCTGTATTTGGAGGCCAGCAGGCTCACAAGCCTGAACTGGGCCGTATTGGTATCCTGATACTCGTCTACCATGATGTAGCGGAATCTTTCCTGGTAATAGTCCAGAACCTCCGGACAGGATTCAAAAAGCTCCACAGTTTTCACCAGAAGGTCATCAAAATCCAGGGCATTATTCTTCTTCAGCCGCACCTGGTATTCCTTATATAGCTCCGCGATCTGCTGGCTGCGGGCAGAGCCGTCCTTTTTACTCTCCAGGGCAAACTCCTCCGGCGTGACCAGCTCATTCTTGGCCGAAGAAATGATCCCCAGCACTCCGCGCTCCTTATACAGCTTTCCATTGATCTCCCGTTCCTTAAAGATCTGCTTCATCAGTGTTTTCTGGTCATCGGTGTCATAAATAGAGAAGCTGGACTCGTACCCCAGATTTTCAATGAAACGTCTGAGGATCCGGACGCAAAGCGAGTGGAAGGTGCTGACCCATACGCTGTCCGCTCCCTGGGGGATCAACCCGTTGACCCGTTCCCGCATTTCTCCTGCCGCTTTATTCGTAAAGGTGATCGCCAGGATATTCCAGGGCGACACATTTTTTTCCTCGATCAGATAGGCGACCCGGTGGGTCAATGCCCTCGTTTTTCCGGATCCGGCTCCTGCCAGTACCAGGAGGGGACCCTCTGTATGTAAAACAGCCTGCTGCTGCATTGGGTTCAGTGTCTCAAAACTCTTCATGATATTCCCCTTTCTTGTCAGATTCGTATTATACCAGATTCCCTGGATGCTGTCCAATAAAACATCTTCCCAATCCTGCATACAAAAAACTTGCAAAAGTTTCCGTTTGGTGCTATACTGACCTCTAGTTAGAAAACTTTTCTGGAAGCATAGCTCAGCTGGGATGAGCGTTCGCCTCACACGCGAGAGGTCATGGGTTCGAGCCCCATTGCTTCCATTTTCTTATTTATGAAATCCGGGGCATTAGCGCAGTTGGGAGCGCGCAACATTCGCATTGTTGAGGCCGTGGGTTCGAATCCCATATGCTCCATCTAAAAAGCCTTGTAAAGCAGGTACGATCATAGTCAAGTAAAATCCAAAGCAATCAAAAGGGGAATCTAACGTAAGTTCGATTGCCTTTTTGATTTCCTATTGGAACTCTGGTATTGGACTAGTGATATCTGTCTTTTTATCTAAACTTCTCCGATTTCTGTGAAAAAACCAGTACATAAAATATCAGTATGCCTGCAACTCCAAAATTTTATCTGCTACCCATTTGCAGTCAGAAGGGAGGATTGCCATTCCAACATCAGCCTCGGTTTTAGGAGATCCTTTTTTTACCTCATATACAAATTTACTGCTTTTCCAGTATCCTTCTTCCGTCTTTTGCCAAACTCAAAATCGTGTCTTTCATAGAATTCCCCATTTCTCCAGTGAGTCGAACCCAAATTTTCCCCAGTTCCAACTTTCTGTCATTCCACTCCTTAACACCTCATCTATTGCAGGATTTTCCAGCTTGCCTTTCCAATATTGAATCACAGCATCTTCTACGGATTTTTTTCAGCCCTTTTAACCATTCTTCTTCCCTTCCTTCGTCTGGAAGGTATATGCGCCAATAGCCGTCACAGAACCTCATATGCGGTTTCTATTCGTCAGACCAGCGTGTCTGTGGTCAGTCTGTTCCCGCATCCATCTTCTTTCAGATCCCACCTCACGATAGGCACCCTTGCCTTCAGCTAAATCATTCCCATTACCAGGGGTCGATCAAGGGACTTTCTCTCCATTAGAACGTGCGCCCGCCTGGCGCACCACCATCAGAAAAACCGGCATGCCTTTCCTTTTGGGATCACATGCCGGTTTTCTATTTAACGGACTGTCTTTCCGCCTGTCCTCTCCTCCAGGCGCTCCTTCAGATAAAGAAGCGCCTGGGTGATGATGCAGCCGTGGTCCACAGCCAGGCCGTCCGCCCACAGGAGCCTGTACCTTTCCCTGGGAAGCACGGCGTCCGGGAAATATGTACGCTCTACCCGGGCCGCCACATGGACCTTCCGTTCTTCATGGTCCAGGCAAAGCTCCCAGATCTCCTTCCGCTGCTGCCCGTCCTCCTCCGAGGCCAGACGGAGCGACACATCCATCCACAGCGCATCCGCCGCATCGTCGCCGGCCCTCACCGGCAGATCGCCTTCCGCCAGAGCCAGGAACGAGGTCGTGATCACCCGCCACCGAGGGTCCCTGTCATAAGCGCCCCAGGTACGAAGCTGCTGGAGCGGAAGTCCCGTCACCCCGGTCTCCTCCTGAAGCTCTCTGACCGCCCCCTCATAAAGATCCTCCTTAAGCTCCACAAAGCCGCCCGGCGTGGCATACCAGCCAATGCTTGGATGATTGCCCCGTTTAACAAGAAGAAGCTTTATGGGCTGCCCCCAGGACCGGAGCGGCTCATCACACTGTACCGCCACAATATCCGTGGTACAGCTGGGGCAGTCATATTTTCTGGGATCATACCTGTCCAGAAACTCCTCCAGGCTCTGACCCGCCCGGTTTTTCTCGCCAGTTCCGTAAAATCCCTTCAGATCCTCCAAAAAAGCCATGACACACTCCTATACCTTATGGATCCCGTCTCCGCCTTTGGCAAAATACCAGCCGTATTCGTACATCTTAAGGCCGATCTCCCTCTGGATCTCCATCATGTTGTCCACAATGGCCTCCACGTCCACATCGTCGCCGAACTGCACGCCCAGACGTCTGCACAGGCGCTCTCCGGCGGCATATACCTCCCTGTAAGCCTCTGCACAGACAGAGCCCTCGCTGAACACATTTTCCACAAAGGCATTCTCTGCCACGATGCTGCTTCCAGGATTATAGGCTCCGGTTGCCAGATCATATACCTGCTGCATAAACTCAGTGCTGTTCTTTTCCATCTGTATCTCCCTCTTTTCCTATAATATACCAGCCTTATCAGAATACTTCCTTCTGCCTGACGGCGCAAGCTAAATGATGCTTTCCGTCATTTCTGTTCCGGCGCAGAGCAGAGTCATGAGGAGCGTCTGCTGGCAGCCCTTGAAGGCATCCTCCACCTTAAACTGCTCGTCCAGGGTATGGCACTGGCAGTCATAATCACAGCCGCCTCCAAGACAGACAGCCGGAAGTCCGGCTTCCAGGGCCCGGTTGCAGTTGGTGGAGCCGCCGTTTCCAAGCTTCGGCTCTGCACAGCCAAGGAATTCTGCCGCCGCCATGGCTCCTTCCACGATGGACGCGTGGGAATCCTGATGACCGGCGTTGACGTCACAGATATGCTTCACTTCATATGTGATGGTATCCATGCCCCAGCGGTCTGTCTCCTCCTTACATGCCTCGTCGATGGCGGCAAAGATCCGGTCACGGAGCTTCTCCAGTTCCTCCTGGGAATTGGAACGGAAGTTAAAGCGGATCTGGGCTGTGGGAACGATGGCATGGACCGCCTCAAAGCTTCCCGCATGGAAGTTGGTCACTGCAAATGTCGTCATGGGGTCTGCGGGAACACGGAATTCCGAGATCTTGGCAATGGCTCTGGCCGCCGCATGAAGCGGGTTTGCCACCTTTCCAAACATACCGCACGCGTGGCCGCCGATTCCGTTGAAGTTCACCTCATACGTCTGGATGCCTGTGGCCTCATAAGTGATCTCCTGGTAGCCGGGTCCGTCCACGGAAATGCTGGCCTCCAGCTCCGGATGATGGTCCACATAATACTTCATTCCCTTTAAAGCGCCGGTTCCTTCCTCCTGTACCGTTCCCACAAAGTGGATATCACCCTTTGTCTGGATCCCGGCGGCGTTTAAAGCCCGGATCGTGGAAAGAACGGCCGCACAGCCTCTTGTATCGTCTACGATTCCGGGGCATTTGATAAAGCCGTCCTCCCGGACGATCTTAAGCTCCGTATCCAGGGCGAATACAGTATCCATATGGCCTTCCACCAGGGTCGTTTTTCCGCCGCCGGTGCCCTTACGGATCCCCACACAGTTGCCGTATTCGTCAATGTGACAGTCAGAAAGCCCCTCTTCCTTAAACATTTCCAGCATACGTTCTGCCTTCTTCTGCTCATGGTAGGTGGGGGCGGGGATCAGGGTCAGCTCAATCTGACGGTCGATGACCGCATCCTGGTCTTCTTCCATAAACTTCAGTGCCTTCTGAACCTTTTCGTCTTTTACGAGGGCGTCAAATTTCTGGCGTACCTGTTCTGAAACCTTATATTCCATCTGTATCCTCCTATAAAAATTTATTCCACATACAGCATAGCAAATCTGCCATAAATTTGCCACATAAATCTCCCATTTTTTCCTAAAAGATTTCACAATTTCTACACATACCTTTGTTACTATGATGCTATAAGAAAATGAAACACAAACTTACATAGCTTTAGGAGGATTTTAATATGAAGAAAAAAATCATGACCCTGGTCTTAACCACAGCAATGACCGCAGCTGCAGGCCTGACCGCCTTTGCAGGAGAATGGAAATCCAATGACACCGGCTGGTGGTGGCTCAATGACGACGGCTCCAATCCCGCAGCCGAATGGAAATGGCTGGACGGAAATAAGGACGGTACCTTTGAATGCTATTACTTTGGAAACGACGGCTACATGCTCTCAGATACGACCACACCGGACAACTACCAGGTCAATAAGGACGGGGCCTGGATCGTGGACGGAGGCGTACAGCTCCAGTTCGACCTGGAAGAAAACGCTGGAAATGATGAGGAAGATGGAGAGAACTCCGGTGAAGCTTCCTATGAATATGATGCCTACGATCTGATCGGAACTTATACTTCTGAAGACGGCGATTATATGGAGTTAAATCTGGGCGTTGACGACAGCCTGGTGGGTATGTACTATGACGAGGACGGCTCCTTTGACGGGATTTACAGCTTTAAAAAGGTAAATTCCCTGGAATATAAAGACTCCCTCCACTCCAGAAACATCAAATTCTCCAACGAGGGCTCCTTTACCATGAGGGATACCGTATACTACCGCTAAAATCCGTTTCTAAAGGTAAAAAAGAATCCTGCTCTTGCAGGATTCTCCGCCTGCGGCGGGTCGCATTTGCGACGAAATTCCATACCGCCGCAGTGCGATTCTGCACGAAGTGCTTT
>OFOU01001872.1_pt1 | contig 11516 bp, 3 predicted proteins | sample 1542061 | NCBI WGS metagenome assembly OFOU01 (sample SAMN04209239, study PRJEB22552) | human gut metagenome | biome: gut; material: feces | host: Homo sapiens | place: USA: Oklahoma
GGTCGCGCCGTCAACCTGGATGCGGTGTATGGTCAGGGCATCGACTTGGTCCTGCCGGTCTGCCGCAGGCCCATGCCTCTTGACCAAGCGCTCGACCCCCAGGAAGCCACAACCAACCTCATCTGCGCCGGTGAAGCAGCCGCCCAAGCCTACGACCTCGCCCGCCTCTAAAACCCATCCCCCCAATAACTTGCGGTGAAATACGGAGTGTTTTTGCCTTTAAGGTGCCAATTCAGTCCGTATTCCACCGCAACTTCGTGAATTGCTATCCGAGGCTGGTCGACATGGGTCTCGAGTCGGACCGTTTGCCACGAAATGCGGCCATCTACTACGTTTGACCGAGCTACCTCGACCATCCCGGATTTTGTGAAATTAAAACTGCAGGTAAACGGCTTGCCGATTTTCGAAAAGGCCGGCTATGGTTGACCCCTGCGGTCTAAACATAGTAGATAGGCCCTTTTCGTGGCGCAGTGTCAGACCAGTCTTTTTGGGACGGGGCTATTTTGACTACATGCCGATCTGATTGCCCAAGTAGTCAAAAAAGCCCCGTCCCAAATTAGCTACCTTGTGGGGCTGTGGGGATAAAGATTGCCGACGGTTTTATCCCGCCGAACCCCTTTGATGGCGCGAATGGTTCGATTTGACGACCGAGTGGCAACCTGACGCGGAATAGTGGGTCGTTTAAATTGCTACAATTTTAAGTATATTGCGATGTCCCGCCTTGCGTTTCTGCGCGGGGGGGGCGTATATTTGCATCGATGGGGACGACACACATATATAGCGAGCCGCTTCTTGCCGTCCTCATGGATTGGGGAGGCCTTCATGAATCGCGCGTGTGCGAGAGCTCGAGAAATGCTAAAGCCTTTTGGCAAGAAAACCAATACCGCCAAGCGTGTCCTGAGGGTTTTGGCCGTCCCGCTGGCGGCGTGTGCACTCTTGTTTGGTGCGACGAGTGCGTTGGCCGACCAGGCGGTTCCCTTTAGCAACCACACCGTGAAGACGGTGAATCCCACCGGCACTACGGTCAATTTGTTCGACTATTGGGTCGTGAACGGCGACAACGATAAGTCCGTCAACATAAACAACAATAATGGCAATAACAACACTGGCATCAACAAAGATCACCAGCTCAAGTTCAATGGCGGTGCCGGATCGGGCATTAATAAATGGACGGGCAGAAGCAATATCAACGGTTTTGGACGTCTTTCATTTGTGAAGACCATGCTGGTGGATGGCTATCCGGCAATCAACAATGGCACCCACACCTCCCAAGGCCAGGGTGTTAACTACACCGATGAGTCGCTGGCCTATCTCTTTAACAACGACAGTCAGGCCAACGGCAAGCAGAATGGCAAGGCCGTCCACAACAACGTGAAAGGCCTTTTCCAGCTCAAGGACGGCTATTACGTTTACGACTCGTATGGTTCTGGCGGCAACTATGCCGTATATAACTCCACGACTAACACCTTTGACGTCTACGATAAGGCGGGCGTATATAAGGGCGGCGTATCAGATGCAAATCTGGGCCAGTTCTTCCCCTTCGACTCGGCTGACAAGGTTTTTGATGAGAAGGGCAACAGCCTCTCCCCTAAGCAGATCATTGATGGAAGCACGAATCTCAACCATCACTTTGGAATGTCCGTGACCACGGAGTTTGTCCAGCCTGCGAGCGGCAAGACCACCGGTAACAAAGATATGATCTTCGAGTTCTCGGGCGACGACGACGTATGGGTCTACATCGACGGCGTACTCGTGGGCGATCTGGGTGGCATCCACGAGAAGGCGACGCTCAAGATCAACTTCGCCACCGGTGGCGTGCATGTCGGTCATGTTGACAATGCAAATGATCCCGAAAAGACAATTCAAGACACCACCATTAAGGCGCGATGTTCCAAGCTGCCGGCGTAGATACTTCAAACAGAAGATTCTCCGGCAACACCTTCCTCGACAGCTCCAAGCACACGCTGAGCTTCTTCTACCTGGAGCGTGGTGCGGGCGCATCGAACATGTCGCTTAAGTTCAACCTCACCACCCTGCCGTCGTCCGAGGTCGCGAAGGTCGACCAAAACGGCGAGGCAGTCCAGGGTGCCGAGTTTGCTCTGTATCAGTCAGATGCCAACTGGAACGCGCAGGGTGAGCCCATCGCTCAGGGCACGACGGACGCCAATGGTCAGTTGGTGCTTCTGAAGTCGGACGGTTCCGTTCTTTCGTTCGATAGCCAGCATGCTGAGAAGCACGACTACTTTGTACTCAAAGAGGTTAGCCTGCCCAAGGGATACCGCTCAAGCCTGACCTCGTCGACCACTGCAACGCCAGGTGAGCTGCACCTGCAGTACAAGGCCGCGGCAAGTGGCACGGGTGGCGTGGTGGTTGCGCCGCAAACAACGGTCACAACAGCCAACAACGAACAATGGACGGGCAGCCGCATGTGGCTGAACGGCGGCTATCTGGCCGCTAAGGAGACCATTTCCCTTAGCAAAGAGACGAAAGACAATAAGGATAAACCCATTAGCTCGGGTACGACCTTTGCTGTCGTGCTCAAGCGCACCGATAAAACTAAGAAAGACACGGACGTAAACGCGTGGACGGCGGTCACGGGCAACCCGCTCAATGGCTACAAGCTGTGCTCCAAACACGGCATTGAGGGCGCGGTCGAGGCTGCCAAATCGGCGGATACGAACGTCTTTGGCGTCAACACTAAGGGCGACTACGAGGTAACGGTCAGGTCGCTGCCCGGCGATATCGAGAAGTACGCCGCCATGATGACGGACAAGTCCCAGTCCGAATATACCGTGGCAGTGTATCACACTACAGCATCGTCTCTGGCGGAGGCAACCATCGATAACACCTCCATGGTGCAATATCAAACGATAAACAGGCAGTTCTCTACGGTGATCCACCTCACCAACGTTCAGAACCGTCTGTTTGTGCAGAAGGTTGACGACCTGGGCAAGCCCGTGAACGGCGCGACGTTTGAGCTGTACCAGGCCAAGGACGTTACCGGCGATAGTCCTAGAACGTATGCCATTAAATCGGGTGCCGAGCCGTATGACACCGTGCAGGCAAACGGCATGACCTATCCGTATGACATTAAGGGCGCTGCATGCTTCCCGCTCGATTCGGCGAAGCATGCGCCCCTTATCAAGGGTACGTACTACCTGCGTGAGTCTGTAAGTCCAGATGGCCATGAGATCAACAACACCATCACCAAGGTAATCGTGGACGACTCGGGCGTATATGTGGACGCCGGCGAAGAGAACGATGGCGTGCTCAGCATGAGCGGCCCGGGTTCGCTGATTGCCTCCCTGGCGCAGTTTGGCTCTCCTGATTCCATCGACAACACGCTTACGCACATCAAGGGCAAGCTGCAGAGTGCAGTCGTTGACGCCAACGGAAACCTGACATGGGGCCCGACAAGTCCTACGGACAACTGGATGCATATGCGCTATGACAAGACGGCGCAGGGCACCAAGACCATTCTGCGCTATGTCGAGGATGGTGGCGATCGCGACGGTCAGCTGGCGACCATCTTTGCCGATACGGGCGTAAACCGCATGGCTCTTTATCAAGAAGACGATTCAGCATATATAGACGATGCCTCCAAGACCCGTACTAAGCTGGGCACACTCCAGCTCAATCATCTCTTTACCACGGCAACGGCCGTGCAGTATACCGATTGTCGCGTGGCACCTCTGCAGGTGACCAAGACGGTGACGGCAGATACTGGTCTTACTGCACCCACTAAGGATGCGAATAACAAGGATCTGACGTTTACGTTTAAGTTCACCCTGCCGGAGTCCCAGAAGGGCTACGAGGCGCATGTGTTCGATGCGAGCGGCAACGCTGTGGGCAATTCCTTTAAGCTTAGGAACGGCGACACCCACTCCATCAAGGCCGGCGAGACCATCCGCGTATACGGCCTTAAGAAGGGTGCCGGCTATAGCGTGAGCGAGCTCACTACCAAGCGCGAGGCGTCCAACGGCGACATGCTGGCGAGTGTCGTCAACACCGTGACCGGTTCCGCCGAAGAGTCGGTGCTTCCGGCCGGCTTTAGCCTTGTGAGCCGTAAGGTCGGCGGCAAGGAGCAGTCGGGAACTGGCAACACCATCGAGGGCAAGATTGTCGCGCTTGCGGGCGGACAGATTTCCGCCGATAACACGCTTGAGTTCACCAACAACTACAGCGCCAAGCCCGTAACGCTCGGCGCCCAGAATAAGCTGGGCGCCAAGAAGGTGCTCGAAGGTCGCGATTGGGCCGATGGCGATTCCTTTACCGTGCAGCTTACAGCCGACGACGGCGTTCCCATGCCCAATGGCGCCAAGAGCAAGGTGTCGACGGTCGAGCTTACCAAGAATTCCCAGACGCAAACGGTTGGCGACATCACCTATAAGACGGCAACGTTTGGCGACATCACCTATGCCAAGCCCGGCACGTACACCTATACCATCTCGGAGGTTATCCCCGGTTCCGATGCCGGGGCAGACGGCATAAGCTACTCCGCCGCCCGCTATAAAGCGGAGGTCGTGGTGGAGGACAACCAAGCTGGTGCTCTTGTCGTTAAGAGCGTGAAGATGACGCAGGAGCGCAACGACGCGGGCGACGACACCAAGACAGAGGTTGCCGACGCGATCTTCACCAACCGCTACGACGAGCATGAGAGGAACATCACCATCCATGCTCAAAAGAGCCTAACCGACAACGCCGGGACCTTCCTGCTTGCCCAGAATACCTTTAGCTTTACGCTTGAGGGTATGGGCGGCTATGCGGACGACGACGCAGCGTTCGACCCCAAGACGGTCGTACCGAGCATCAAGGCCCCCATGCCTCAGGGTACCGAGGGCAACATCGCAACCGTGGGCAACAACGCCGACGGCACGGTGACGTGGCCAGAAATCTCCTATACCGCAAAGCCGGATGCGGGACGCGCCTACGTTTACAAGTTCGCCGAGAATCGCGGCAGCGTTACGGGCATGACCTACGATGGATCGGTCTATTACGCCGTGGTGCGCAACGCCAAGAAGGGCGCCGGCATCCAGACCTCGATCGAGTACTACAAGATTGCAGAAGACGGCTCGGTAAAGCAGCTGGACACGAATGTCACGCCCTCCTTTACCAATATATATAGTGTGGATCCCACGAGAGTGACCCTACAGGGCCAAAAGACGGTGAGCGGTCGTGACTGGAATCAGGGCGAGAGCTATGCCTTTAACCTTGCTGCCGCTACGGACGATGCCGGTGCGACCGGTTTGGGCAAGACCACAAAGCAGGCGGTAACGGATGGGGCTGTTGCCATCGGCGTCAACCGGGCTGTCGCCAGTGCGCCCGCGACGGGGCGCGTGGCCTCGTTCGCCTTTGGCACCGAAGCCGCCCCGACCGTGACGTTCAACCGCGCAGGCACCTTTAGCTTCAACATCACCGAGAAAGCTGCGCAGGATGGCCAGGCGGGCATGTCCATGGACAAGCACACCGCACGCGCGACCGTTGTAGTGACCGATCTGGACGAGTCGGGCAACCACACGGGCAAGCTGCGCGTGTCGAGCGTGACCTATGCCAACACCGGCGCCTCCGATGCGGACAAGGCCGTAACTGACAAGGCCGCCTTTACCAACGCATACCATGCGTCGGGCACCTTTGATGGCGTGACGGTCAGCAAGACCCTTGAGGGTCGCGCTTCTGCCGCGGGCCAGTTTACCTTTGCCGTGACGGGCCTTTGGTACAACGGCGTTCAGACATCGGTCGATGGCTCCGAGGCCAGCCTGTCTAATACGGCTGCGGGGGCCGGCGTGCCCGGCACCGTGGTGAGCGCGAGTGGGGCGGAGAAGCTCTTTGCCCGTGAGCTCACGGAACAGGATCTGGGGCGTACGTTTGCCTATCGCATTCACGAGAACCAGCCTGCTGCCGCCGGCTACACCTATGACACCGGCTACACCGGCGATATCATCGTGCTCGTCAAGGTTCTTGCACACAAGGATGACCCCGCTAAGCTCTACACCGTGACGGCCGTGCTCAAGGGTGCGGGTGTGACGGAGCTGCTGGGCGACGGAGCCGACGCGAGCGCGCTGACGGACGAAAAGATCGTCCAGCTCAAGCAAGATTCGCATACTTACGTGCAGCAGTACGATGCAAGTGAGGCCGGCGCCACAACGCCTGCCGTCTCGTTTGTGAATCGCTATGAGGCAAGTCTCGACTATGGCGCCGCTGGCGGTCTGCAGATCGAGAAGACGTTGACGTATCCCAAGGACGCGACCGTTTTTGGCTCGCCTAAGAGCACGTTCCGTTATATCGTCAAGCCTGCCGACGAGACATCTGCCAGCAAGGTTGGCATTTCCACGAATGGCAAGGTCTTTGAGACCGCAAACGTCGAGGCCGACGCCCCCAAGACCGTGAGTTTGATACCTGCGGGTGGGTTGACCTTCACTCAGGATGATGCCGGCAAGACGTTCACCTATACGGTGAGTGAGATTGACGACAAGGCGACGGACTATACGTACGACAAGACGGTCCATGCGGTTAAGGCTGTCGTGGCGGATAACGGCGACGGTACGCTTAGAGTCACGACAGCGGTAAGCAAGCAGGTCGATGGCAAGGACGAGCTCGAGGGCCAGTGGATCTATCCGTCTGGTGCAACGTCCACCGGTGTCGCGACGGTCAAATTCAAGAACACCTATACGGTCACCGAGGCGGCAACCTACACCCCGTCCGTGACGAAGGTGGTTGCCGGTGCCGATGCTCCGGGCAAGTTCACCTTTGCTATGACTGCGGCTGACGATGCTACCAAGACTGCCATCGATGGCAAGCTCATCACCGGCTCTTCGATGAGCGTGGACAACGGCTACGCTGAGGAGAAGCAAACGACGGCGGCCCTCAAGGACGGGGAGCACGAAAAGATTGACTTTTCGAAGCTCACCTTCAACAAGCCGGGCACGTATAAGTTCGCTATTAACGAACAGGTTCCGAATGATCTCGGCGAGTGGAAGTATGACACGCACACTTATGTCCTGACCATTACCGTAACCGATGAGGGCGGCAAGCTGGTGGCCCGCGCCGATGGCACGACCGGCTCGGAAGGCTTCATCTTCACCAATAGGTATCGCACCTCGACGAGCTACGAGCTCCAGGGCGGTCTGGAGATCGTCAAGACGCTCAACGGGCACGACCTGCATGCCGGCATGTTTGGCTTTACGGTAACGGGCGAAGACACCGCCTCAACCGATAAGCTCAACAAGCTGCTGCGCGCAGATGAGGGCAAGCTCACCGTGACAAACGATGAGCCGCAGGCCGATGGCACGTCCCATACCGGCATTTTGGGTGGCCTGACCTTTGCGACGGACGATGTGGATAAGCCGTTCACCTATAAGGTGGTCGAGAACAACGCGGGCCAACGCGGCTATAAATACGACTCTACCTATTGGATGGTAGAGATTGCGGTTAAGAAGCGTGGCGATGGTTCGCTCTATACCGTGACCACGGTGAAGCACTATGGCACCAACAATGTCGAAGATACCGATGATGCAAGGACCTATAGCTCCGAGAGCGGTAACGCCAAGGCTCAGGTGTTCTTTACCAACAGCTACGCTGCGACCGGAAAATTCGACGGTCTTACTGCCGAGAAGGTGATGGACTCCCGCGACAAGATCGAGGCTGGTCAGTATGCGTTTGACCTGTATGCGGAGAAGGCCGACGGCGAGCTCGTATGGATGGATGAGGGTAAGACCCAGGCGAGCGATAACGGTATCGCCACGGTCGACTTCGGTAAGGTTTACTTTAAGCTCGGCGATGCTGCCAGCGGATCCCATGAGCTGACGATTAACCTTGCCGGTGCTGTGAAGGATGGTGTTGCCACCAAGCAACACAATGCCGATCACACCACCACCTACAGCTTTAACCTGGTGGCAAAGGAGCGCTTGGCCAACCTGCCCGAGGGCGTGCGCCCCGTGGATGCGTCCGCGACGTGCCGCGTGCTGCTTGAGGTGACCGATAACAACAACGGCAAGCTTACGTCCAAGGTGACCTATCACAATGGTACCGAGAACGGCAAGATCGTTTTCCACAATACGCGCGATAAGGTCAAGACGATCGGCACGGTCGCGAAGCCCGATGTGGACATCGACGGGCAGCTGCTCTCTGTGGGCGACTCCTGCGTCTACGCCATCAACTGGGTCAACACCGAGGCCGATGCTGGCGGCAATCTGGTTCCGGCCAAGGTGACCGTGACCGACGAGCTGCCCACGGGCGTTGTGTTCGAGGCCTTTGAGGGCGAGTATGCCGATAAAGGCGCTGCGAACGGTCAGTTGCTTACCTGGAACCTGGGTGAGCAGCCTGCGGGCAGTCACGGTTCGGTGCGCGTGCGCGTCAAGATTACCGAGGACGCTGTGAAGGATGCCCAGGGTGCGGTCGGCACCGTTGAGAACAAAGCTACCGTAACGGTTGGCAACAAGAGCTATACCGGCACCACGACCAACTACGTGCCCAAGAAGTCCGAGAACGACGCTCAGGATTCGAAGGGGTCGGGCGTTAGGTTGGGCGATGAGCTCACCTACACCATCGGCTACAAGAACACCGAGGGCGCGTCTGCCACGGTGACGATCACTGACGCCGTTCCCGCGGGAACTGAGTTCGTGGAGTTCGCGGGCGACCATGCGGATGTCGCATCCAAGGACGACGACGGCAACCTCACCTGGACATTGAAGGACGTTCCCGCCGGCAAGGAGGGCACGGTTCAGTTTAAGGTCCGCGTGACCGAGGACGCGTTTAAGAGCGGTGGCGCTTCGGGCGACATCTCCAACCAGGCGTCGGTGGCGGTCGGCAACAACCCTGCCGTCAAGACCAACACCACTACCGATGAGGTCACTGACGGGCGCCTGACGTTGAGCAAGACGGTCACGGCCGCCGAAGGCATCACCGCGCCCAACAAGGCATTTACCTTTAAGGTGCTGCTCTACCAGGCCGATGGCACAACGCCTCTGGTCGGCACCTTTGCGTTCGCCGGTCGCCCCGGCGGCACCAATGGCACTTATATAAGCGGACAGATCAAGAGCGGTGACACCATCGCGCTCAAGGCTGGCGGCTCCGTCACGGTTACCTTGCCCACGGGTGCGCACTACGAGGTGCAGGAGCTCGACTCCAAGGGTGAGCTCATGACGAGCGAGGATGGCTTTGCGGTTGTCGATAAGGCGAACCCCCAGAAAGGTACCGTCGGACAGGCGACGCAGGTGGGCTTCACCAACGTCTACAGCGTGGAGTCCACAAAGGTGGAAAACGCCTTCAAGGTCCAAAAGAAGATTTCCGGACGCAACTGGATGACATCGGATGCCTTTACCATGACGCTGACTGCCCAGGGCGAGGCACCTATGCCCAAGGGCGTCAAAGACGGCGTGTCGACGATTGAGCTGCACAAGGATGCCCAGGTCGGCAACTTCGGTACCATCGAGTACACCAAGCCCGGTACCTATACCTATGTGATTACCGAGCGGTCGGGTGACGAGGCGACACTCACGTTCTCGAAGGCCACCTATCGTGCCGCTGTCACGGTGACCGACGAGGGCACCGGTAAGCTGTCTGCCAAGACCAAGATTGCACAGCTGACCGACGATGCGGGCGACGCTGCTGAGCGCACGGTTGAGGCGGCGGTCTTTACCAACACCGCCAAGACTGGCAGCCTCACCGTCAAGAAGACGGTCGTCGGCGGCGACAGCCAGCGCGAGTTCGGCTTCACGGTCGCGCTGGCCGACGGGGACGGCGAGCCCGTCTCCGGCATCTTCGGCAAGGACGAGCACGCCGTGACGTTCACGGACGGCAAGGCGACCTTCACGCTCAAGGACGGCGAGGAGAAGACCGTCGCCGGCCTGCCCGTGGGCGCGCACTACACCGTGACCGAGGACGCCGCCGAGGGCAGGGACGTCTCCACCGCGGGGCTCTTCACCAAGACGCTCGAGGGCCGCGACTGGGCCGAGGGCGACAGCTTCCGGTTCACGCTTACGGGCGAGGGCGGCGCCCCCATGCCCGAGGGCTCTGCCGACGGCTCCAAGACCGTTAGCGTGACGGCCGCCGCCGGAACCAAGGCGGGCGATAGGGTCGCCTTCGACTTCGGTTCCATCCGCTACACGCTCGACGACATCAAGGACGCCGGGTTCGCCGAGGTCGGCGGCAAGCGCGTGCGCGCCAAGACCTTCACCTACACGGTGCGCGAGGTCAGGCCCGCTGACGGCTCGGCCCTCGCCGGCGTGGCCTACGACGGCCATGCCGCCACGATGACGGTGACCGTGATCGATGACGGCTCCGGCAACCTCACGGCCACGACGCCCGCGATCGCGCAGGCGAGCGGCGGCGACTTCGTCAACACCTACACGACCGAGCTCGACTACTCGGCCCGCGCGGGCGTGCGCCTGTCCAAGACGCTCTCCGGCCGCGCCATGGGGGCGGGACAGTTCGCCTTCACCGTGACTGCCGACGCCGAGACGGCCGCCAAGCTCGGCCTCAAGACCGACGGGGACGCCTACGCCGTGGCCGCGGCTGACGACGGGAAGGCCGACTTGATGGACATCATCGGCGGTGCCGCGGGAGGCGACGTGAAGTTCACCGACGCCGACGCGGGCAAGACCTACAGCTTCACCGTCACCGAGACCAAGCTCGGCGGCGAGGGCTACACCAACGACACCGCGCCGCGCACGGTGACCATCGCGCCCGGCTACGACGCCGCGACGGGCAAGCTCACGGTCACGACCGTGGTTGCCAAGGACGGTGTCGAGGTCGCACGCAGCGAGGTCTCCACGGCAGATGACGCCGCGGCGACGCCCGCGCCCGTGACGGTCGCGTTCGAGAACTCCTACGAGGCCACCGGAACGCTCGGCGGCGAGGGCAACGTGTCAATTAACGCAACCAAGACGCTGACGGGTCGCGCCGCGGCGGCGGGCGAGTTCTCGTTTTCCGTCCGCGATGCCCGGGGCAACGTGGTCGCGACCGCGACCAACCGGGCCTCCGGCGACGGCGAGGCCGCGGGGCTCGCGTTCTCGCCCATCGCCTACACCACCGACGCTCTCGAGTGGATGGTGGCGGACGGCACCGCCACCAGGGCCGCCGCAATCTGCACCAGCAGCTTGGGCAGGGCGGGCAGGGCGTAGATGTCGTCGAAAATACCCAGGATCACGATGATCACGCCCCCCAGCAGCATCCCCCGCATGGAGGAGCTCATGGGCACAAAAATCAGGGTACTGAGGAGAAAGCCCAGGAAAATCGCCAACCCGCCCATCCGGGGGATGGGATGGTTGTGCATCCGTCGGTTGTCTTTGGGCACGTCCACCGCTCCCACCTTCTGCGCCAAGGATTTGACCACCGGCGTGGCCACAAAGGAGATGAGCAGCGCCGTGATCAGGGCGGTGGCCACCAGCCCGAGAAAGCTCAATTCGGTCAAAGGCATGGGTATGTTACTCCTTTGTATCAGCGGGCCACAAAGCCGACCTTTTTATAGACCTTGCGCAGGGTCTTGTTGGCCACATAGGAGGCCTTCTCTGCGCCGG
>OFOU01001883.1_pt1 | contig 11453 bp, 7 predicted proteins | sample 1542061 | NCBI WGS metagenome assembly OFOU01 (sample SAMN04209239, study PRJEB22552) | human gut metagenome | biome: gut; material: feces | host: Homo sapiens | place: USA: Oklahoma
GCCTCGAGCAAGCCCCGCCGCCGTCGTCACCGCGGCGGTCGTGGCTCAAATGCCGAGGCTGCGGCCGAGAAGGCAGCGACGCAAAGCAAGGATGCGAAGGCTGAGGCCCCGGCGGAGCAGCCCAAGCGCCAGCCGGCGAAGGGGGACAAGCCCGAACGTTCGCAAAAGAGCTCGTCCGCGCCAAAGCAAGAGCGCAAAGCTCAGGCAGATTCCAAGCGCAAATCCCAGGCTCAGCCCAAACCGACTGCAAACGTTGCGGCCGCCCAGCAGCCTGAGCCGCCCGCTCATGGCGAGGTTTCGGCGTTTGCTCTGGCACGTGTCCTGGGCAGGCAGCTGCTCAAGGTCGTTCCTACGCCAATGGCGCTCTCCAAGATTAAGGAGCAGCAGACTCAAATTGTTAAGGTCGAGGGCAAGGACGGCAAAAAGGTTCCGCAGCGCACTCAGCACAACGAGATGTCCAACCGCAAGATTGCCGAGGAAATTGCGATCATCCAGGCTTGGATTGAGCAGAATCGCGGTGCCGACACGCCGGTCGCTTCGCGTCGCCAGCGCGCCTACCAGATTTTTAACGATGAGAAGGCCTTTGACGGCAAGCACGGCGAGCGCCTGATTCGGCGTATGACCGAAAAAGGTATCAGCATGCAGGCGATTAAGGTCGCCCCCAACCGCCCCGTGCACTTTACGGGTTTCTTTACGCTGGGCGCCGACAAGCCGTTCATTATGGTCGAGAACCTAGACACCTATGACGAAATCGTCAAGCTCCTGCGCGGCCGCAAGCACGCCAAGCTCTTTGGCACCAAGGTGGGCGGCGTGATCTTTGGCGGTGGCTGCAAGGCGAGCGTTTCGCACGCACTGGATGATTATCTGGCCGAGATCGGCTATCGCTTTAACTATGTCTACTACGTGGGCGACATCGACCGAGAGGGTGCGCGCATTGTCGAGCAGACCCGTAACGCCAATGTGGTAGAGATTCGCCTGCATGCCGGTATGTATCGCGCCATGCTTGCCGAGCACAAGCGTCGCGTGAAGGCCGGCGGAGAGTGCGAACCCGCAGCTGCCAACCAGGGTGTGCCGCAGAACCTGGCGGCGACGATCAAGGATCTGCCCATGGTCACGCGCGTGCAGTTCCGCAACGTGCTGCGCGAGGGCGGACGCATTCCACAGGAGATTCTGATGACCGCCGACTATCGGGATGGCGACTCGGGAAGCTTCGACCGCATGCTGAACAATTAGTTCCGCCGTTCTACCGAACGGCGGTCCTCTCGACGCTGCGAGGGGCCCTGGCACGGCAATCTGACGTTCAACTTCGGCGGCGCGACCAGAAGGTCGGCGCCGCCTTGTTTCACGTCACCTTGCCATGCCAGGGCCCCTCTCGCTGTCACGTCCAAAACATCGGGGCTAGTGGCCTCCTGTTCGTGCGGAACTCGCGATAAACCTAAGCCGGTGCCCCCGCTCTCCCGGGGCCTGTGGCTACTTGGTTGTCGCATGCGGCTCGCTTTTCGGAACGGGGCTGATATTTCTTGATGCGAGGCACTCTCGGCTGACACGGGGCGGAGGGATTCCGCGTCCGCCTTTTCGGCGGCCGCGCCCCGCTGCGTCGCTTCGCTCCTTGCGTGCTGCGCTGGAAAACGCTTCGCGTTTCCTCAGCTCCGCACCCTTGCGGGTTCGAATCCCTCCGCTTGTCCACAAGAAAGCGCCCAGGGCCGTTATGGGCTCAGGGCGCTCAATTTTAATGGCTGGGACGGAGGGATTCGAACCCCCAACAGCCGGCACCAAAAACCGGAGTTCTACCGTTGAACTACGTCCCAATGTGTGGTGTTGCCCAAAAGCAACTCGTTTAGTTTACCTAATCTGCGAGGGCATCGCAAACGCCATCGAGCAGGCGTACGGCGAGTGTCTGCGCGTCGCTGGCCGTGAAGGTGCCGTTGTAGCGCGTCATGCCCGTGAGCTCAATGCGAATGCGAGCCGGCTTCTGCTGCGCGGCGACATTGGCAGTGCGGATGCGCTGGGCCAGGTTGTGGCACTCGGCGAGGGCAATCGTGGCGCGCGGTGCGGCGTCGGCGGGCAGCTCGTCGCTTGCAATCTCGAGCACCAGGTCAACGTCGGTTGGGGCCTCGGAGTCGCAGAGCATCATGCCGCTGTTGTCGGTCGTTGCCGTGGCGATATTCCACATGCGCGACGCAACACTGCGTGCGATGGGGTCCTCGCCGATAACGGCAATCTGGAAGCGCTCGAGCACGTTGGCGGCGCGAGCAAAACCGATGCGGGACTCGGCTTCGGTGACCGAGGGCTTGCCCTCCCACACATGGTGCAGGCGGTTGATGTAGGCGTAGGTGTCCTGGAAGGCCATGCCGTCGGCAAACAGGCCGACATTTTCCTGGAACTGCTGCAGGGCGGCCTCGGTATGCGGACCAAAGTAGCCGTCGTCTTCGCCACAGGCAAAGCCCAAAACGTTGAGAGCGCGCTGCAGGGCCTGCACATCGGCGCCATGGAAATTGGGCATGCGCAGATAGAGAGTGCGGTCGCCCAGCTTATACGAAGCGTCTACAAGGGCGCTCCAGCAGGGGATATCGACGGCATGACCGGCAGCAAGGCCGCTGTCGAGCCTGAAGGTGCTGACGGCCTGCTCAGTGGTGGCTCCAAAGTACTTGTCGGTGACTTCGGCGGCATCAATCGTGTAGCCGAGCTGCAGGAGACGAGACTGCACGTCCTCGACGGCTGCTCCTTGCATGCCCGTTGTAATAGGTTCCATGAACGAACCCCTTTCGGCGTACCATTCGTACTATTTGAGCGTCTGTCGGATAGACAACGCAAAGGGATGCATAAACATGCACTCAACAGTGTAGCAAGTTGTGCCTAAATACGCTGCTGACAGGTTTTATAACCCCCGTTAGTTAAGGCGCTCCACAAAGAAATCTGCCATGGAGAGGAACAGCTCGCGTGCGTGCGGATCAAGCTCAACGTTCTCGATGGCCGCTTTGGCCTTAGCGGTCAGGTCGAGCGCGTAAGTGTGGGCGTAATCGATGGAGCCGGTCTCCTGGAAGATCTCCACAGCGCGTGCGAGCTGCGCGGGATCATCGGTGCCCGAGGAAAGAATCGCCTCGACCTCGTCGTGGTGGCGCTCATCAGAGAGGGCGTGTACGGCGACAAGCGTGCGCTTGCCCTCGGTGATGTCGGTGCGGAAGTCCTTGTTGGCGGCTTCCTTAGTGCCGACAAGGTTGAGCAGGTCGTCCTGAATCTGAAAGGCGAGGCCTGTGTGTAGGCCAAAGGCGCGCAGCGCTTCGATTTGCTCATCGCTGCCGCCGCCGATAATGGCTCCGGCGGCAAGCGGCGTGGCTCCGCTGTAAAACGCGGTCTTGTGCGTCGCCATGTCCAGGTAGTCATCAACCGAGATATCAAAGCGCCCGTCACGGACCCAACCCAGGTCGAGCGCTTGACCCTCGATGGTGCGGACGATCATCTCGGTAAGCTCGTGGAGCACGCGCAGCTTCACGTCGGACTCCAGCGTGGGGTCGTCGAGAACCGTCTTGGTGACCATGGCGAGCGCCAGGTCGCCGCAATTGATGGCAAGGCCCGTGCCCTCGGTAAGGTGCATGCAGGGCTTGCCTCGACGAAGCTGTCCGTTGTCGGCGATGTCGTCGTGGATCAGCGCGCCCGACTGGAAATGCTCGATGGCTGCCGCGGCGCTGCGGGCGCTCTCAAAGCTACCGCCCACTGCGGTTGCGGCGAGCATACAGATAAGCGGGCGGTGGCGCTTGCCGGCGTTGGCCGTAAAAGCCGAGAGCGGCGCATACAGGTAGCGCTCGATATCGGCAGAGGTCGCCTGTCCGTCAAAGAACGTGGCCAGATAGTCGTTAATCTGGTCAAAGTGCTGGGCTAAAAAGCTGGTAAACGGACTGGACACGGGTTCTCGCATTCTTTCTGAGGTTGCGTTGATGCAATATGCAGACAACATATTGCCACATTAGGGCGTTTGGCGCGGCAGTTTTGGCGATTTGGGACCACGGGCGTGCGTTTGATGGAGCGCGCCTAAATCAGCCCAAAATGCTCGAGCGCCGCAACGACACCGTCGTGATCGACGGTGTCGGTCACGTAATCGGCCTTATCCTTTAGATAGTCCGGCGCATTGCCCATGGCGATACCGACATCGACGGCGTTCATCAGCGAGACGTCATTGCTGGCGTCGCCGATGCCGTATACGGTTCCGTGGTGGGGATCGAGGGCGTCGAGTACAGACTGGATGCCCCCGCGCTTCGTGCATTCGCGGGGCGAGATTTCGGTTACCTCGAGTTCGAGCTCGTTAAAGCACAGCAGCGGCTCAAGTGCCTTATCTTGAGCGATGTGGTTGGCGAGTGATGTAGACATCAAGATCTTGTAGACACTGTAATGGTGCAGCTGCGTGACTGCGTCGCCCAGGGTGCGCGCGTATCCGGGAGCATCGGGCGCATCGGCACTCATGCGCACGACGCCGTTGAGGCCCTCAAAGCGGATGACCTCGCCCGATTGCTCAAGGTAGGGGGCAAGACGCTGCAGCATACTGGGCGTCATCGACAGATCGCGAATTGCGTGTCCGTTGATCTCGGCGTAACCGCCCGCAAGACAGACGATGCCGGTCCAAGGCAGCTCAAGAAGTTTGGGGTGGATGCAGCTCAGGGTGCGTCCCGTGCAGATAAAGGCCATGTTGCCGTTGGCGACAAACTCGCGGATTGCCTGCGAAACCGCCTCGTTGGGATAGGGGGAGAGGTCCCGCTCGTCTTCGGGAAGGTCTTGGGCGAGCCTGGGGTCTTGCCAGGCGAGCGTTCCGTCGATATCGAAGAAGCAAATATCGCCGCGCTTATGGGCTGCGCTGGCGGCAGGGGAGGCCGAGGTGGCGGGCACAAATTCCGGCTCGAGGCCCATGATCTGGTCAAAATGCTCTTTAACGCGGGGAACGGAGATGCCGATGATCACCTGGGCGGTCTTGCCCGTAATGATGAGGCCCTTGGCGCCCGCCGCGACAAACGCCGCGTTATCTGCAACGATGGAAGGGTCTGCGACCTCGACGCGCAGGCGCGTGGCGCAGTTGGTTGCGCCCACAATATTGCCAACGCCACCTAAAAGCTGAATTGCCCGCTCAGCGAGAACGTGATCTTGATCGGATCGACTATCGACCTCGTCATTAGGGGATTGCTCTTTGGCTAAGTCGCTTCCCGTTAAACAATCGATTGCTGCGCGATTGGCGACATGATCCTCGCGGCCCGGCGTCTTAAGGTCATAGACCAAGATGAGTGCTCGAAAACTAACAAAAAAGATGAGGCTAAAGGCAAGGCCGATACCGAGTGCCAAAAGATAGGCACCGGCATGCGTGCGCATGAGCGGAATAAAGTTGAAGGCTGCCATCTCCATGAGGCCGCCCGAGAAGATGCCGACGATGCCAAAGAGATTCATGGTTGTGGCAAGGCAAGACGATAAGACGGCGTAGAGAAAAAAGAGCCCGGGGTGGGTGAACATAAAGAGAAACTCGAGTGGCTCGGTAACGCCGCAAACCACCGAGGCGATGATGGCGGGAACAAGGATGACCCTGAGGCCGGCGCGGCGCTCTGGTTTTGCGGTGGAGTAGAACGCGGCTGCGATGGCGGGAAGGCCAAAGAGCTTGACCCAGCCGGTGGCGGTAAAACCGGCCCACGGCGCAAGTTCATTAAGGGGGCGCGTGCTATGGGAGAGGATGGGGAGCAAGCTGCTCCACGTGGCGTAGATGCCGTCATTAATGACCAGGTTGTCGTAGTAGATCGGCATGTAGAGCAGGTGGTGCAGCCCCATGGGCTCGAGCGCTCGCTCCAAAAGCACAAAGATGCCCACGCCAAAGGGGCCGACGCTCGTAAGTGCATAGCGCAGCGTTTCGGTCGCAGCGTATACGAAGGGCACGATGGCGGCCGAGATGGCGGCAAGGGCGAACACGGCAAAAAAGCTGATGAGGTAGACCAGCGAGGAGCCCGAGAAGGTACCGAGCCAATCGGGAACCTTGGCATCGTAGAAGCGGTCATGGATGGCGACGACGGTTGCCGACACCGCCAGCGGGCCGATAATGCCGGTGTCGAGCGTCTTGATGCCGTCGATGATGGTGATGCCGCTAGCGGAGGTCAAAGACGACGGGTACTTAAGTCCAAGATTGTCTCCGCTCAGCTTAATGATTTCGCTCAAAAAGAAGCAATAGGCAAAATAGGCGACGAGAGCCTCGAGGCAGCAACGAGCCGGTTGTTTTTGGGCAAGGCCGATGGGCAGCGCTACGGCAAAAAGGAGCGGGAGGCGTTTAAAGACCGTCCACGAGCCGCGCTGGATGATGGTCCAAAAAGCGTACCAAGGGGTTCCGTATACGGCGAGATCGCCGACGATGTCCGCAGTCGTTGCGAGAGCGGAGACGCCGACCATGAGGCCTGATATAGAAAACAGCATGGCGGGCGCGAACATTGCCCCGCCAAAGCGTTGGATTTTTTGCAGCATGTTCTGCCTTCCGAATATCGAGGCGCGTTGCGCGTGGGGAAACGTTTAAACAATGGATTCATTGTAGAGGACCGGACGATTGTCGTACCGGCAGTTTTGAGCGAAACCGATTTGGGCATGACAGAAACCGTCAACGGTTAAATCCTGTCGCTTTACCGATATTCGGTTTAAACAACTTTAAGAAATGCTATCGTGCCTAGCCGGAAATGAATAATGTAGAGGTGAAACAATGCCAAAAGCGATATACGAAGGAATCTACCGAGAAATACGCTCGCGCATCATTAATGGGACCTATGCGTTTCAAGAGATGCTGCCAACCGAAGCCGAGCTGACCGCGGAGTTCGGATGCACTCGCAATACCGTCCGTCGCGCCTTGAGTATGCTGGCCGACGGGATGTTTGTGCAGCCCATACACGGCAAGGGCGTGCGCGTTATTTGGCTTAAGGGCGAAACCGACATGTTGGGCGCACTCGAAGAGGTTGAGTCGTTTGGCGAGTTTGCAAAGCGCAACAATGCCGTTGCATCGACGGACGTTAAGTCTTTTGAACATCTGGTCTGCACCGAGCAACTCTCTCGTCACCTGGGCTTTAAGGTGGGCGAGGAGTTGATTCGCGTGGTGCGCGTCCGTAGCCTTAACGGTAGCGCTCGCCAGGTGGACCACGGCTATTTTCTGGAGTCGATCGCCAAAGGCCTGACGCCCGAGATCGCTGCAAAGTCAATTTACGACTATCTGGAGCACAAACGCGGCGTCAAAGTGATGGCGAGTCGCCGTACGGTGAGCGTCGAGCTTGCCAACGATGAGGACTGCAGCTACTTGGACCTTGGCAAATACAACTGTGTCGCCGTCATGGAGAGCCAGTCATACACCTCGGATGGCATTTTGTTCGAGGTTACGCACGCCCGTACGCATCCTGAGATCTTCCACTACCGCGTCAACTCCAAGCGATAGCCGGCTAGCTCGCAGCCTGACGAGACTCATGCCCTCAAAGAGAAAACGCCCGGTCAAACCGACGATGCATCGGCTTGACCGGGCGTTTTCTCTGCATTCGATAACAAATAATTGTTTATACAAAACTTGTCAAGTATCAAGTTGAAATTACCGTTCACCGAAGTTTTTCTACCGCTCTAGTAATACTTGTTCAAACAACTAGCCAAATAGCGTATCGTACAAATCAGCAAAAGGGGCAAAGTCCCCGAGCCAATCTCCGAAGGCGGCGGCAAAGGGTGCCGCCACGGTGTGAAAGGGTGGATTGTAATGAAGAACGAAATGAGCAGAAGGCAGTTCCTGGGCTTTGCTGGTTCCGCGGCTGCGGTTCTTGGTCTGGGTCTCGTGGGCTGCGGCGGTTCTGCTGGCTCCGGCTCCTCTGCTTCTGGTGACGCTGCCGAGGTCTACTTCCTCCAATTCAAGCCCGAGGTCGACAAGGAGTGGAAGGAGATCGCCAAGGCCTATAAGAAGGAGAAGGGCGTCGAGGTCAAGATCGTGACCGCCGCCTCCAACACCTACGAGGAGAAGCTCAAGTCCGAGATGTCCAAGAGCTCCGCTCCGACCCTGTTCCAGGTCAACGGCCCCACCGGTCTTAAGAACTGGAAGGATTACTGCGCCGACCTGTCCGATACCAAGCTCCGCGGTGAGCTCATTGACGACTCCCTGGCTCTGCAGTCCGACGGCAAGGATCTGGGTATCGACTGGGTCCAGGAGAGCTACGGCATTATCTACAACAAGCAGCTGCTCGAGAAGGCTGGCTACAAGGCCGAGGACATCAACTCCTTCGACAAGCTGAAGGCTTGTGCCGACGACATCCAGGCCCGCAAGGACGAGCTTGGTGTTGAGGGTGCCTTCACTTCCGCCGGCATGGATGACTCCTCCAGCTGGCGCTACACCACCCACCTTGCCAACCTCCCGCTCTACTACGAGTTCGAGAAGGAGCACAACCAGGAGGACGACGAGATCAAGGGCGAGTATCTCGACAACTTCAAGCAGATTTTCGACCTGTACATCACCGACTCCACCTGCGATCCTTCGCAGCTTGCCTCCAAGACCGGCGACGACGCCACCAACGAGTTCGCAACCGGCAAGGCCGTCTTCTATCAGAACGGTTCTTGGGCCTACGCTGACCTCACCAAGGCCGGCATGACCGACGATCAGATTGGCATGATGCCCATCTACATTGGTGTCGACGGCGAGGAGAACCAGGGCCTGTGCTCCGGCGGCGAGAACTACTGGTGCGTCAGCTCCCAGGCTTCCGAGGATGCCCAGAAGGCAACCGAGGACTTCATGTATTGGTGCGTTACTTCTGACACCGCCACCAGCATCATCGCTGACAAGATGGGTCTGACTGCCCCGTTCAAGAGCGCTAAGGAGACCACCAACGTCTTCTCGCAGCAGGCCGTTGCCATGGCCAAGGACGGCAAGAAGACCGTCGCTTGGGACTTCGTCTACATCCCCTCTGAGGAGTGGAAGAAGAACCTCAAGCAGGCTCTGATTGCCTATGCTGCCGACAACAGCAAGTGGGACGGCGTCAAGAACGCCTTCGTCGATGGCTGGAAGACCGAGAAGGCTGCTTCCGAGTAAGCAGTTGCTGCCCAAGCTATCTGATTAGCGACAGGGGGCGGGCAGACGTTGGTTTGCCCGCCCCCTGCATATTGAAAGGACCCTTTTATGGGCAAAGCACTCAAGCGCTGGTGGCCGCTCTTTATGCTGCCCACGTGTCTGGCGTTTATGATCGGGTTCGTGATCCCCTTTATCCAGGGTTTCTATCTCTCGTTCTGCCAGTTTATTACCATCAACAACACGCACTTTGTCGGTATCGAGAACTACGTGCGCGCACTGTCCGATCCGCAGTTTGCCACGTCGTTCTTCTTTACCGTGGCGTTTGCCTTCCTGTCGACGGTGCTCATCAACGTGATCGCCCTCGCCATCGCGCAGGCGCTCACCCGCAAAGCGCTCAAGGGCACCAACATCTTCCGTACGATCTTCTTTATGCCTAACCTGATCGGCGGCATCGTGCTGGGCTACATCTGGCAGATTCTGATCAACTGCCTGCTCTCCAACGTGGGCGCCCAGCTCATCGCTCTTAACTCTGCTGCTGGCTTCTGGGGCCTTATCATCCTGACCCTGTGGCAGCAGGTCGGCTACATGATGATCATCTACATCGCTGGTCTGCAGTCCATTCCGTCCGACTACATCGAGGCCGCCAAGGTCGACGGCGCTACGGCATGGCAGACGTTTTGGAAGGTTAAGATCCCTAACCTGATGCCGACCATCACCATCTGCCTGTTCCTGTCCATCACCAACGGCTTTAAGCTGTTCGACCAGAACCTCGCCCTTACCGGCGGCGCCCCCGCGCACTCCACCGAGATGCTCGCCCTGAACATCTACAACACGTTCTATTCGCGTGCCGGTATCGCATGGCAGGGCATTGGTCAGGCCAAGGCGGTTATCTTCTGCATCCTGGTCGTGGCCATCTCCATGATCCAGCTTAAGGCCACGAGGTCCAAGGAGGTGCAGCAGTAATGAAACGCGATAAGGTTATCAACCGCGCGCTCTCGATTTTCTTTACGATCCTGTCGCTCGCGTGGATCTACCCCGTGTTCATGATTGCGCTTAATTCTTTTAAGAAAGCGACCGCAATCAGCACCACCACGGCATTCGATCTGCTCACGCCCGAGACGTTCAACGGCCTCGCAAACTACATGCACGCCCTTAACGAGCAGGGCTTTGCCTCGGCATTTATGTACTCGCTCATCATCACGGTCACGTCGGTCGTGCTGATCTTGGTGTGCTGCTCCATGTGCGCTTGGTACGTGGTTCGTGTCAACAACAAGATCTCGAACTTCTTCTATTACCTGTTCGTGTTCTCGATGGTCGTGCCGTTCCAGATGCTCATGTTCACGCTGTCCAATTTGGCGGACCGCATCGGCTTTAACACGCCGTTCAACATCTGCTTTATCTATCTGGGCTTTGGCGCGGGCCTGGCGGTCTTTATGTTCGCCGGTTTTGTAAAGAACATCCCGCTCGAGATCGAAGAGGCGGCCATGATTGATGGCTGCAACCCGGTCCAGGTGTTCTTTAAGATCGTCCTTCCCATCATGAAGCCCACCTATCTTTCGGTCGGCATCCTCGAGACCATGTGGGTCTGGAACGACTATCTGCTGCCCTACCTTACGCTCGACTCCACCAAGTACAAGACCATTCCTATCTTGATCCAGTACTTCCGCGGCGGCTACGGCCACGTCGAGCTCGGTCCCATGATGGCCTGCATCATGATGGTCGTTATCCCCATCGTTATCATGTACATCCTCTGTCAGAAGTACATCATCGACGGCGTGGTGGCAGGTGCCGTCAAGGGCTGATGCCGTAACTGTTTTGCAAGTTTCTGCGGCGCCCCTCAGCGCGGCGCCGCGTATCGAAAGGTAGAGACATGGCCGAGATCGTTCTCAAACATGTTCAGAAGGTGTATCCCAACAACGAGTCAAAAAAGAAAGGCTTCTTTGGCAAAAAGAAGAAGACCGAGGAGAAGAAGCACAACCTCAAGGTTACCGAGGACGGTGTGCTCGCTGTAGAGGACTTCAACCTCACCGTTCACGACCAGGAGTTCGTCGTCCTCGTTGGCCCCTCTGGCTGCGGTAAGTCCACGACGATGCGCATGGTCGCCGGCCTGGAGGACATTACCTCGGGCGATGTGCTCATCGACGGCAAGCGTGTCAACGACGTGGCGCCCAAGGACCGCGACATCGCCATGGTGTTCCAGAGCTACGCTCTGTACCCCAATATGACGGTGTACGAGAACATGGCATTTACGCTCGAGCTCAAGAAGGTTCCCAAGGACGAGATCGACCGCAAGGTTCGCTCTGCTGCCGAGATTCTGGGCATTACCGAGTACCTCGACCGTAAGCCCAAGGCGCTCTCCGGCGGCCAGCGCCAGCGTGTCGCTATCGGCCGCGCCATCGTGCGTGACCCCAAGGTCTTCCTG
>OFOU01001885.1_pt1 | contig 11446 bp, 8 predicted proteins | sample 1542061 | NCBI WGS metagenome assembly OFOU01 (sample SAMN04209239, study PRJEB22552) | human gut metagenome | biome: gut; material: feces | host: Homo sapiens | place: USA: Oklahoma
TATAATGATATATTACAAAACAGGTGACTGTGGATAAAACTGCGGAAACTCAAGACAAATTATAATTGAAAATATGTAAGAAAAATGATAATATAATTGAAATATAACTTTGGTATAAAGAAAAATCTGTATGTACAGATAAAAATTAAAATTTATGAGAATATAAAACCGGAATATTCTCAGATATCAAAAAGGAGGCAGGGATATGGAGCTTGAACAGTATCGTATATATTCTGAAATGGCAAGAGGAATTCGAAAGGCCCCTCTTGTTTTGAAAAATGCGAATATTTTTTATGCACATTCAGGTGAATTCCGCAAAGGCGACGTGGCTGTTGCAGATGGACTGGTTCTTGGAACAGGAAGCTACAGCGGTGAGAGGGAAACAGATCTTTCCGGAAAGTATCTCTGCCCGGGCTTTATTGACAGTCACCTTCATCTGGAATCTACTCTTGTGACTCCGGGAGAGCTGATCCGTCAGGCTGCCCAGTGCGGAACTACTACATTTATTGTGGATCCTCATGAATCTGCCAATGTGTCAGGAACAGACGGCATTGATTATATTCTGGAGCAGACAGAGGATGTTCCTGCCAATGTGTATGTGATGATGCCCTCCTGTGTGCCTGCAACCCATGTAGATGACAATGGATGCACTCTGACAGCAGGAAAAATGAAGAGCTATCTGAATAACCCGAGAATTCTGGGACTTGGAGAGGTGATGGACGCCGTTTCCGTGATCAATGGCAGTGTTTCCATGCATGAAAAACTGGGGCTGTTTCAGGATCGTATCCGGGACGGTCATGCGCCGTTTCTGGAAGAGGGAGAACTGGCAGCTTATGCGCTGGCGGGAATTGCAACGGATCATGAGTGCGTGGACTATGAATATGCTATGGAGGAATGCCGAAACGGTCTGCAGGTGCTGATCCGGGAAGGCAGTGCGGCGCGCAATCTGGAAGCTGTTATAAATGGTATCGTAAAAAATCATACAGATACTTCAGGATTCTGCTTTTGTACAGATGATAAACACATTGAAGAGATACGGAGAGAGGGACATATTAATTACAATGTAAAACGCGCGGTACAGCTTGGACTGGCTCCGGAAAAGGCTCTTAAAATGGCAACGATCCAGGCCGCCCGGTGTTATGGACTGAAGCATCTGGGTGCCATTGCTCCTGGCTATCAGGCTGATCTGGTGGTTCTGGATAATCTCAGAGACATGAACGTGCTGGAAGTTTATCATAAAGGCATAAAAATCCAGAAAGATGAAAAAACAGAGATCCGCCCCTGCTCCCCTTATCTTAAAAATACCGTTCATTTAAATAATTTCAGTGAAAAGGATCTGAGGCTTGTACATACAGGAGAAAAAGCCCATGTACTTCAGATGGTAGAGGGACAGATCGTAACAGAAGATCTTGTGGAGGAGGTTCCTTTCAGAGAAGAAGCAGGAGAGAGGATTTTTGCTGCAGATGGCATTTATCAGAAAATTGCAGTGATTGAGCGCCATAAGAATACAGGAAAAACAGGAGTCGGCATTGTAAAAGGGTTCGGGATCACAGGAGGAGCCATCGCGTCAAGTGTTTCTCACGATTCTCACAATCTGATTGTGATCGGAGACAATGACAGAGACATGTATCTGGCTGTGCAGGAGCTTTTGCGCACCCAGGGAGGATACACGCTGGTGGAGAACGGAAAAGTTTACGATACACTGCCGCTTCCGGTTATGGGTCTGATGAGTGATGCAGGGTATGAGAATGTAAACGCACTTCTGGGAAAAATGATCCCCAGGGCATATGAAATGGGAATCAAACAAGGATTTGATCCTTTTATCACTTTGTCCTTTATGGCGCTTCCGGTTATTCCTGAAATCCGGGTGACTCCAAGAGGAATCTATCTTGTAAAAGAGGACCGAATTCTTTCCAGTCCTTTTGAAGCATAATGTTATTACCCGGAATGGAAAGAGAAATATTTCAGGTAAATGAAAAGCACGGCAGGAGACAAATCCTATCGTGCTTTTTCCAGAGTGAAAATAAATTCTGTTCCAATGCCCTCGGTACTGATCACATTAATGTGCTGATCATGAGCATGGATGATCTCTTTTACAATAGACAGACCAAGACCGGTACCTTTCTGGTCTTTTCCTCTGGAAATATCTGTTTTATAAAAGCGTTCCCAGATTTTGGAAAGGCTTTCCTTTGGAATGCCGATTCCGTGGTCTTTGACAGAAACAAAAATCTTTTCATTTTTTTCTGTTGTCTCAATAATGATGGTTGAATGATCCGGGCTGAATTTAATGGCATTGTTCAGCAGATTATGGAGCACCTGCTGGATCTGTTCCACATCTGCCCTGACGTACAGTTCTTTTCCGGAAAGAATCAGTTCAAGGAGAATATGACGTCTGGTGCAGTCGCCCTCATAAGTGGCGGCAGCTTTTTTTATGGCCTCGTTGATATCAAAGGTCTGAATGTTCAGGAGACGTTTGTGGATATCCAGCTCATTCAGGGTGAGGAGACCTTTTGTGAGCTTTTCCAGACGGTCAGCCTCATAGGCAATGATCTTCAGGTACTTATCCTGCATTTCCACGGGGATCGTGCCGTCCATCATTGCTTCCACATAGCCTTTTATGGAGGTAAGCGGTGAGCGGAAGTCATGGGAAATATTGGAGATAAACTGTCTCTGATATTCTCCGTTCCGGTTCATTTTATCTGCCATATAGTTCAGATTGTTTGCCAGATATCCAAGCTCATCGTCTGTATAAACAGGAATTTTATAGGTAAGGTTGCCTCCGGCATATTCGGTAACTCCTTTTTTAATCTCTGTAAGCGGTTTGTGAACATACTGACGGAACACAAGCAGGATCAGGGACATCAGTATATAGACAAGCAGGAAAAGAAACTGAAGGATAAAAAGATATCGGTCTCTTTGCTGGTAAAGACTGCTCATCATATAGTGAATGGCAACATAGCCTTTGATGGTCATGTTGTCTGTAATGGGAGCGATTACGCTGAGGCGCGCATCATCCTCAAAGTACCCGTAGAAATAGCCTACCTGATAATAGGTGCTTCCCCAGATAGACGGATCAAAACCTGAAAGAGGAATGGGTTCTTCCGGAGAAATATCTTTCCGGGTGCTCAGAACAACCTCTCCTCTTTCGTTAATGATCCAGATGATGGTATTGGGATAGTCTGCAACCATAGTAAGCTTTTCTCGGATGCTGTCAAGGCTTGAAGCGGAAATATTGTACCGGATATCCTCATTTTCTGAGATACGGTAGGCGCTCTGATAGAGATCTGCGCTGATATCTTTTTCCAGCTGAGATTCGATCATATGAGAGCCGAACAGCGTAACCAGCAGAAAACCAAAGAGTCCTACAAAAAGGTAGACCTCCAGGAATTTCCGGGAGAGCTTTTTTTTCATCTGTTTTTTACCTCAAATTTGTAGCCGATGCCCCACACAGTTGCAATGCTCCATCCGGGATTATCCTTGATTTTTTCGCGGAGCCTTTTAATGTGGACATCCACAGTTCTTGTATCACCGATATATTCATAGCCCCAGATATGGTCAAGAAGCTGTTCTCTTGTAAATACCTGATTGGGAGATGAAGCCAGGAAATAAAGCAGCTCCAGCTCCTTGGGGGGCATGTCTACCTGTTTTCCCATATAGGTGACCGAGTAGTTGGTAAGATTGATGGTAAGGTCAGGATAGGACACTGATTTTTCTCCGGAAGGGGCAGACGGCTGTCTGACCTTAAAGCGGCGGAGCACAGCGCGGACACGTGCTACCAGTTCTTTTGCATCAAAGGGTTTAATAATGTAATCATCTGCTCCCAGTTCAAGCCCCAAAACTTTGTCAAAAGTTTCGCCCTTTGCAGAGAGCATGATAATGGGAACATCTGAGGTATGACGCAGTTCTCTGCACACCTGATATCCGTCGATTCCGGGCAGCATCAGATCAAGGAGCAGAAGATCCGGATGAAAAGAGTCAAATTCTCTCAGCGCCTGTTCTCCGTCATTTACGATTTTTGTCTCAAAACATTCCTTTGTAAGATACAGAGAAATCAGTTCTGCAATGTTGTTATCATCATCAACGATAAGAATTTTCTGTTTGGATGTCATTAGGAAATCCTCCCTCTGTTATTTAAAATCTACAATAGTCACGCCTGCATCGCCCTCGCCGAATTCGCCCAGACGGAAAGAGGAAACATGCTTCTGGCGGCGCAGATAATCATGGATTCCTTTCCTCAGAGCTCCGGTTCCCTTTCCATGGACAATACGGACGCTTTTCAGGTGGGCAATATAGGCGTCGTCCAGATACTTATCAAGCTCGGCAATGGCTTCGTCTACTGTGCGCCCGAGAAGATTGATTTCTGTGGAAACACTGGCAGACTTGGACATACGTATTTTTCCGGCTCCTGTTTTCTGAAGAGAAGGGGTGGTGATCACAGGCTCATCCACAAGCTCCAGATCAGAGAGATGTACTTTGGAACGGATAATTCCCATCTGCACAAAGAGGAAACCTTTGGAATCCGGACGGCTTCCCACAGTCCCTTTCAGGTTCATGCTGAGAACCTTAACAGAGTCTCCCGGACGGATATCTTTGGCCGTAAGCAGCTTCTTCGGTTTTTTTGTTTCCTGTCTGTCAGACAGGTTTTTTTCTGCTTTATTCATCCGTTTGCGGAGTTCCTGGCGCTCTCTTTCCACAGCCGAGGTATCCACATTATTTTTCTGGAATTTATGGAACAGCTTCATGGTCTGGTCAGCATATTCTTTTGCTTCCTCCAGAACCTTGTGAGCCTCTTCATTTGCCTGGCGGAGAATACGGTCCCGCTGGGCATCCAGTTTTTCCTGGCGGGATTCCAGCTGGGCTTTGAGAGTTTTGATCTCTTCTTTATAACGCGCGATCTCCAGTCTTTCATTTTCAATGGTAACGCGGTTTTCTTCCAGAGAAGAAAGAACATCCTCAAAGGATTCGTCCTGTTCGCTGATCTGTTCCTTAGCTCTTTCAATGATCTGATCGGAAAGTCCAAGTTTGGAAGAGATGGCAAAGGCATTACTTTTTCCGGGAATACCGATCAGAAGGCGGTAGGTAGGACGCAGGGTTTCTACGCTGAATTCGCAGCAGGCATTTTCCACACCCGGTGTAGAAAGTGCGTATACCTTAAGCTCGCTGTAATGGGTGGTTGCCATGGTCCTTATTCCTTTATCATGAAGATAGGAAAGGATGGAAATGGCAAGGGCAGCACCCTCCGTAGGGTCGGTTCCAGCACCCAGCTCGTCAAAAAGAACAAGAGAACGGGAATCTGCTTTTTCCAGGAAGGATACAATATTAGTCATATGAGAGGAAAAAGTACTCAGAGACTGTTCAATGCTCTGCTCATCCCCGATATCTGCATAAATCTCATGAAAAAGAGCCAGCTCACTGCGGTCAAGAGCCGGAATGTGAAGTCCTGCCTGACCCATAAGAGTAAGCAGACCAACGGTTTTCAGAGAAACTGTTTTTCCTCCGGTATTAGGACCTGTGATAATCAGAAGGTCAAAATCATCTCCCAGACGGATATCAATGGGAACTACTTTCTTTTTTGGAATCAGAGGATGGCGGGCTTTTTTCAGGAGCACACGGCCTTCCTCGTTAAAAACAGGTTCGCTTCCGTTCATATCCATGGCAAGACCGGCTCTGGCAAAAATAAAGTCAAGCTGTACCATCAGTTCCAGATTCAGGGCAATGGCTTCCCGTTCTTCTGCAATCTGTTCACTTAAACCGGCAAGAATGATCTCAATTTCTTTTTGTTCCTGAAGCTCAAGCTCCCGCATGTCATTATTCAGCTTTACCACAGCCATAGGCTCAATAAACAGAGTGGAACCGGTGGAAGACTGATCGTGGATCATGCCCGGAACCTGTCCTTTATATTCGGCTTTGACCGGAATACAGTACCGGCCGTTTCTCATGGTGATCACAGAATCCTGAAGGTAGGTACGGGCGTTTCCGTTTACCAGTCCGGAAAGCTGCGTATGGATCCTGTCATTGGTTACCTTCATATTTCTTCGTACCTGGCGCAGCGCAGGACTTGCGTCATCACTGATCTCATCTTCAGAGAGAATGCATCTTCTGATCTCTGAAGACAGAGGGGTCAGAGGAGCAAGCTGTTCAAACATACTGTCAAGAGAATCAGAGGGAAGGTCGCTCCGGTCGCCCCGGGAATAGGCTTTTACTCTGGAAGTGTTTTCCAGAAGCGCGCAGACAGAAAGAATTTCCATAATACCCAGAGAACTTCCGATCTCCAGTCGTTTCAGTGAGCCGCGGATATCCTTTACGCTTCCAAAAGAGACGGAACCCTTCTGAAAAAGACGGGTCAGGGCATCTTTTGTCTGAGTCTGCATGAGGCGGATCTTATTTATATCAGTAGAAGGCTGAAGCTTCCGGCACAGCTCTTTTCCCATAGGAGAGGAAGCCTTTTCTATAAGCCGTTCTATAATTTTTGGATACTCAAGTGAAGATAATGCTTTTTGATTCATAACTTTTTTCGCTGCCAGAAGCAGCATCTCCTGTAAATTCTGATAGTATTTAGTCTTTTATCATAACAGATTCTGATGTTTTTTTCCAGATGAAACACAGAATCAGAAAGAAAATTCTTCTACAATCTTATCATACATGATTTATTTCATAATGAAAAGGAAAAAGTATATTTTTGTTAATAAAAAGTTCATAAATTTTTGCTAAAATACACCTAAATTATCTGGTTTATGGGAGAATGGTTATGGTTGATAAAAAGGATCAGGACTATCCATTTATAAAAGAGACAATAAAAGAACGGCCCATAGATAAAAAGACAGTGCTCCGCAGGCTGGCAATGGCTGCATTCTGTGGAATTGTATTCGGAATTTGTGCAGTTGTAACGGTAATGGCTTTTGTGCCCAATATTTTCAGACAGTTTGAAAAAGAAGCGAAAAAACCGGAGACGGTACAGTTATCACCGCCTGCCGGCTCAGAATTCGCCAGAGGAACGGATACACAGACAGCGGAAAGTGTTCAGCCGGAAGAGGAGGAAGATGCAGATTCAGCAGACCATTTGAAAAATGTGTATAAAACCATCTGGGACATTGCAGAGGAACCGCGCAAGGCTCTGGTTCAGGTGACCGGACTTACGGACACAGAGGATTTACTGAATGATTCCCTCCTCACTTATGGGGATGAAGAAGGTATTGTTTTTCTGAAAAACAAAGATGCGTTTTATATTCTGACTACATCGGATGAGCTGGAAAAAGCGGAGAAATTCAAAATTACATTTTCTAATGGAGTGATGGCAGAGGGAACTCTGTGCGGAGCAGATCCCCGGACAAAGCTGGTAGTCGTCAGGGTTCCGGTAAAAAATGTAGAAGAGGAATACAGGGATGAGATTACTGCAGTGACTCTGGCTCCGCAGGACGACCGTCAGCAGACGGAGCCGGTGATTGCGATCGGAAGTCCAAATGGAGATACCAATTCCCTTATTTACGGAAATATTACCTCCATTTCCGGAAAGCTTACTATCCCGGATGCAGAATATACACTGATCACAACGAATATGGCTGCCGGTAATGACGGAGGCGGTGTGCTTCTGGATATGGACGGAAAGATGATCGGTATTATTCTGGATCATGAGGAAGAAAAAAGCTGCGTGATCCGTGCTGTATCGGTGGCGCAGCTTGGAACTCTTCTGGAAAAGCTTTCCAACGGAGAACCCATCTGCTATGCAGGACTGATCGGGACAACGATTTCTCAGATACAGTCTGAGAGCAGAGATATTCCGGGAGGGGTTTATATTGACCGGGTAGAAAGTAATTCCCCGGCTATGGTTGCAGGCGTTCAGAGCGGAGATATTCTTCACCGGATTAACGGAGAAGAAATTACCACAATGCGGGAATACAGTATCCGGCTTCAGAGTATGAAACCGGGACAGCAGGCAGAACTTACAGTATATCGCAAAAATCCATCAGGAGAATATGTGGACGTAGAATTAGATGTACTGATAAAACAAAAATAGAGAGGCAGAAAAAGAAATGCGTTTTATTAATGAATTACACGAAGGCGACAGAATCAGCGGAATTTATCTGTGTAAACAGAAACAGTCAGCGGTGACCAAAAACGGGAAACCTTATGACAGCATTATTTTACAGGATAAGACAGGAGTGCTGGACGGAAAGATCTGGGATCCAAACTCATTGGGAATTGATGAATTTGATGCACTGGACTACATAGATGTAATGGGCGATGTGACAAGCTTTGCAGGAGCCATGCAGGTAAATATCAAGCGTGTGCGCAAAGCCGGAGAGGGAGAATATGATCCGGCAGATTACCTTCCTGTCAGCGAAAACAGTGCAGACGATATGTATCGTCAGCTTTGCGATATGATCAGCACAGTAAAAAATCCATATCTGAACACAATTCTCAGGAAACTGTTTGTGGAAGATCAGGATTTTATCAAAGCTTTCCAGGGACATTCTGCAGCCAAAACAGTTCACCATGGATTTATCGGAGGGCTTATGGAGCATACGTTAAGCGTGGCAAGGCTCTGTGATTATATGGCAGGCGCTTACCCTCTTCTGAAAAGAGATCTTCTGATCACAGCGGCGCTGCTGCATGATATTGGAAAAACAAAAGAACTTTCTGCTTTTCCTCAGAACGATTATACAGACGAAGGACAGCTTCTGGGGCACATTATCATCGGCTCTCAGATGATTCATGATCTGGCAAAGGAAATTCCGGACTTTCCGGAAGTGCTGGAAAATGAACTGATCCACTGTATTCTCGCACATCACGGGGAACTGGAGTATGGATCTCCGAAAAAACCTGCGCTTGCAGAGGCAGTTGCTTTGAACCTGGCGGACAATACAGATGCCAGAATGGAGACGCTGACTGAGATTTTTGCAGCAGATAAAGGAAAAAAAGACTGGCTTGGATATAACAGACTTTTTGAGTCAAATTTAAGAAGAACAGGAGAAGTGTGATCCTCATGGAATATCGTAAAAATGATATGGTTACGTTAGATATTGTGGATTGCGGTACAAATGGTGAAGGCATCGGCAAAGCTGATGGCTTCACTGTTTTTGTAAAGGACGCAGTCATTGGAGACAGAGTTACAGCCAAGATCATGAAAGCAAAAAAGAACTATGGGTATGGAAGACTTATGGAAATCCTGACGCCTTCTCCTGACCGTGCGGAGCCGATATGTCCTTCTGCCCGTCAGTGCGGCGGATGCCAGCTTCAGGCGCTTTCCTATGAAAAACAGCTGGAATTTAAAGCTGACAAGGTTCGCGGGCATCTGGAACGGATCGGCGGCTTTGCCAATCTGCCTATGGAACCCATTATCGGTATGAAGGACCCGTTCCATTACCGCAACAAAGCACAGTTTCCGGTAGGACGGAACAGGGATGGGAAAATCGTAACAGGATTCTATGCAGGACGCACCCACAGCATTATCGAAAACAGGGACTGTGTCCTTGGCGTTCCGCAGAACAGAGAAATCCTGGACCGTGTAATTGACTATATGGAAACCTATGATATCTCCCCGTACGATGAGGTTACCGGAAAAGGCCTGATCCGCCATATTTTTACCCGTTACGGTTACCATACAGGAGAGATCATGGTCTGTATTGTTGCCAATGGCAGCAGGCTTCCGCATCAGCAGGAGCTGGTGAAAGCTCTGAGAGAAATCCCGGGTATGACCAGCATTACTCTGAATATTAATAAAAATCGTAATAATGTAATCCTGGGAGAAAAAATCCAGGTTCTCTGGGGACAGGAATATATTACAGATAAAATCGGAGATATTTCTTATCAGATTTCTCCATTGTCTTTTTATCAGGTAAATCCACAGCAGACATGGGAACTGTATTCCAAGGCTCTGGAATACGCAGATCTTCACGGAGAGGAAACAGTGTGGGATCTTTACTGCGGCATTGGAACCATCTCTCTTTTCCTTGCCCAGAAAGCAAAATTTGTCCGCGGCGTGGAAATTGTTCCTGCCGCTATTGAAGATGCCCGCCGCAATGCACGGCTGAATGGAATAAAGAATGCAGAATTCTATGTAGGAAAAGCTGAAGAAGTCCTTCCGGATTACTATGCAGATTATGCTGCCCGCCATCCGGGCGAAAATGCCCGGGCCGATGTGATTGTTGTAGATCCCCCGAGAAAAGGCTGCGACGAGATACTGCTTGACACGATCGTAGAAATGCAGCCGGACAGAGTTGTGTATGTAAGCTGCGATTCCGCAACCCTGGCAAGGGATCTGAAATACCTGTGCCAGAGAGGATATCAGGTGGAGAAGGTATGCCCGGTGGATATGTTCCCCATGACGGTGCATGTGGAGACGGTAGTCTTGATGTCAAAGGTGAACCTAGGCAAGTAAGAATAATGTGGTAAATTAAAGGCTTTTCAGAGAGCTATCGTTAATGAGTACGATTAGCTGCTGGAAAGCCTTTCTTTTTATGTGAAATAATGACTTTGTGGAAACTGATCCATAATGCAGGGATGACACTAGGGGATGGATAACAAGGAAAAATGAACCCTGGGGTTCACCTTATAACGATAAGAAAAGTGAGAAAAACAGCGGCTGGAGAAGCTTCCGGCCGCTGCACGTCATTAACGATAATTCTTATTGTAGAGCTCTTTTGCGTATGACTGCATCTTCTTTACGTAATCATATGCTTGGCTCTCTCCTTTCTTTAAATCGACCTGTTTCAGAGCGCTGCTGATTTGTGGATCTTCCATCAGAAGGGAAAAGATAGCTTTTGCTTCTGGGTACTTAATGGATACTTCGTTGATGAGGTTATCGATCATCATCAGGCTGAGAACTGAGTTTTCCGTGTTAGCATCATCAGCTGGTTCCCAACCGCTGCTATTTGTATCGTCGTCGCTGTTATCATCCATAAATTTGTCTAATGAAATATAGCGAGAGAGGTACTGGTCCTTTTCAGGACGTTCGCACCCTTCGCATTTATTGCACTTAGGGCAGCGGATGTATTCGCCCTTGGAATTAAGAATTAAGCATCTCTTTTTGCGAGTCGATTCAAGATAATCATCCTTTTCTTTCCAGAATTGCTTCATGTAAGATTCAACTTCATCCTTCGGGATTGTAGTGAATCCTACCAGAATCTTTCTACCGCGAATATTCCAGGTTTCGAAGTTATCTTCGATAATCCCTTCATTACGCTTGCGAAAACCGTCCCTTACATCCTGATGGTAATTCTTTAAAACTTCATGTGCTAAGAATGGAACTAATGCCTCGTTCTCCTTTGGTGCTACGCCATTGTAGCTACGTTTGTTACTGTAATCGTACTTTGTCTCTGCCATGTGGCTTTCCTCCTTGGATTGACTTAGATTTGTGAGTCACCACAGGAGGAGAAGCCCAAACGTTTACACCAGGAATTTCGCTTTTAACAACAGAATCCTCCGTTTCGCAGGATGTACTCTAGGC
>OFOU01001902.1_pt1 | contig 11381 bp, 10 predicted proteins | sample 1542061 | NCBI WGS metagenome assembly OFOU01 (sample SAMN04209239, study PRJEB22552) | human gut metagenome | biome: gut; material: feces | host: Homo sapiens | place: USA: Oklahoma
CGTGGTCAGGCTTTCCGTATTGTAGCGGTCATAGAGAAGCTCGCTTTTCATTCTGACCCACATGCTTTCACATCGAGCATTATCGTGGCACCTGCCGCCAGCACTGTTATTGTGAATGTTAATGATGTGCCAAAAGGCACATTCCAGAATCATATGCGTTTGCCAAGGTCCTGGACAAGCTGGGATTTTGGCGCATCCCCCTTGCAAATAAAAGAGACAAGATGCTGATCTTGTCCCTTATCATTTATTGTTTCTTTATTCTGATATTGAAAAATTCTTTGAGCCCTTTCGGAAAATTCAAACTCATATGTTTATTAATGCTCCCAGATAAATCTACCGCTCAGAATGTTTTTTTCAGAGTTTCCGTTCCATCTGTTTCGGCCTTCACTATTATCTTTCCTCTTCCGACAGGCCGCACTGCCAGCTGCGCCCTTCCGTAAAATGTGGTATATTCACCTTGTGTGAAATTTTCCGTACTGGTCATAAGTGCACTTCCAAATCCTTGAAGGACTCCTTCTCCCTCCACACTCACTGTGATCTTTCTGTCACAGTCAGTCTTTAATACACCGTTTCTATCTGTAAGGCACACTTCAAAGAACCTGACGTCTCCCCACTCTCCATTTTCTTCACAGATACGGAGCTCCAATTCATCTGAAGCTGTTTCGACACGATATTTCCCGAATTCTTTACCTTCTGCATATAGGATTGCTTCAATATATCCAGGTTGATAGATTGTTTCAAACACAGTAACTCCTGCAAGATCTTTACCTTCTGTTACCTTTCTTACAGGCTTTCGTCCTACACTCTTGCCATTTATGATCAATTCTGCTTCTTCACCGACCCCATACACTTCTACACGAACCGGTTCTCCTTCATGACCTCTCCAGCTCCAACTTGAGACTACATCTGGCCAGGACCAAGGGGTTTTTATAGCTTTTTCTGCCTCACATTTCATATTATACACAGCAAGATAAGGATCTGTCCTGTGTCCGATCATACATTCACGATAATAACTCTGGGGACGGCGATATCCGGTTATATCAAAATCTCCGCAATTTGCTGTTTTATAGGGGAAAACTTCATAAATATCCCCGCTTCGATTAACGGTTCCCCGGTTCCGCCCAATTCCCGGTTCTCCAAGATAATCCCAGGAGGTCCAGGAGAAATCTCCCAGAATAGCAGGGTATTTTTTTACAAGTTCCCAGTTTTTAGCAATATCTTTTGGAAATGTCTCGCTGCCCACGCAGATCCAATCCGTAAAGTTCTCCATATCCAGTAACTGTTTATCCTCCGCATAATTATAACCGACAATATCAAGGATACCACTTGTTTCTTTCGTTGATTCTATCACCGGTTCCGCACACTGCATTTCATTTATCTTATCCATAAAATCAAAGATCACCGTATTGATATCAACTTCTTTTTTCTTCTCCGGTATAGCTGACGGACCTGGTTTTACTGTCAACATGGAATTAATACCTGCTGTAATAAAGCGTGTGGAGTCAAGCAGACGAAATGTATTAGCAAGCTCTCTGCAAATAACTTTCCCATCCAGACGACCCAGTTCACGTATCTCATTTCCGATGGAATACATAACAACACTCGGATGATTAAAACACAGATTTACCAGTGCTTCTGCGGACTGCTTCCAGTCTGTCTCAAAATTCTCACTGAAATCATTTTCCGATTTTCTGTAGTTCCACATATCTGTAAGTTCCGCCATCACCAGCATGCCGTATCTGTCACATGCTGACATGAGTTCCTCACTCATTGGATTATGAGAGCAGCGGACTGCGTTATATCCGGCTTCTTTAAGCATTCGGATTTTTCTGTATTCCGCTTCTTTATACACAGCGCTTCCCAGGATTCCATTATCATGGTGGATACACCCTCCATACATACACACGGTCTTTCCATTGACACAAAATCCTTTTTTTCTGCTGAGGGAAATCATACGGATCCCGGTTTCTGTCTGCACCTCTTCTATCGTTTCTTCTTTCAACAGCTTTACCGTACATCTGTAAATATGAGGATCATCCGGACTCCATAATTTCGGATCATCAACATAAATCCTCCACGATACACGGGTCGTCTCTCTATCTTTTAATGTAACTGCTCTTTTGCTGACAGCCGCGATGTTTCCATTTCCGTCTCGCAGTTCCACCACGGCTTCCACCTCATGAGTGAGCATATCTTCATTACAGATATATAACTCTGTCTCAAGAACCGCTTCTTCCTCATTGGCAGATATGGTGCTAAACCTTACTTTTCCCGGGCAGAAATGAATCTTTCCTCCCCTGAGTAGATAAACGTTCCTGTATATTCCTGCTCCTGAATACCAACGGGAATCACATGATGAGTCCGCTTCCACCGTGATCAGATTTGTCTCTCCATATTTCAGTAATGCATGAACTTCTATTATAAAACGGTCATAACCGCACCTGTTCCCCCCGGCATAAACTCCGTTGACATATACTCTGGAATTCTTATATATTCCATCGAACTGAAGAGCGATATACTCTCCTTTCCACTCTGACTGTATATAAATCTCTTTTGAATATAGAAGATGTACATTTGGATAAAATCCTTTTTTTCTATCGCCATCTTCTGAACAGTCCAGTCCTATCATCGCATCATGCGGAAGAGTGATCATTTGCCCAGGTATGTCTGCCGCCTTATTCCCAATTGTTTTATATTTAAAGTACCAATCTGAATTAAGCAATATTTTCTTCATTTTGATTTCCCTACTTTTTCCCTAATTCTCTCATTCTTTTATTTTCCTTTTCTACATTCAGGAAAACCAGCACAAGCAATGTCACCACCGAAGGAATCACAACCGCCAGGATATATCCATAATTAATAACGTTCACTGTAAAAGCCGACTGTGCCTCTGTAGTTCCATTAAACTTTGCAAATTCGAGTAAAATTCCTGTCACTGCTGTTCCAAATCCAGTACCCACTTTCAATCCTACAGAAGAACAGGAATACATCATTCCCGTCACACGTTTTCCGAACTTCAGTGCAGAATAGTCATCAGCAGCCGCAATAAGAGCATTCACTCCGCCTCGCATTGGTGCAGTTCCAGCTGACTTTCCTACAAGACCGATAACAATTGCTATGAAACAGAATTCTGTATTCCCGCCGATGAGCGCCAGAATACCTCCTGCGATTCCAAATACTGCTCCCCAGATTGAAACCCTGCGAATGCCAAATTTTTCTGTAAGCTGGGGTACAAAAAGAAGAATGATCATTGCCGGGATCATACCAACCATGCTCAATGTTCCCAGCAATCCGGCATTGTTCAGTTTATATGTTGTATAATAGATACCAAGACCACTTGTTACTCCACTTGCTAGATACATAACGAGATACCAAACCAGGAGCATAATAAAATATTTATTTTTAAAAAGGAGCATAACCGACTCTATAAATCCGATCTTATTCTCTTTTTCCGTTTCATTTCCACTTTCCATCAGTTCACTGTCTGATAATTCTTTTACCGCTAAAACAGGAATAAAAAGAAAAACAAAACAGATCAAAGAATAGATCAATGACACGATCGTCCATCCGTGCTGTCCCCCGCCAAAATACTCTACCAGGTCAGATGTAAATGTACCGATCAAAATAACAGCCAATCCCGCAAAAATAAAACGGTAACTTCCCAATTGGACACGTTCTTTTTGATTTTTTGTTACGAGTGCAGTTAAAGAGGAGTATGCAATATTGCTCATCGTGTAAAATACAACTCCCATAAGTGTATAGGCGATAAATATATACACATACTGCGTGTTCTTTGTAAAACCAGACGGTACGTTAAACAGCAAAAAGGTAAAAAAAGCTACCGGGAAAGCGCTGAGTGCATACCAGAATCTCGCCTTTCCCATTTTACTCTTTGTCCGATCGATAATCCTCCCCATTATAACATCTGATACTCCATCCAAAAATTTAGAAAGCATCATGATAACGCCGATCACTCCTGAGCGTATTCCTAAAGTATTCGTACAATAGATCATAATAAATGATGCCACAAAGGTCCAACAATAATTAGATTCAAGATCCCCGACTCCGTATCCCACCTTCTGGATAAGGGTTAAATATTTTTTTTCTGACGTATTTTCCATTCCTCTTTTCCACCTTTCTCATAAAATTTGTTAAAATATAGTTTCCGAAAACATATGATAAAAGTCAATTTAATATTACTTTTTTCTCCGAAATATCCAATAATAAAAACAGGACACAACCACCACTTTATATCAAAAACGCGCCAAAATACTGCAAAGCACTTTCATACAGATCTCATTCTATAGTATAATAAGCCTAACACAAGAATGGAAATTCGATCAGTCCACCAGAAGGGAGTTCAGAATACATGCACAATACCACTAGTTATCAAAATATGTATCCAGGTCCTCAAAATGCATTCGATATTTATTATTCTGACAGTTCCATATCAGCTCTATATGAGCTAAAATCCCCCTATCTGCTGATAAAAGAAGTATTTGACTATGACAGTGATCTCTTTAAGACATATGCAGAGGCTCCTCACTTTTTTTACCAGAATGAGCAAGTGCTCTCAGAAACTATTAAAAATTTTTCCCGACGACATCAACACAACTTTTTTGAGATCATGTTTGTAATGAGGGGAAGTACAGAACAAAAGATCGAGGACCAAAAATACCTCTATCATGAAGGACAGTGCTGTCTACTGGATCATTCGGTCCGTCATCGTGAATTACCTTTCCAAAATACTACTCTATACTTTTTAATGCTTTCAGATGATTTTGTTTCTAAATTAATGGCAAATGATCTTTCCATTAACAAGGAAGGGGTCCTCAGCCAAAGACAAAATAAAATATATGACTTTTTTCGAAGATCATTAAACAATCGAGAGAAACAATACCTTGATTTTTATCCAAAAGTTCCTGTTGACAGGATCACTCCTGCACTGGAAGATCTCTTTGACCGATTATCGGAAGAAAACCAGCATTTTTCTTTCGGAAGTTATGCCGCAGCGCAAGGTATGATATCTAAAATTTTAGGGATAATGCTTGATTACTCTCTTTATACTTCACGTAAAATATCCGGGGACAATAGTAAAGATGAATATTTATTTATACAGATTCAAAGGCTTCTGGAATCCCACCGCGGTAAGATCAGCCGTCAGGAAATCTCGGATATCCTTCATTACAGTGACAGTTATCTGAATAAAATCGTCAACCGTTCTGTGGGAATGAGTTTGCTTGAATACCGAAAATTTTTTATGATCAAAGAAGCTGCACGCCTGCTTTCCTGCACTGACAAAACAATCTCGGAGATCATTGATGATCTGGGATTCTCAGGGCACACCTATTTTAATAGCTTTTTTAAAAAACAATACGGTGTTACGCCTGCCCAATATCGGAAAAACAGCCAGCTACGATCAAAATGAGGATCCTTTTTTCGTTAATTGGAACAGATCAACTAAATATCCTATTTTATCTTTTATGAAGAGTATTGTATTGATAATTGTGTTTATTTATTGAAGTTTTGAAAATATTAGATTTCGTTTTCAAAGCTCTAGTTGGTGGTTTTACAACTGTTACAATTGCTTCAGTTGTTTTTGCAGGTATTATTGTACCTATGATTTTTTAGGAGGTAGAGAGATGAAGAAAATAATAAAATGTGGTCAGCTATTTACAGCAGAGGATGAAAGTGTTCAACACAATATGTGTATTGTGATAGAGGATAATATAATTATAGATGTTATCAAAGAAAATTTGTGCAAGGATGAAGGTGAAGTTATTGATTTAACAGATAAGTTTATAATGCCCGGATTAATTGACGCCCATGTACATGTATGTTTAGATGGTTCACCCACAGTAGATCCTATGTATCATAAACTTCCAGAAGAAGTTACAATCAGTGCTATGTTAGAGGCTAAAAAGGATCTTATGGCTGGATTTACTACTATAAGAGATGAAGGTGGAGTTAATTTTTCTGATATAGCAGTTAAGAAGGCTATTGATAATAAACTCATAAAAGGACCAAGAATGTTTGTTTCGGGTCCGGCCCTAACTTCTATAGGTGGACATGGTGATAGTCATTTTAGTCCCCAAATTTTGAATGCATCTTTGGGAATTGTTGTGAATGGAGCGGATGAGGCAAGAAATGCTGCCAGATTAAATTTAAAGTATGGAGCAGATCAAATAAAACTTTTTGCAACTGGAGGTGTTATGTCATTCGGAGATGAGCCAGGTGCAGCAGAATTAACATTTGACGAAATGAAGGCGGCATTAGAGATTGCTAATTTAAAGGGAAGAATTTCATCAGCACATGCACATGGAGCAGAAGGAATCAAAAATGCTATCAAGGCAGGCGTAACATCTATTGAACATGGAATGCTCATAGATGAGGAAGCAATGGAGATGATGGTAGAACATGGTGTATATTTAATTCCTACAATAATTGCGGCAGAACGAATTATTGAATTTGGGAAAAAAGGTGCACTTCCAAAATGGATGGCCGAAAAGGCGGAGGAATGTTTAAAAAATCATGGAAAGCATATTAAAAGAATGATTGATATGGGAGTTAAGATTGGATTTGGCTCAGATGCTGGATGTGCATTCGACAATCATGGTGATCAGGGTTTTGAGTTTGAGTTAATGACAAGGTATGGATTTTCTCCAGCTGGTGCACTACTTTCTGCAACAAAGGTAAATTCTGAACTTCTAAAACTACAGAACCAGATTGGAACAATTCAACCGGGAAAATTGGCAGATATTGTTGGATTTGATAAAAATCCATTGGAAGATATTTCTGTTATGACAGAGTGTTCATTTGTTATGAAAGATGGAGAAGTTTACAAATCATGAAATAATATAGAGTGATTTTAAAATAGCTATGATATTAGGGTACAGTAAACTGTGCTTTATGTCATAGCTATTTTATCTTATGCTTTATGTTGTTAACTTAATCATACTATTTTATGTAGAGATAAAGACGTTAGAGATATTATAAGACATTTTTTAGATAGTCAATCAGGGCAGCTTGTTCTTTGCTATCTGGCATTGCCACTTGGTATAAAATGTTTATTGTAAAATATAATTACCCAAAGTTGCAAAGTAAAAATGGACAAAGTTGCATGTTCATTTTGGACAATGTTGCAAAACATTGGATGAGCGGTTCTTAGGAACGGTGTAGCGCCTAAGTGGTAGCCACCAAGTGTGAACCTTCAAAAAGATCCATTGCAGACATTATCAAAAACCATTAACCTTATCTTTGTTGTAGCAAACAAATATAGATAAGGAGGAAAGGAGAATGTCAACTACAATGGATCAGATACATCATATCAGAGATATGTATTATCAACAAGATAAAAACATCTCTCAAATAGCATCTGAAACGGGTCTTAATCGCAAGACCGTCAGTAAATACGTGGATATGGAGGATTTCAACACCCCATCACCCACACCGGCATCCGAGGAAGAGCATGAATCCAAACTCGATCCATTCAAGCCACTTATTGACGAATGGCTTGAAGCCGACAAGCTCGCACCGAGAAAACAACGCCACACCGCAAAAAGGATATATCGAAGATTAAGGGATGAAGCCGAAGGCTTCAACTGCAGCTATCGTCTCGTTGCACTATACGTCGCAGAAAAGAAAGAGGAACTCCGTTTGAAAAAGACGGAGGGTTATATTCCTCTGGTACATCATCCGGGAGAAGCACAGGCAGACTTCGGATTTGCCGATTTTTATGAGAATGGGAAACTTCATCATGAAGCAAAATATCTCGTTCTCAGCTTTCCCTTCAGTAATGGGGGATTCCTGCAGCTTAATTACGGTGAAAACATGGAGTGCCTTCTGGAAGGACTGGTTGCCATGTTTGAGCATATCGGCGGAGTGCCGACAGAAATCTGGTTTGACAATACCAGAACCATTGTTACCAAGGTCATCAAAGGCGGCGGGCGTAACGTAACAGAACGATTTCAAAGATTCTGTGAGCATTACCGCATTAAAGCCGTATTTATGAATCCAGAGTCTGGATGGGAAAAAGGAAACGTGGAAAATAAAGTCGGTTATCTGCGTCGCAATGAGCTTGTACCGGTACCGCGTTTCGATTCCTTAGCGGATGAAAACAAATATCTGCTGGACCGCTGTGAATTAGATATGCAGCGCGAGCATTATGATGATGACAGCAACTGGTGGGCTTTTTAGTTGTCATCAGGAAGTCAAACAGGCTCATCGTCCGAAATGTCAAAATCAGCATCCGTACATTTTCTGATAAGCAGTTTGTTTATCTTAATCTGCTGACAAGCGGCAGGTTGAACGAATACCTTGCAAGCGTGGATGAACAGGCAGAGGATATGTTTTCTCGGCTGGTAAAAGAATATGCCGACAAGCAGGGAGTAACAGAACAGCTAAAGGCAGAAAATCAGCTTGAATGGGTCGGGAAAATGAATAATATTCGTAACAGAGCAGTAGAGATTATAGATGTAGAATTGATTTGTGTTTAGGAGGACAAAGCGGCAGATATAATGTTAAAAATAGTTGCGTGCGCACGCATGTTGCGTTATAATACTGGTGGTTAGGAGGAATATATCTATGAAACTATTAAAATGGCTTTCCGTAACAGACCGATTTTACAAAATCTATTTGGACAAGCAACTTGCCCCCTATGGAATCAACAACAGTCAATATATGTTCTTAATCAAAATCTGTCGTTCGCCCGGTATTCTACAAGATTCTTTGTTGAATATGTTCTATGTTCATCCAAGCAATATTGTACGGACGGTTGCGACATTGGAAAAGCAGGGAATGATTACACGTTCTCCCAATGATAAGGATAAGCGGACATGTAAATTGTATCCTACAGAAAGAGCATTGTCTATTATTGACGAGATACAGATGATATGCGAAAAGACAGAAGCTCTTTTATTGCAGGGTATGAGCGAATCCGAGCAGAACCTTTTTATGGATTTCTTAATACAGGCGGGCAGAAATATCACATCGGAACTCCATATAGAGAAAAAGGGGGAGGAGTTCAATGACTGAAAATCCTCTGGGCTTTGAAAAAATTTCAAAGCTGTTGAAAGATTTTGCCATTCCCAGTATTATGGCGTCTCTTGTCGGCTCAATCTACAATATTGTGGATCAGATTTTTATTGGTCAAGGGGTCGGTTATTTGGGAAATGCAGCAACCAATGTTGCCTACCCGTTCTCTACCATCTGCCTTGCTATTGCACTGCTGGTTGGAATTGGCAGTGCTTCCCGTGTTTCCCTCTGTCTTGGACGCAAAGAGCCGAAAGCTGCCGCCAAAGCAGCGGGAAATGGTATTGTTCTGATGGGGATTTTCGGAATTATTTATTTATTGGTTGGTGAAGCTTTTCTGTCTTTGCTCCTAAAGGCATTTGGGGCAACGACAGATGTATTTCCATATGCAAAGCAGTATGCCAGCATAACATTGATTGGAATGCCGTTTCTTATTGTAACGAATGGTATGAGCAATTTGATTCGAGCAGATGGAAAACCAAAGTATTCAATGGTTTGCATGGTTATGGGAGCTATTATCAATACCATTCTTGACCCTATTTTTATTTTTGCTTGCGATTGGGGGATTGCCGGCGCAGCTTGGGCAACAGTTATTGGGCAAATTTTTTCCTTCATACTCGCACTCCGTTATCTATGGCGTTTCCAAACAATCCATTTTGAAAAAGAGTCGTTTTTATTGGACATCAAAGAAAGCATGAAAATTTGCAGCATGGGAATCAGCAGCAGCTCAAACCAGATTGCAGTTACCGTGATTCAAATCATTCAGTACAATTCGTTGACTTATTACGGCGCATTAACAAAATATGGAACAGATATTCCCTTAGCTGCTTGCGGAATCGTTATGAAAACAAATGCCATAATCCTTGCGATTGTTGTAGGAATCTCGCAGGGAACACAGCCGATTATCGGCTTCAACTATGGGGCAAGGCAATACCATCGTGTACGGGAGGCTTACCTGCTTGCGGTAAAATGGAACCTTGTTGTTTCCACAATTGCTTTCATCGCATTTCAATTTTTCCCGCAATCTATCATTTCGCTATTCGGAGATGGGGACGAGCTGTATTTTGAATTTGCTGTTTTGTTCATGCGTACCTATCTTTTCATGGTGTTGGTAAATGGTGTGCAGTTGCTTTCTTCCAGTTTTTTTACCGCAATAGGAAAATCGTTAAAAGGTGCTCTGTTGGCATTAACAAGGCAGACCTTTGTGTTGATTCCGCTTACCCTGCTGCTCCCGCTTCGTTTCGGAATTATGGGAGTATTGCTTGCGGGACCTGTTGCTGATTTTTCAGCGTTTATGCTATCTGTTGTACTGGTGGGTATAGAATTAAAAAAGCAAAAAAATGACATGTAAACAACAGCCCTATGTGAAAACATTCTTTTTCCGCCGTTAAGTAATCAAGAAGCAAAAACTTAAAAACCGTTGCGATAAATTTTATAAATTTAGTAGGATAATATTTAGAAGTAAGGATTGAGAAAAATATGGAAACTATAAAATGGGTTCTATGTCCTATCTGTGGAAATAAAACCCGAACGATAATGCAAGAAGATACCGAATTAAAGAACTTTCCACTCTACTGTCCGAAGTGTAAACAGCAAACACTTGTGAATGTCAAGTACTTTGTTGTTTCGGTTAGCATAGATAGTGCAAATTAAGATGGTATCTGAATAGAAAAATACAGTATGCTGCTTGCTGCATCGCCATATTTTTCTGAAAAGGCATGACCACAATCCATCTGGAATCCCAATGCCTGACAATCATCTGCCAAGTAATGGTCAACCAGCTCTATGTAGCTGATTTTCTGATCTCTGAATTTCTCAATCCACTTTGTGGCAAATAAATGCACTTGCTCTGAATACTCCATTGCGACCTCCTTCCTGATCGAATTAAAACTCCTCCCAAGTCCGACCGTTCAGATCATTTGCGATTACATCGGTGTTAGGCATTGTTTTATATCCGAACATATCAGCAAGATTGAAGAACTTGCTTTTTTGAATCGGGTTCTTACTGCTTTTTCTAAAGTCCATCGGGTAGAACTTTTCAACGATAAAATATCTATGGCTAATCGTCCGAAGGTTATAGCCATAATGATCTGCACGCCGGATTGCCTCGTTGATTCGTTCAATCTCATCTGCGGTAGGTTCGGCTCCGCTTTCGGCACGATAGGTCATGCTGCCGTTATTTTCCACTGTGATGATGGTCTTTTTCAGCTTACCAATGGCACGGATACTCTTGTCCTTATACAAGCCGATATATCCATGTTCCGAGAACTTGCGGGATTCCTGGTCATAGAACAAAGTAAGCGCCAAATATTCCTGCGGATTTTCTAATCTCCTGGATTCCTCTATAATTG
>OFOU01001907.1_pt1 | contig 11357 bp, 9 predicted proteins | sample 1542061 | NCBI WGS metagenome assembly OFOU01 (sample SAMN04209239, study PRJEB22552) | human gut metagenome | biome: gut; material: feces | host: Homo sapiens | place: USA: Oklahoma
CCATCAGCAAAAGGGGATGATAAGTTTATCACCACCGACTATTTGCAACAGTGCCGTGACAGGAACCAGTAAGTGTCCATACGCCCATTTATCCAGAATTTTCGAGATAAAGCCGTTACTTATTGCGGTTGGATTCTGTTCAAGCGTTAGCATCACGTAATGGCCAGGATTCGAAGAGGTAACCGTCGAAATTAAGATCATCAAAATCTGAGAGTTCCAGCAGGCGGTTTTTCACATTCTCAAGATGCTGCCACATGGCTAATTTCGCGGCCCGTGCATCTTTTTTGATTAAAGCAGCAAGGATCTGTTTGTGATCGACCAACCATTCCTTACGGTACTGTGTATCACGTAAATGAAGATGGAGCTGAATCCACATGGGATTATTAACACGCCACTGCCAGGACTGCTTAAACAGCTCAACCAACATGCTATTATGAGTCGCTTCAGCAATTGCCAGATGAAATTGCATATCACCGACCTCGTGATCGTCAGAAACTGCCCCCTCCTCCTGCAACTGCAAAGCGCGGCGCATTTTTATGATATCTTCACGGGTCGCCTGTAAGGCGGCGAATTCGGCTATGTTACTTTCCAGCAGTTGTCGGGCCTGGAGAAGTTCAAAAGGACCGGCATCATTACACTGGTTCGGTGTATTCTCGTCGCTGCTCTCTTCATCTCTGACGACCCCCTCTTTCCCATCAGGAATGCGTACCACAAAAATACCAGCGCCCCGACGAACTTCAACGATGCCTTCGATTTCCAGCATGATCAACGCTTCACGAACGACCGTACGGCTGACTTCAAGCATGTCTGCTATTTCGCGTTCTGGCGGTAATCTCCCACCTACGGCATATTTTTTCTCAATGATCATCAGGCGCAGCATGGAACCCACCTCCTGGTAGGGACGCTGCTGAAATAGAGCTTGTTTCATGGTGGCTGTGGCTTCACTTTTACCAAAATAACCCCGTAATATCGGGGATTACTCAGACTATAGCATAAGTTGTCAGTCAGCTATAGCCACACAAACCAAACAATGACACCAATTAAATTATGAACAAATACAATATGTTAACTTGATTTATAACATAGCAAAATGCACCGAAAGAAAAAATTGGCTGACCAATCACTGCCTGCGGTGCCTCGCATTATTAGCTGACAAATAATGCCTGATCCACCGTAAAATAGCGCTGAGCATTATTGAAACAAATGTCCTGCACCATACGACTCAACATTACTTCATCATCAGGGATTTCACCCTCTTCAGCCCATCGGCCAATCAGGTTACACAATAAACGTCGGAAATATTCATGCCGGGTATAGGACAGAAAACTACGAGAGTCGGTCAACATGCCGACAAACTGACTTAACAACCCCATCTGTGATAACTGTTCCAGCTGGCGCAACATACCATCTTTCTGATCATTGAACCACCAACCAGAACCAAACTGTACCTTCCCGGAAATACCCGGCCCCTGGAAGTTGCCAATCATCGTCGCCAGCACTTCGTTATCACGTGGATTGAGGCAGTAAAGAATCGTTTTCGGCAGCTCGTTGGTCATATCCATGCTATCGAGCAACCGGGCAAGCGGCTGACTGATATTATTATCGCCAATTGAGTCAAAACCGCTGTCCGGCCCAAGTAAACGGAACATTCGCGTATTGTTGTTACGAATAGCCCCAATGTGCAGCTGCATCACCCATCCCCGTGCAGCATACTGGCGACCCAACCAGACCAAAACCGCCGTAGAAAATTGCGCAATCTCCAGCTCGCTGAGTTCATTGCCCGCGAGACGTTTAGCAAGAATAGCGTCGAGCTGCGCGTCGTTCGGTATCTGGGCAAAACGCACCGTTTCAATACCGTGATCCGACACGCGGCACCCATGTGCAACAAAATGATCGAGACGACGGCGCAGCGCACAGCGCAGATCATCGAAGCGGGTAATGCTAATATCCGCTGCAGCTTCCAGCTTATGCAAATAATCAACAAAACCCTCCAGCTCGATTTTAAAGACCCGGTCAGGACGCCAGCTCGGTGCAACATCGATATCAACGCTTGCATCCTCGGCGATTTGCCGGTGATACCGCAAATCGTCAATGGGATCGTCGGTAGTGCCGACCATTCTTACATTCATCTGTCGCATGATCCCGCGGGCCGAAAACTCTGGGGTAGCCAGCTTCGCGTTGCAGTGTTCCCAAATAGCATCAGCGCTTTGCGGATCCAGCAGCGTATTCGTGATGCCGAAGGGACGACGTAACTCGAGGTGCGTCCAGTGGTACAGTGGGTTACCTAGTGTTTTTGGCACCGTGTCCGCCCAGGCAAGATATTTTTCGTAATCACTGGTTTCTTTCCCGGTAATGAGCCTCTCCTCTACCCCCGCAGTACGTAGAGCTCGCCACTTATAATGGTCCCCTTCAAGCCAGATTTGCCCAAGATTTTCAAAACGGCGATCCTGCGCAATCTCTTTCGGGCTCAGGTGGCAATGGAAGTCGTAAATGGGCATTACTGCCGCATACCTGTGGTAGAGCATGCGGGCAATCTCATTTTTGAGTAAAAAGTCTTCCGTCATAAATGCGGCCATGGTTTTTCTCCTTTATTAATCACTGTAGCGATTCAAGCACCGCGCGTGCTCCGCGCTGTTCCAGCCGGACGTACGTCTCCATGACCGCATTTACGAACGAGCTATTTTCTGGCAGATCGCGACCAAAAATTGACTCAATTGCCAGTAGCGCACGTACACGTTCTTGCGCGCTATGATACTGCTGATGGATAGCCTGATAGCGGGCAAAAAGTGGATCGACGATATCTATCTTTTGTCCTTTATCGTCAAGACCACGAACGTAGCGCATCCATCCAGCAACGCCAAGAACCAGATGACGATGATCGGTTCCCTTTGCCAAATGGATACGAATTGGATCAAGCAGGCGTTGCGGTAATTTCTGACTGCCATCCATTGCAATCTGCGAGGTACGGTGCCTGAGTGAAGGGTTGGTAAAACGGGAGAGCAGTAAATCAGCGTAACCCGATAAATCAGTGCCCTCAGGCATCGACAACGTGGGAGCTTGTTCATTCAGCATCAACTTCCGTACCGCCTGACGATATTCTGGATTAGCCATGGTATCGGCGATTGTTTCATAGCCGGCCAGATAGCCAAGATACGCCAGAAAAGAGTGACTACCGTTCAGCATCCGTAGTTTCATCATTTCAAATGGTACGACGTCTTCGACAAACTGTGCCCCGACGTTGTCCCACTCCGGTCTGCCATTGACAAAGTTATCTTCTATCACCCACTGACGGAAAGGCTCGCAGGCTATACCACAGGGATCGAACACACCAAGCTGATCGGCAATCAGTTGCAGTGTCTCTTCCGTTACTGCCGGAACAATACGGTCAACCATGGTACAAGGGAATGTTACGTTTTGCGCAATCCACGTCGCCAGCTCCGTCGAACGTGCCTTTGCCAGTCCTATAACCGCCGCTCTGGCAACGAGACCATTCTCTCGAACGTTATCACATGACAGAACGGTAAATGGCCTTATCCCCTGCAGACGACGCATGTCTAAAGCCTCAACGATGTATCCAATAGCCGACTTAGGTTGTTGTGGTGATGTAAGGTCATGTTTAATCAGAGGGTTGTTCAGATCCAACTTGCCGCTGGCTGCCTCCGTGCAGTAGCCCTTTTCCGTCACTGTCAGAGAAACAATCGCCGTCTCGGGACGCGCCATGGCTTTCAGAATCCCGTCACATCCATCAAATTCAGGGTGCAGAGCTTCTTTCATTGAGCCAATGATCTTAAGTTCTGTTATTTCCGCTCCACGTTCTGCGACGGTATAAAGCAGATTTTGTGCTCTAAGGTTTTCAATCAACCGTGCATCGTTCCCCGGCATCAGGTTAACTTCACAGATCCCCCAGTCGCTGTCGCTACACTCCAGCAAATGGTGAGTAAACAACGCCTGATGTGCACGGTGAAACGCCCCGCATCCCAGGTGGACGATACGGGAAACCAGACGCGAACCGTCCCATTGCGGACGGGTAGCGGAAAGCGAGCCGCTAACGATATTTTGTTCCATGGCAAACTCCTGTCGTGCGATGACTTCACCCACGAAATGTGGGTGAGTATGTGTCTACTGCAGTGGATATAAACGCTGAATGGCCGGTGACGCCACCGGCGGAAACTTAATGACTGAAGAAGGCGCGCTGAATCGCCAGTTCGACTCCTCGTACTTCAGCCAACCCTTTCAGACGGCCAATTGCCGAGTAGCCCGGATTTGTTTTCTTTTTCAAATCGTCCAGCATCTGATGCCCATGGTCAGGACGCATAGGGATCAGATCCTCGTAGCCTTCGGCTTTACGGCGATACTCTTCCTCGACGATGGCCTTCACCACGGCATACATGTCCACATCACCATACAGATGCGCCGCTTCATGGAACGTTTTTGGGTTATCTTCACGCAATGTTGAGCGTAAATGCGTGAAGTAAATACGTGGGCCGAACAGTTGAATCATACCGACCAAATCGTTATCCGCACGGACGCCGTAAGAGCCGGTACACATGGTGAAACCATTCGCCATGCTGTTGACGGTCTCCACCATCCACTGCATATCTTCAATGGTGGAGACTATACGCGGTAGACCCAGGATCGGGCGCGGCGGGTCATCAGGGTGTACCGCCATACGAACGCCGGTCGCTTCGGCAACCGGAACGATGGCTTTGAGGAAATACGCAAAGTTGTCACGCAATTTTGCTTTATCAATATTTTGATAAGTCGCCAGATGGGCGCGGAACTGATCTAGCGTATAGCCCTCTTCTGCTCCCGGAAGACCAGCAATTATATTGCGAGTCAGGCGTGCTTTATCTTCTTCACTCATGGCAGCGAAGCGCTGATTGGCCAGCTCTATCTCTTCTGCTGTGTAATCAGTTTCTGCCCCCTGGCGTTGTAAAAGGTGTAATTCAAACACTGCGAACTCTATCTGGTCAAAACGCAACGCTTTTGAACCATCCGGCAAAACATATTCAAGATCAGTGCGAGTCCAGTCCAGTACAGGCATGAAGTTGTAGCAAACGGTGTAGATCCCGCATTGTGCCAGGTTACGCAGCGTCTGTTGATAATTGTTTATCCACAGATCGTATTGACCACTGTGGGTTTTGATATCCTCATGAATCGGCACGCTCTCGACCACAGACCACTCGAGCCCCGCCTCTTCGACAATAGTTTTACGCTCCAGAATCTCTTCAACAGACCAAACCAGCCCATTCGGGATATGGTGTAATGCGGTTACCACGCCACTTGCGCCAGCCTGACGTACATCGGCAAGCGTTACCGGGTCATTAGGGCCATACCAACGCCAGGTTTGTTTCATATTTCAACTCCTCTCTTACGATGAGATCGCTGTTTTATACAGCTCAAACAGGCTATAGCCATGTTTAGGGGGGACGAGTCATACAGTCAAACAACCCGCCAAACAAGCCAACCTATTGGTCGACCAATTAATTTTTTAATAAATGCCAATCCGTTCTTCATCGCACATGCTTCGTCTGGAGTCTCAAGGCCATACTCAGGCAGGTGCTGATGAACAAGTTAAGCAACTACCGAAAGTCACAACACCCCAGCTATTCTGAAGCCATCCGATGTCGTAGTGAAAATGCCCCCTCCCGTTAGCATCACCGCAGCATAAAGTCATACTGGATGCTCATCTTCACATCCCAGTAATTAAGCCTGTCACCTAGCGAACTGCCGTCGCGCTTTTCACGGCCCTTATCGGCGGCAAGGAATATATTCATCCCGCTGAGTGGCCCCTCGGCAACCCGATAGTTAACCGCACTGAGCAGCCCCATACCTTCAATTTGTACATCTCGCTGACTGGATTCGTAGCCACGGGTGACAACTGGTGCCAGTGTTAAAGTCAGCTGCGGTGTCAGTCGATAGTTGGCCCCCATCTGCCAGGACTGCATCCCTTCGCGGTTGCGATCGAGGCTGAGTGAGAAGGGATAGCCAATATCTGTATCAACCACCGCACCATTCATCGAATGGCGGAGATATCCACCGCTAGCGAAAAGACTTCCCCACGGCGCACTCCAGGTCAACTGACCGCTGACCAATGCAGTCTCATTCGGCTGGCTGGACGAGCGGCTCAACCCATCAAGTCCGGCATAGAAACCCAATAGCTCGCCCTTCAGGGCATATCCCGACGACAACGGAATTGTTTGTTCAATAATGCTCTGCAGCTGGTGAGAGACATCTCTCTGTACTGAGCCCCCCAGTGAATAACGGCTACGATCATCATGCCAGCTGGCGGTTAAAAATGAGCGAGTTCGATGTTTATCGTATTTTCCGGTCTTACTGTTATATACACCTTCATCACGAATACCGGTTGCCGAGTCGGTCCATTGAAATACTCTTGTGCGCCACATTGCCCAAAGCTCAAAATTCTCTGTCGGAGCGAAATAACCTAAAGCGCCTTCGGAAACTGTAGGTAACGTACGCTGTGAACTGCCACCGATAAGGGGGATTCGCCACGGTAAACTCCCGTAACTATAATCCGTTCCAAAACGCCCTATTTTCAATCTAACATTGTCACCAGCTTTTATTTTTAGAGCGCCAAGTGCATAGCCAAAACTTTCATGGTCATCTAAGTACCAGCGCGTACTCATATTATCTCGGGCACCAAGTTTATAAACGTAATAGGCACCACCCTCTACCCCTATAAATTGAGAGTAATAACCACTATTAAAATCAACAAGCCCTCCCTGCACCCAGGCATATATATTCTTCCCAGTTCCGGCGCTGGGTTTGTCAGCCCTGCGCAACTCATTTTTTAATCTAAATCTTAATGCTGCTTCATCGTCAGAGATTTGTTCCGCTAACACAGAGGTACACACCGAGGCCACGGCTATAGCAATAGCCGTTAAACGTGTTATTTTATTCATCGTTTAACCTTTGGGTTTGTAATTGTTTTATAATAAAACTACAGGGCCTTATTTTTTAAAGTCGTCGATCAGTTTTTGTTGCGTTTTTTTACGAGTATCAATCTCTAAAATAATTTCTTTGAATTTCTGATCTGTTAGCGGATAAAACCACATAATAATAAATGCTAATAATAAGAAGCCACAAGGTACCAGCGCAATCGAAATCCGGATACCCATAATGACTTCTGGCGTTTGTGCCTGATTAGCAATATATCCGCTGAGTCCCAGAATAAATGCCGGGATTGAACCACCGATGGCCTGACCACACTTGCGAGTAAAGGAAAACAGTGAGTAGGTTAACCCCTCAATCCGCACACCTGTCAGATACTCGCCATACTCAACAGTATCCGCCTCGAGTGCCCACATCACCGTCATCGATATTCCCTGACCAACAGAAGCGATGGCCAGTGCGGTGAGCGCAACAGGAACGGAATGAGCCGACATATAAAAAAACAATAAATAACCGCTAGTTCCAAGCAACGAGCCAATCAGGAAGGTGTTCTTTTTCCCAACTCGAGTGACCAATCGCGGAACCATAGGAGCCGAGGCAACAGTTCCTATCAACATCTGAACCAATACCATCACCGAGAAAAGTCCAGCATCATTTAAAACATAACGAACATAAAATAATGAAGATGCACTGACCGCAAAGGTCGAGATAAGTAAACACAGTGCCCCAGCACACAGCATAATCAAGGGTCGATTTTGCTTTACCGTCTGTAAACTTATCTTCATCGAAGGCTGCGCCACGATACGCACGACATTTTCTTTGGTCGATTTAAAACAGACGAAATACAACACAGTACCTGCAACTGCCAGGATAATAGTCCAGAAGAGATAAACATCCTGCATCTCAGTCGGACTGGCACCACTAATCCGTGGCCCAATGAGAAACGCCAGGCAAACAAAGGTGAGTGAGGCCGCGATGCTGCGCGCAGCACCAAGCCGGGCACGTGATTGCGGCTGTTGGGTCATGGCCGCCATAAGGGATATTCACAAGGCTATAGCAAATCCCCAGTCCCATATAAGTAATATACGCGTAAATAACTTTGCTACTGTGACTCCACTCTGCGGGGACACAAAACACCAAAACGCTGAAAGCCATTAAAGGTGCTGAGCCGAAAAGCAGGAAAGGACGGAATTTTCCCCAACGCGTATTAACGCTGTCAACAATACGCCCCGCCGAGACATCAGCAAAGGCGTCAAAAACGCGCACCAGCAGCAGCATCGTTCCTGCGGCTGCGGCACCGACGCCTGCGACGTCGGTGTAGTAGCTCAGAAGAAATAATGCACCCATAGCGAAGGCAAAATTATTAGCGACATCACCCAGGCTATAGCCGATGATGGCGCGCCAGGAGAGCTGCTGGCTCATAATGACTCTCCCTGCTGAGGTTTCTCGCCAAATGCCATGGTAGTCCAGCGTTTTTTCAGCAGGAAAGCAGCGGATTTCGGTTTTCTATCGCGGGTAAAAATCCCTTTGCGGTTGCCACCAACACGCATAATTCCTTGTGAAGTAGAAAAATCAGCGAAATTCCAGACCTGCTCACCCACCACGGCGCTAACCCGATCGAAAACACGATGGTACATATCGAGCCACGCGCACTGAAACTCTTCGCTCCACATATCGGTGTACATCGAATGCAGTCCGGCCATGGTATCAACACCATATTCGGTAATAATGATGGGGCGGTGAAGTTTGTCCTGCCATGCCAGCAGCTCTTTTTCCAGCACACGTTCAGCTTTCTCAAGATCGCCGCTTTGTAAATACCATCCGTAGTAGCGGTTAAGGCAAACCACATCGAAAAGATCGGTGATCGTATCGCTTTCAGCATCACAGAACATCACATTGACACAGGTAATAGGTCGGGTCGGATCGAGCTCGCGTGTCGAAATCGCCAGAGGCTCAAAGTATTCCCTGGCCCCTTCAGGACGTGTATCCGGTTCATTGGCAATACTCCACATGACAACGCTTGGATGGTTTTTATCGCGTGCGATGAGTTCCCGAATAGCCTGAAGGTGCGCCAGTTGGGTCCGATCATTAATTGCGTCATCGCCGTACAATGACGTCGGTTTTTCGCACGCATCAAAGCCAATGCCCAGAGACAGGTTAAAGCCGACTGCAGCTGTCTCATCGATTATGACAATGCCCTGTTCATCCGCCCAGTCGAGCATCTCCTCAGCATAGGGATAATGTGATGTTCGATATGAGTTCGCACCAATCCATTCCATTAGCGCATGGTCGTGGACCATCAGGACGTTATCAAATCCTTTCCCTCGTAAGTCGGCATCTTCATGACGCCCAAACCCAGTGAAATAAAAAGGTTTGTTGTTAATCAGAAACTGTTCTCCCTTCACTTCAACTGAACGGATCCCCACGCGCAGCGGGTATTCATCACGCTCTGCCGAATCAGACAAAACCACATTAAAATTATATAGATATCCTTCACCAGGCTGCCACAGGCATGGGGAAGTCAATCGTAACTGGCCCTCAGCCCCTTGCCCTGAAGCGACAAGTTGCTGTTCCGAATCACGTAATTCAACAGCAATATTTCCCTTGCCCGTAACTTGCCAACAAATGGTGGCCTCTTCACCATTGTCACTGACATGGGTCACCACAGTGATATCTTCAACGAAAGAGCGTGGAGTGGTATAGAGCATGACACTGCGATGAATGCCGGCATAGTTAAAGAAATCATGGAAATAGGATTGTTGCTTCTTACCATTATCATCACATGTCACTATTCCCGGAGGAATCGTCTGCCAGCTGAGTTCGTTATTCACACAGACTGTGACCTGGACATTTTCACCCGGTGAAACAAGATGGCTAATATCAGCCTCAAAAGGGGTATACCCACCCTGATGTTCCATCAAAAAGTTATCGTTAACCCAGACCTTTCCATAATGCGTGACCGCGTCAAACCGTAGAACAATACGTTGGTTACCCCACCCATTCGGAATAAATACCTGCCGCTGATACCAGACGTTCCCAACGTAATTGCGAATATCAGCATCGGCGAACTGATCGTTAAAGCTACCAGGTACTGCAATCGCACGACTTTGAGAAAGCGGGCGCTTCCACCATTGCTGTGCCATGCCGCAATCAGCAGTATCCAGACAGAATGACCACAGACCATCTAGTTTCTTGATTTCTCGGGTTGAAGTTTCAACAGGACGTAACATCACAACTCTCCTTTTCTTTGTGGTGATTGGTCAACCAAAAAATGTACAAGTTAACCAGTTCATAGACCGCATTGTTATCACGGATGAATCACTGCGGAGAATCCACACCACAAAGAACTGAAGAGAATGTCATAAAATTAAAATTTGCAATGTAGCTTATGCGACACCAATCACACATACATAAAACCATCAATTGACATAGATTGAAAAATACCCAACCAAACGTTCATTCTAGTTTTTCCTTGCATATGTTTCTCACTTCGGAAAGGCTACGCAACATAAATTATTGGTTGACCAAAAAAAGTTAATTTGCCGGTAGGCGTCAATCTACTCACCGGTTACACTGTTGTTTTCGAAGAAGAATCGAGCAACCTCAATGGGTAAAAAATTATCCGGAATGTCAACGCGTACCAGGATCCTGAATGCCGCAAGAGAGTGCTTTGCAGAAAATGGTTTTCATAACACGTCAATGAAAACCATCTGCAAGGCCAGCGACATGAGTCCTGGAACCTTGTATCACCACTTCGTGTCAAAAGAGGCCTTGATTCAGGCCATAATCCTTGAAGATCAGGAAAGAGCCTTAACCCGCTTTCGTCATCCACTCGAAGGCGTTGGCCTGGTAGATTATCTGGTGGACTCTATGATTGACGTCACACATGAAGATTGCGCTCAACGCGCGTTAGTTATGGAAATAATGGCGGAGGGGATGCGAAATCCTCAGGTCGCGGACATGCTCAAAAGCAAATACCAAACCATCACAGATTTCCTCGTTGCACGTTTCAACGATGCGCAGGCCAAAGGGGAGATCGGCAATAATATCAATAACAGAAAGGCGGCCAGGTTACTGTTATCTCTGACCTATGGCATCTTGTCCGATATTGAAGCAGATGAAAATTCACGGGATGCTGATTTCGCAATGACATTTCGCGATATGATCGGCGGAATGCTGCATGTAGGAAACACCGTCAACAAACAAGGTACATGAGCGCATTTGTTCTGATCTGCAATTCTCCATTCAGAAACAATATTTAGGAATGATGCCCCCTCCCCTGAACCAAGGTGTGCAGGGTGATCCCAAAACACCGGTTTGTCATTCAGGGCCATTTTCAGGACCACACTCAGTTCTGTCTGCGGTTTCCTTATGCCGTCGCCTTAGTTAGGGAAGGTGCGAATAAGCAGGTCATTTCTTCCCAAGCTGACTCGCTGATTAAAATT
>OFOU01001914.1_pt1 | contig 11331 bp, 7 predicted proteins | sample 1542061 | NCBI WGS metagenome assembly OFOU01 (sample SAMN04209239, study PRJEB22552) | human gut metagenome | biome: gut; material: feces | host: Homo sapiens | place: USA: Oklahoma
TTGGATATCTTCCCGGTAGCTGATATGGGGAAATGGTCTGTCAGCTCTATCTCCTGGGGAATCTTGATGGTGGCGATTTTTCCCCGGCACCAGTTCCTCAGGCCTTCTTTTGTAACCACCGCGCCTTCCTTTGGGCGGATGAAGGCATATACCAGCTCGCCGTACTGTTCATCTGGCGCGCCCACCACGGCCACATCCTCCACCGGCTCATAATTGCGTATAAAATCTTCTATTTCCCTGGGGCTTATATTCTCCCCGCCCCGTATGATTAAATCCTTGCATCTTCCCTTCAGGGTCAGAAGCCCGTCCTCTGACAGAGAGGCAATATCCCCGGTGTGAAGCCAGCCCTCCCGGTCCACTGCCTTTTCCGTCTCCTCCGGATTGTTGTAATACCCCTTCATCACTCCGTAGCTTTTGATGCACAGTTCACCGGCCCGGCCCGGTCCCAGCACCCGGCCTGTGGTTAAATCCTGTATCCGGCCCGTAACCCCCGGCCACAGCCTTCCCACGGTGGAGACCGCTGTTTCCAGGCTGTCGTCCATGGAGGTGCTGCTGATTCCCGGTCCCGCCTCTGTCATTCCGTACATGACAACTGCCGCCTCTGCCCCCATAACCCGTTTCATGTCCCTTAGGGTATGTTCCGGACAGGGCGCTCCGGCCGTGACGCACAGGCGCAGGCATAAATCCTCCCTGCCGGCCTTTCCTTCCCTCATCTCCCGGATAAGGCGGATATAGACAGTAGGTACGCTGCACAGCACCGTGCACCGCTCCTTCCTCAGCATTTCCAAAAGGCAGATTCTGTCCGTTTTCTCGTAACAGACCAGGGCTGCTCCGGCCATCATGGAACTCAGCACGGATCCCACACAGCCAAAGGAGTGGAACATGGGCGGCGTCATACACAGCCGGTCCTCCTTCTCCAGCCCCAGGTACTGTACATGAATCCAAGCATTTTCCAGAATCTGGCAGTGATTCAGCATCACGCCCTTTGGCACGCCGCTGGTACCGGAGGTATGGATAATGGTGGCATCGTCAAAAGGACGGACCGCCTTCATCCTCTCCTTCAGCAGACTGTCACCCATTGACATTCCCAGTTCCATCAGCTTCTCAAACTGCCAGGCGCAGCTCCTGGGCCGTTCCTGGTCCGTGACAATCACATGGCGCAGCAAAGGCAGACGGGGCGCATAAATCCTTCCGGGAACAGCCTCCTTAAGTTCCGGGCTGATCTGGTAAAACATGTCCATGTGCTCCCTGTTCTTGATTCCCTGCTTAAGGATGACCGCCTTCACATCCGCCCTGTGGAGCAGGCACTCCAGCATATCCTTCTTTTCGTGGATGTTCAGGTTCACTATCACTGCCCCGGTCTTCTCGATAGCTATTTTAGTCACCACATTTTCCCAGCAATTATCCATGATAACCGCCACATGGTCCCCTTTTAAGATACCTATGTGCATCAGCCCTTTTGCCAGACCATCGCTGCGCCTCTTAACCTCCCTGTATGTAAGGCGCACACCTGCCAGGCTGTCAACCACAGCCTCCCTGTCGGGAAAGCGCCGTGCCTGTATATCCGCCAGCTCACCCAGGGTCAGATGGATGTACCGGTTGAGACAGACATGGTAAGGCCTGCCCTCCCATATGGCCTCCACGTACTCCCGGCCGGATACCAGGGGTTTGTTCCTGCATATCCCTGAAAGCATATCCGCGAAGGCCTCTGAACAGGGCACAGCGCCCCTGAAATCCAGCAGGCAGCCGTTCCTGTCAAAGAGAAAGGAGGCTTCCCCGGGACCGTTCTCATCCCTGCAAACCACTGCTTCTATTCTTCTCTTTCCGTCAATCAGGTCTTCCATCCAACCTTCCCCTATCTCTGAGCCCGTTTTTTCATAGCTGTCAGAACAAACAATATAATCAATGCCACCACGCCCATGGCACCCACTGCCATCAGCGGCACGCTGTATGACCCTGTGTTGTCGTAGAGACTGTTGGCCAGAATCGGCCCTATGTAACCGCCAAGGGCAAATCCGATAAACATAATGCCGTAATTAACCCCGTTATATTGGATTCCAAAGGCATCTGCCGTCAGAGCCGGATAAACACCCATGCTTCCGCCGTAACACATGGCGATCAGCATGGCAAATACCAGGAACAGGGCCAGTGATCCGCTTTCCGTAAACGCGGACAGGGCAAAGCCGCTTACCGCTACAATCACCGCCATAATGCCCAGTGCCGGATACCGCCCCACTTTATCGGAAACCCATCCCCAGAGCACCCTGCCTCCCGTATTGGCCAGACCAATGATACTGACCGCGGTTGCCGCCACTGCCGCGTCCACCCCGCCTATGGCCTGGGCCATGGGAGATCCCTGGCTCACCACCATAAGGCCGCCTGTGGCAAATATGGTAAATGCAATGATCATCAGATAAAATCTTGTGTCGGCCAGCATCAGCTTCCAGTTCTTTCCTTCTGCAGAAGCACCCGAACTGTTTTTCACTGCCGGAGGCGTCCAACCAGTGGGCATCCATCCCTCAGGAGGTTCGGTTATGAAACAGGCAGCTATGATTATCATAACACCAAACAAAATTCCCAGCACCCGGAAGGTAAACATGACGCCGCCGGAACCAATCAGGGACTGCATAATAGGCGGGAAAATAATGCTGCCTGCCCCGTAGGCAGCCGTGGATATGCCTGCAATCAATCCCCGCTTGTCCGGGAAAAACCGCACCGTATTGCCGATGGTAATGCCATAGGCAAAGGCAATTCCAAAACCGCAGAGAAGTCCGTATGTCACATAGAGCATGGTCAGGCTGTGGATAAAGCTGGTGCATATGAGTCCCGCGCTGAACAGGATTCCTCCCAGCCACACCACATTTCTGGGCCCCTTAAGCTTCTTTTGAAGTCCGTTGCCCGCAATCATGGGAATGGGCGCCACACCGCTGCAGATTGTAAATGCCAGGGCCAGCTGCGACTTCTGCACCTCTGTTCCGAATATCACTGCCCCCTCGTTGAAAAGTCCTGTCTGGTAAACACTCCATGCAAACCCCGTACCGATACATATATTAACAATAACACTGGCAACCAGTACCGCCCACCTTTTTTTCATCAGATCCATAAATAACCTTCTTCCTTGTCCGCCTAAAGACCTGCTGTTAATTGTTATTTTTTTAACATTAATTTAAAAAATATAGTTACGGTTCCACCTCCGCCGGAGCACATCTGACACCCGCTCCGGGAAGGTGAAACCATAAACTCCCAGTCATCCATGTACTTTTATGCCTGGACCGCCCCCATATCCAGAATCATCTTCTTTATAAGAGCCCTTACCTCCTGTATCTTATATGAATTATTGGCCATGGCCGCGGTCCCCTCCACTGCCAGTTCAGCAGCGGCCTCTGCCAGCGCCTCATCCGGCTTCCTGCCGGCTAAGAACGCCTCCACCTTTTTCCGCTCCATGGGCACCGGGGCCACGCCGCCCAGAACGATCCGCGCATCCTCTATGAGGCCGTCCTTCATCCTGTATGCGTAAGCCAGGCTGACAATGGCAAAATCCACTGCCTCACGGACCCTGAATTTGTCATAGGCCGTGGTATATCCTTCCGGTACCCTGAACCGGACAGCCGTCACCAGCTCGTCTGTATCCAGCATGTCAGCTGCTTTCAGGCGGGTGGTAAAGAAGTCCGCCGCCCTTACGGTTTTCTTTGTGGTCACAATCCGGGCGTCTAACAGGATGAGCACCGGTGAAATGTCCGAGGCGTTGACGGAGTAGCAGCCGCAGTTCATGCACCGTCCGGCCTCCCTGGCCGCTTCCTCCCCGGTCAGGGTGAAGCTGTCCTCCTTATCCAGGGCCCGCTCTGCGGCAGACAGCTCTTTGTCCTTTACCGCGTGCTCCTCCTTGACGCCTGCGGTGTCAAAATGGATAAACTTATCTTCCCTGCGCCGCTCAGGCATGACTGCATAGCCCCTGTTAATGGCCTCCGCCGCGTTGCGCCCGGAGCGCACGCCCTGGATCACGGTGGCCGGTCCTGTGGTGGCGTCGCCTCCGGCATAAATCCCGGACTTGCTGGTGGCCTGTGTGTCCTTGTCCACCTGAATCAGTCCCCGTTCCAGGGCAAGGCCGTATTTGTCGCCCAGGAAACTTAAATCCACCTTCTGCCCCGCTGCCATCAGAATGGAGTCCGCCGATACCCTGAGAGTCTCCTCCCGGTCGTACCGGGGATTGAAACGCCCATTCTCATCCTTGACGGAGGTACAGCGCATAAGCTCCATTCCCGTGACCTGGCTGCCCTCATAGATTGCCTTTGATACGCCGTAGGACGGCATGATTTCAATGCCCTCCTCCCTGGCCCTTGCAATCTCTTCCCTGCTGGCCGGCATCTCCGGCTCGGACTCCAGGCAGGCCAGGGTGACGCTCTCTGCGCCCAGGCGCCTGGCGGTTATGGCCACGTCCATTGCCACATTTCCGCCTCCCACCACCAGTACATGGCGGCGGTCCTTTTTGTTCATCCACTGGTTGACTTCCATCAGGAACTGGAGGCCGAACTCCGTGAACTCCTCGCCGTCAAATCCCAGCACAGGACGTTTCCAGGCGCCGGTGGCATAGAACACATTGTCATACTCCTTCTCCAGATCCTCTGCCTGTATATCCTCTCCCAGACAGCAGCCCAGGCGGAAGCGGATTCCCATTTTTTCATAGGCGGCAGCCACCTGCTTCACATAGGACTTGGGCAGCCTGTAGTTGGGAATGGCATAGGTCAGCATGCCGCCCGGCTCCTCCATCTTGTCAAAGACCGTCACATCATGGCCCGCCTTCCTCAGATAATAGGCAGCGCTTAGGCCGGCCGGACCGGCTCCCACTAAAGCCACCTTATGGCCTGTCTCTGTTTCCGGCGCCCTGTAAAATGTGTCCGGGTGCTCCAGTATGTAATCCCCCACATACCGCTCCACGCCGTGGATGGACACGCTCTCATCGGAACCGCAGCGGTTGCACTGCTCCTGGCATGTATGTGCGCAGACCCTGGATGTAATCATGGGAATGGGGTTGGCTTCCATAAGGATATGGGCCGCTCCCTCCACATCACCTTCCCGAAGCCGCTCCATATAAGCCGGTATGTCCGTATTGGCCGGACACTGGACAGAACACGGTGTGGTGTGTACCTTCATGCCCCCGAATATGGAATGGTAACGGTTGTCTCCCATAACGGCATAGCACTCTTTTCCGCCCTTTCTCATACAGTCCATCCTGCCGCCGATGCCGTGGGGATAGCGGTAAAACCAGCAGCGCACATCCTGGCATATGTTGCCTCCCATGGTAGCCACATTGCGGATTAACGGTGTTGCCACGGAGCGGGCCGCCTGAGAGAGAACCGGAGCCTTTTCATTGAGCAGGTCCGACTTTACGATGTCGCAGAGTTTTGTCAGGGCGCCTATTTCTATGGTGTCCCCGTCCTGCTTTATGTATTCCCCGCCCCGGACGGTCTTAAGGTCAACCACTTTTTCCGGATAATCCTCCAGAATCTGTTCCTTTAACACTCCAATCAGGTCGGAGCCCCCTGCCATTACGACTGTTTTCCCTTTTGGGGACTCTTTTAATAAGGAGACTGCCTCATCAAAGGTGGCAGCGCTCTCATGCTCGAAATATTTCACAGTGAATCCTCCCCTCTTATGCTTTGCCTAACGCCTTAAGTATAACTGCCGGAGTTGCCGGGTAATCCTTGATGTCCACGCCGATTGCGTTGGAAATGGCCATCAGCACCGCGCTGGCTCCTGCCGCACCGGAAATCTCGCCAATTCCCAGGGCCTTAAACATGAAGGAATCTATCTGGGATTCCATGATATAGGCGTCATATGGCGGGAATTCATTGAACGTTCTCCACTTATAATCTATCAGGCTGGAGGTTAAAAGCCTTCCTGTGGACGGATCCAGGATACACTCCTCAAATATGGCTGTATCAATACAGGCTGATCCAAATCCTCCGTGCAGCTGCATCTCCACTGCCTTGGAATCAATAATCTGTCCGATGTCCGTGCCTCCGGCCACCTTCACCAGCTTGGTATTGCCGTTTTCCAGGTCCACCTCCGCCTCCACGAATATGGCCATACAGCTGGGGATATTGAACATCTCCATGTGCTTTCCATATCCCACAATGCTCAGTTCCTTGGGGGCCAGCTTGAACATGGGTACTACCAGCTGCGGGTTATCCCGCACATAGACCATAAAGTCCTTTGTGTCCAGCTGGTCAACGGAACGCTTAAAGTAAAGGGCGCCCAGCTCCAGGGCTTTTTTCTTTGCCTCCATGGCTGCCAGGGATACTGCCTTGCCTGTGGTAATGGTGCCTCTGGAACCGCAGAGACCGTAGTTGGACGGATTGAACTTGGAGCCCGGCTCCGTGATGGATACCTTCTCCACCGGCACATTGAGGACCTCGGCCACAATCTTGCACGCGTTGCTTCTGGTACCCATGCCGGATTCCGTGATGTCACACTCAATGATGGCCGTGGACGCCCTGCGGCTGCCCACCAAGTCCGGAACAATCCTTACAATGGCCTCTGTGTTGTCCTCGCTGATATCAGCATTTCCGATGACGCCCATGCCCACGCCCCTTGCCTTGGTTCCGTTTACACATGTGGGCACGTTCCAGCCCTTCCATTTACCGGCCCATCCAAAGCGGTCCGCCGCGTTCTGCATGGCTTCCGGGAAGAACAGGGAGGATCGGCTCTGCCACCACCGCCCGTCGCGCCAGATAAACCGGTCGCCGGGAGCAATATAATTTTTCTTAAACACGTCCAGAGGATCGAAATTGCCCTTCTTCATCACGGCGCACATCAGTCGCTCCAGACAGCTGTTAAGCTCCTGCCCGCCGTAGCCGCGGACAATGCCTGCCGCCTGTTTGTTGGTCACTGCGATGTGGCTGTCCATATACCAGTTGGGACATTTGGCGCATACCAGCTGCGCCTCTCCCAGTCCCACGCCCACCTGGCCCTGTATGGAGTCCGCAATGGCTCCCGTGTCCACCAGCCAGTCGCCTTCCACAGCCTTTACATAACCTTCCTTGTCCATTCCCACCTTTGCGGTGATGGTGCTGCCCAGACGTACCTCGTAGGCCATAAGCTGCTCTGCCTTTGTGAGCACAATCTTTACCGGCTGCTTTGTGACAAGGGACAGCATGGCGGCGGAGAGCACCGTTGTCATAAGGGACTGCTTGTTGCCGTAGCTTCCTCCCACGTTAAAGGTCTTTACGCTCAGGTTGGAATTGGGAATCCTTCCCTCGCCCATGAGCTTAAGAATATGGGAGCTCTGGGACGATGCCCATATGGTATACTCATTGCCGCCCTCATATTTGGCGATGCAGGACGGGGTTTCCGGGGCCAGGGGCGAAGGCATTTTGTCAAAGGCCACCTTGTCTTCCGCCACATAGGCTGCTTCTTCAAATCCCTTCTCCACATCCCCGCGGATAATCTGCCACCAGGGACCGTCCGGCTGGAAATACTTGATTCCGTTGTCAACGTGATTGCCCTTAAACCTGGAATATATCTCCACTGCCCCTTCCTTCAGGGCGTCCTCAGCCGTATACACGGCTTCCAGCTGTTCATATTCCACATCAATCAGGTCTATGGCCTCCTCTGCAGTCTCCACTGTATCGGCTGCAATCAGAGCCACCAGATCCCCTACATAGTAAACCTTGTCTTCCATCAAAAGCCTGTGTACAGGAAGGCCCAGTCCCCACTGCTCCGGCATGTTCTTGTGGGTGATGACAGCCCGTACGCCCGGCAGGGCTTCTGCCCTGGATGTGTCTATGGAAAGGATTCTGGCATGAGGATAAGGGCTTCTTTTGGTCTTTCCGTACAGCATGTGGGGTACTGAAAAATCGTCCAGGAAAATTGCCTTTCCTGTCACAATGTCCTTTGCGTCTTTTCTGGGTGTGTACTTGCCCACATGACGGTAATTGGGCTGTTTGATATCGCGGTATTCAAGCTTGCTCATTCTTCAAACCCTCCTTCTAATCCAATGAATGGTCGCTGTTTGTACCATTTGCATAGGGACTTAAGAACAGTTCCTGGCGTACCGGGATGGGATTTTCCACATCATCATTGGCCCGGTGCATCACAGCCAGATGGTCCTCCTCATTCCCCGCCACCCTGTTAATGGCCCGCAGCACCGTATAATGGCTGATGCAGCGGCAGTAATTGCCCGACATGGCTTCCTTAATCTCATCTCCCGTGGGATGGGGATTTTCCAGCAGAAGCGCCTTGGCCGCCATGATGATTCCCGGGGTACAGTAACCGCACTGAAACGCATACTCGTCAATAAAAGCCTGCTGAAGGGGATCTAACCCCTTCTCAGGGTCCTCCAGCCCTTCTATGGTAACAATGTCCTTTCCATCGCAATCCACGGTCAGCAGCATACAGGACGTGACCCCTTTTCCGTCCATGAGCACGGTGCAGCACCCGCAGGCTCCTTCACTGCATGACTCCTTGGAGCCTGTGAGCTGGAGCCTCTTTCGCAGGGTCTGGGATAGTGTCTCTGAGGGGGGAACCTGTCCGAATCCGTCCCCGATTGAGAAACGATATTCCCTCCCGTTTACCGTCAGAGTAACATATTGTTTCTTCATAACGTTTCCTTGCCTCCTTATCTGGATTAAGTTAATGGGATATATTTGTTAAGATTATGCTAATCTAGGTCGGTCGTTTGATTTATTTTTATCACAATGTGATACATTTGTCAATGATATATAAATATCAATTTATTTATTCGTATATTTTTACAGATTTAAACGACAAATAACCCTTTGGATTTGTGCATCTTGCACTCCAAAGGGTTATTCTCATTTGTGTATATCGTCTAAATACGATTACAGGGCCGGATAAGGCGGAAACAGCTCAGGCTTCATCAGCCGCTGGACAATAGCCAGACAATTTCCCTTTATCTCCTCCCGTATCCAGAGGGGCACAGACTCCCCCTCCAGCGGTTTTGGAATCAGATCTTCTATGAATCCCCGGTGTTCCCCAAAGGATATGATGGAGCCATTGATATGTCTGCTGGCTATAATGGCCTGGGACTGGGAAACAGGGGCCACGGTCTGAATCAGCTCAGCCATCACCCGTTCCTGCCGGTCAAAGGCAGCGGCTGACAAAGGCCTCATATCCCCGGGGCCATTGTTCTCCCAGTATATCAGGGCAAGGGTGGTCTTATACTGGGGGGCAAAGGCCACCTCAATCTGAAGATCTATAAGCTTTTCAAGGAATTCATATGCCTTCTGCGGAGTCATTGCATCCTGTTTAAAGGTCCCCTCAATCTCCATATACGAGGCCGCATAATATCCCTTTACCTTTTCCAGCATATATTCCAGGCAGGCTACGTACAGCCTCTCCTTGTTGGAATAATGAAAGGCAATGGCTGACAGGTTCACCTCTGCCTCCGAAGCAATCATTCTGGTGGATGTGGCTGCATATCCGTACTGCGAGAAAAGCTTAATGCCGGCTTTTATCAGCTTTGTCTTAGTTGAATTATTTCCTTCCATGTGACTTCATCTCCTTATGCTCAGCCGGCAGCCCATTCCCGTATCCGCGCCTTCCTGTCCACAGATGCCTGGGGACTGGTTCCGAAGGCATCTGCCGCCTCCAGGCTTCCCATGGCCGATTCCAGACAATGCCTGACTGCCTGAGCCTGATTATATTGAAGTCTATGGTTCTCCCTGGCCTGGGGGGTGGTGCACTTGGGCGCGCTCTGGCGGAAACGCTCATCAATATCCACCATTCTGTCCTCAAGCGTCATCTTATCCGCCAGAAACAAAAGGGTTCTCTCCGTCAGTCCTGACTCTTCCCCGCCTTCCAGCCTGTGATGGCACTGAATGATTCCTGCCATCACCGGGTATCCCTCCATCCGCAGGATTCTGGCCCCTGCCCTTGCGTGGTCCGGCTTCAGACGCGCGATATCGTGAAGCAGCCCGGCTGTCCTCAAAAGCTCAGGATCTATGTCATACCCCAGACGTTTAAGCCTTACAGCCCACTGGTATGCCAGCCTTGCCACTGCTGCCTCATGAAGCCGTATATGCTCAGGGACACTATAGCGGTCCGACAGCCTGCGGCAGATGCCGTGGTCAGGATAGAGAAGGGGCTTTACACCGGTCTGCTCATAGAATCCTCTGAACACGCCGTCATCGTCTGCCAGAATCCGGCTGATTCCTCCATACGGCTGGGGAACTTCCAGTACGCGGTTGATATCCCAACCAAGAATACCGCACATCAGCCCCCGGCTCACGCCGCAGTGGGTCACCACCGCCACATCCCCCGGGTATTCCCAAGAATGCGGTTCAGGGCATCCTGAAGCCGCTCTGCGCCCCGGGCAAAGGATTCCCCTCCCGGAGGCGGGACCGTGCCGATGGAACGTCCCCTCTCTTCATAGAGCTGCGGATACCGGCTGCGGATTTCAGTGAATTCCATGTTCTCCCATTCACCTGCATCCAGCTCCACCAGGCCCTCTTCCACATGCACCCTCTGCTGCTCTCCTGCAATATACTCCGCGGTTTCCATACACCTGGACAGAGGACTGGAATAAACAGCTTCCACACGGTGGCTCTTAAACCAGGAAGCCAGTTCCATGCTCTCCTTCCTCCCTCTGATACTCAGTGCGAGATTCGTATGTCCAAGACATCTGCTCACATGCCCGGTCCGTTCCGGTTCCCCGTGCCTTATAAGGTATATCGTCCTCATATGCCACCTCATTTCGATGCATCGCCGATACTAAATAGGTCGTCCGACCTAGTTCTGTGTTTCCAGTGTAGCACAGATGCATTTAAATTACAATATAAGGCAGCCAGAAAGGCCATATTCTTCAATTATCGTTATTTAATCTCATAAACAACGTTGACTTGAGTATATCACATATGGCGGATGGCTGTAAATATAAAGCGCCTCAATGCATCTTACATTTTCTTTGACTTGTTTCCTGCCTGCAGACCCACCTGAGCAGTTCCCTGTACTCTTCCCTGGTGTCCACATCCAGGTAAATACTCTCATTTCCGGCCTCCAGGTCCTCTACAGGCACGCCTGAGGCTTCAATGGCCCCCTTAAGTCCCTGGTCCCCGGTATAGGTGCAGATGCGTCTGGCAATCTCCCCTTCCATGCATATGGGATGCCCCGGTTCGCCGTCATGGACCGTCCGCACAATCTGCCCTGGGGCTTCCATTACCTGCTTAATGATATCATCCGTTATGGCGGGAAGATCCATGGGCATGACCAGGATCCGCTCACACCCTTCCAGTGCCGCCTGTATACCCAGCTTTACGGAATCAAACATCTGTGTATGGCGGTATCTGGTGTTTCTGACAAAACAGGCGCCTG
>OFOU01001924.1_pt1 | contig 11290 bp, 9 predicted proteins | sample 1542061 | NCBI WGS metagenome assembly OFOU01 (sample SAMN04209239, study PRJEB22552) | human gut metagenome | biome: gut; material: feces | host: Homo sapiens | place: USA: Oklahoma
TGTTCCTTACTACATACAGGAGGGCTATCTATGACCGAAGAAAATTACAACTACCGAACCAGCCAGAAACTGCTTCGCAACCAGTTTCCCGGCAAAGGAAAGTTAAAAATCCCCATCATTCCTAAGTTCCAAGAAAGTCCCGGAGACTTCGATGATCTTTTGTTGATCGGTTTTGACAAAACCCATTTGGAGGACCAGAATCACCTAGACCGCATGGTACACTTCTTCCTATATGACTATCGCTTTGAGAGGGTCTGGAAGAACCCGGACAATGACATTGAAAAACTCTCCCGCTACCGCGCGGTGCTGTCGCCGGATTTCAGTATGTACCTGGAGATGGCGCCTGTTATGCAACTTTACAATGTATTTCGTAATCGCTGGTGCGGCGCTTACTGGGCATCCAAAGGGCTCCGGGTCATTCCGACTGTCAACTGGGGAGATGAATCCACGTTTGATTTCTGCTTTGAAGGGATTGAAAAAGGAAGCGTTGTTGCTGTCTCCACTTATATGGCCTCAGAGCATGACAACCGCTGCGACCAGAAAGAATGGTTCATGGCAGGATACAACGAGATGCTGCGGCGCATTGAGCCGGAAAAAATTATCTGTTATAATACACCGTTTCCCGAAATGCAGGGCAACATTATCCATGTGGATTACGAACGCAGTTCTTGGCGGTATATGAACTATGAACGAAGTTTCCATCGTGAAGATTTGGATGCCTTTAAAATTGGCGGCACATCCAGTAATAATCGTGATACAATAGAGCCGTACCTAATTGGAAAAGGCGGAGGAAGCGCCTACGGCGGAGAAATCAAACCGTCAAAACCAGAGGATGAGCGATTCTGGGGTGAGCCGGGCGAAACAAAATATACCTATACGGCAAAAGGAGAGCTTATTGAAACGCTGATTGGTCCTGACGGAAAAGCATATTTGGAAATTCACCATACAAACCATGGTTTCCCCAAGTATCATGAAGTTCCACACCAACATAGCATCATATGGGATCAGTCAGGCTTTCACTTCGGCAAAGAACAGACTACCAAGAGCTTTTTGTACGGGAGGAACACGAACATGGCAACATGGGTCGGCACAAACAGCCTTGAAGATAATAGGTTTAAAACAATCAGTGATTTCAAACAGTGTATGCGGCGCGGCGGCGAAGTCCAGTTCGAGTGGAATGGCGTGCTGTACTGTTGCTTTGGCTGTATTTCTCCTGCGGCAGATGCAGCGCCTAAAATGGTGATTTGTCAGGCTGGCTCTGTGGAAGTAAACACTCGTACTGAGAAATGGTGTGATACCGCCGACGAAATTCTGGAGTATATGGTTGGTGGTGATCGTCTGCGTGATGTAATCACGCAAGTGAAAGTGTGGGAGCGTACAATTTAAGATGAAGCCTTTTGCCGACTGCTTACAAACCATTGATATTACTGGATTTCCACAGATCCTTTAATGACATTCAGACTATGTTAAAAGCTGCATTTTGGTTCTTTGAACCGAAATGCAGCTTTTTCATTTTCCCGCCCTTCATGACAAACTGGTCGACAGTATGTATCATGGAGGGCTTCTTATGTTTCAACATGTGATCAAGATCCCGTATACGCAGAAGGACCATCCTATTTGAGACCAGCAGCTGCGGGTTGCAGCCTATTGCCGTACCAGCACGAATCAGGAGAAACAAAATTCAAGCCTGGAAAACCAGATTGCGTATTATACAGCTTTCATTCAGAGTAATCCCAAGTGGCGGTTTGCAGCTGTTTACGCCGGCCAGGCATCGGGACAGCACACCCAAAACCGCCCGGGCTAATGTAATTTTTTACATTAAGTAAAAGTCATGCAGTTGATAATTGAATGATGTGTTGTATAGCACATTCTATTTAAACTATTAATAATTGGTAAATAATTCCTTGATATGTTGACTTTATTACCACCTCTTCGTACAATATATTGTAATCAGTTGGTTGTACTCTTTCAATAAATAGAAAGGCGTATTATGGGCGGAAAAGAAGGCGGCAGAGGTTATCTATATCAAGGGATTGTTGCTGTTCTAGAAGCATTAAGGCGAAATAATTGGGATAGGATTTACATTGAATTTCCAACAGAAGGTGACAAGGTAGATATTGCTTTAAAGAGCGCAGATACAATTACAGATGCGATCCAAGTTAAATCGACGGTCAACTCTTTTTCAAAGGGCGATATTTCTAAGTGGTTAAAAGATATCATCACTGATTATCCCTGCCAGCGGTATTGCTTGGTTTTAATCGGAAATTGTGCGGTGTCAGCTGTGGATTTTATGAACGCTATTACCAAGTTTCAAACGGGTAAGTTGGATGCAACAGGTAAAAAACAGTTAGAAAAATTTGAAACTCAATTACTAAAAGATATTAATGTGGATTTTAAAGTGTTGCCATTCGATCCAGATAGTTTGAAGAGCCTTGTTCGAGAGGCTCTTTGGAAATATGCATATGATAGTGGACATTCCTTGGAGCATCCCCAAGTATCTTTACTTGTGGACGCAATGGTTGAGGAGGAACTTCTTCAATCAACAAAAGATGGCTATACAGATCGAACAATTTTCAGCCTGGAGTTGAACAAGCGAATCGAATTAATTATCAAGAAGTACACCAAGGTACGAAAGGCAATTGGAATTTTGTGTTTTTCGAGAGGTTCTGAAAGACTTACCCAAGAGGCGTCAATTCTGTTAGATTTACAAGACAAATTTGAAGGTAGATTTTTGAAACCGGATTTTGACTGGACGGTTGATATCGGTAAGCCTGTTCAGGATTTTTTGAGAGAAAATACAGAGGTGCAGCAAGCTTACCAAATTATGCTGGAAGCCCATGGTTCCATCGCTTTTGCTGCAGGTCGTGTTTTTGATACTAAATCCGGTGTGGATATTTGTCCTGTTCAAAAAACAATTTTGGGACCAGAAATATGGGAATTTGACAAATGCGATCGAACCCAATATCAGAATTGGAAGGTAGAACATATAGCAAGAGATGAAGATACATTTGACACCGCGCTTATCCTCAACGTGAGGCACAATATTTGCTCTGATGTGGAGCGATACCTGAAAGAACAGGGGGTTCACGTTGGACGGATTATTAATTTCTCACCAGAGGACACAGGTAGCACTGGCTTTTCTATTCAAAATGGCACCCACTCCTCAAAACTGGCAATGGAAGTTTATGCCGCATTGGCAGGACGAAGCACCGTTGAAAGGCGAGCATATCTCCATATTTTTGCTGCCGCGCCTAATGCGTTTATGTTTCATCTTGGGCAAGTATCCCGTCCATTTGGAAAGTGTATTCTGTACGAATATGATTTTGAACAACGAGGCAACTGCTCTTACATACCGTCCATTCAGTTTGACGGGAAAGGAGGACTTGAATGAGCGCAATACAAACTTATTTTCAGGATTTCTTGACTAATATTCGGCTACCTGACAATTTGAAAAAAGCGTTGATCTCCGCACACACCGAGCTTCGAGAACAACTCAAATCTGATGACCTTACAAAAGATTTACTCGTTGAAAGTTTTTTACAGGGTAGCTATGCTAGGTCAACTTGTATTAAACCAGCACCAGGAAAAAAGGTGGATGTAGATGTAATTGTAGTTACTAATATTGATCATGATACCGTTTCTGCCCAAGAAGCATTTGCCATAATTACACCCTTTGTAAAGAAGTACTATCAGAACTACGAACAGCAAAAGCGTTCGATCGGTATTTCTTTGCCCGAAGTAGATATGGATCTAGTAATTACCGCAGCTCCCAGCGAAGAGGTGAAAAGGGCCATTGAATGTGCTGGCCTTTCATCCGCATTCACAGTCGATGATCTCTCGGGCTATCAGCAGTCACTTTTGGAAAATTACCGCTTAGATTCACTGGAAAGATTTTTCGAAAGTGATTCTACTGGCCAACAATGGAGGGCGGAGCCTTTACTGATTCCAGATAATGTCGAAAATCAATGGTATCGAACGCATCCTTTAGAGCAGATCCGTTGGACCAAGAGAAAAAATCAAATTTGCAAAGGTAATTATGTAAATGTAGTTAAAGCGATCAAATGGTGGCGACGATTGGAACTACCTAGCCTCAAGCATCCGAAAAGCTATCCGTTGGAACATTTTGTGGGAGAGTGTTGTCCAGATGGAATCACAAGTGTTGCAGAGGGCATCGTCGGAACCTTGGAGTGCATTGCGGAATGTTATCCTAAAAAGCCATTCCTCCCAGACCGGGGGGTTCCTGAGCATGACGTATTTGAGATGCTCTCAGATGAGGATTATGACACTTTCTATAAGGCGGTTTGCGGCGGTGCAAGACTTGCTAGAGCAGCTTATGATAGCGCTGATATAGAAGAGAGTGTTAACCTTTGGAAATCTTTCTTCAAAGATTGCGATGAATTTCCATCCTATTATGGAAAAAACGGAGGATTTACTCCGAGAGTACAGGAAAGTAAGGGCGTTCCTGTTGGGAGGTTTGGATGAGTCAGAATCCAACTGAGAATTTGCGACGCGGGCGGCGCCGGATTGAAGAAATACCAGAAATAATTTTGCTGAAAGATTGGACTTGGGATGTAGTTACAAAACGTTTTTATCTTCACATTAGGGTTTGTTTGGACCATGATGGCAAAGATATTCCCAGAGTAACAGAATGGTTTGTTACTGCGGAAACTGTTTATCCCTTTGGAACTATTGCTATATATCCGAGCTGCAAAAATAGTATAACAAATACATTTCCACATCAATCGATCAATGCTTTTGAGGAAGAAAACCATTTGTGGCGTAAAGGAAAACTCTGTGTTGATCTTATTGATCAGACTCTTGGCATCCGCGTTCCTGAAAAAGAGCCGTTCACAGTTGATGAACGGCTCTTTTGGAATATGCAAAGAGCTGTTTTGTGGCTCCGTGCGGCTGCAGAAGAGAGATTAATAAAAAATGGGGATGCCTTTGAGTTACCAGATTTTCCAGTCTCTCATATACAGACAGTCTTTGCTTTTCAAGAGGATTGTGTTTCCATGATGATCTGGGAAAGTACGGATGAGCGTTGTGGAATTGCAAGAATCGTTCGTAGGCAACTTTCATCAGAGCAATCCATAGCAATGATTCGGAGCTTTCGCTCCATTGATTCTCAGAAGGCAATCTATCAACCGGTTTGGGGAACGGCAATAAGGGAAAAAAACTATGAAAATGCACTTTGGATCAGATTAAAAGAAGTACCAGTTATTAATAACTGGCAAGTTCCCACTAACCTATGTCAGTTGAAGCAGATATGCACTAATCAGGGCATTGATTTGCTGGCCATTTTGAAATCATTTGCCCCCAAAGCCAGAGATGGGAGGCGGCATCTGCTTTTGGTTGGTTTTCCAATCCCAGCACATATCGGTGAAGATTCCCACGAGATGACTTGGCAGGCTATAGAGCTTCCTGCTCTATCCTGCGGAAAATATACAAATAGAGTTTTTCATTCTGGCAAGCGACTTAGCATTCCTCAGACTTACGGAGCAAGAAAAGGCTACCGCCCGAGTGAAGCGGGCTGGTGGATGAATGACAAAGCAAAGATATTCCTGGATAGTATGGAACTATCATGGATTCGCAGCGAAAACTGGAGCGCACGCACGATTAAGGGGCGTGGAAAGCTTGCAAATAGGCTTGCGAATCAGCGTATAGTTATGATTGGGCTCGGTAGCTTGGGCGCTTCTATTGCAGAACTGTTGACTCGTGCTGGGGCAACACAACTCACCTGTATCGATGGAAATGCTTTAGAAATGGGAAATCTTTGCCGTCATACTTTATGTATGACAGATCTTTATCAGTCCAAAAGTAAACTTGTAGCTAAAAGGTTAACGAATATTGACCCTAACATTCACACTACTTATGCAGAAAGGTATTTAGATATAGATGAAACTGGGGCATTAGTACCAGACTTGAGCAGTTTTGATATTATCATTGATTCCACTGGCGAGGATCAAGTATTGGCGTTATTATCTGCAACAGAGTGGAAGCGAAAAATTGTATTCTGCTCAAGTTCTGTTGGACTTGGTGCAAAACGACTGTATATTAATATTCAAAGGACAAAACTGCCTCACTTTGAAATTTTCTTAATTTAGTCGAACCATATTTTCAAAAAGATTCCAATGATTTTAATCTAGATGCGCTTCCTCGGGATGGCATTGGCTGCTGGCATCCATTATTTCCTGCCAGGGCAGATGATATGTGGTTTGCCGCTTGTACCACAGTCAAGGCATTAGAAGCTTTTGTACAAAATTCAACAGAAAAAGGGATCTCATTAATCTATGAAACACAGACTGAAGATGGACTTTTTAATGGCCTGCGATTGATTGAGAAACAATATGAATATCGAGAAAATTGAGACCTTTAAATATTACGAGAGCTTTAATGGAAGCTATGGTGTTAAGTTGCCGGATCAGGAGCTAGAGTATATTCATAGTTTATGTATGAATTCATATCCTTATGAGACAGGCGGAATCCTCATCGGCAGATACTCTGATGATTTGAAATGGGCAGAAATAACCACTATAACAGGAGCTCCAGCAGAATCCAAGCAAACTTTGTGTTCATTCGTACGGAGTACGCGGGGCATTATTACGAAGCTAAAAAGAGCGTGGCAAAAGCAGCAATATTATTTAGGGGAGTGGCATTATCATCCCAATGCTTCTCCTAAGCCATCTGCACTAGATTTGAAAACAATGGTCAATTTATCTAAAGACGAAGACCTAGGATGTCCAGAACCAATTTTGTTGGTCATCGGAGGTAGCCCATCCAGATGGCTTCAGTATATTGGGGTATATGTAAAGGAACAAGAGATAGAACTCTATGAAATAAATAATAACTAATGCTACCATTATACTTTTTAGATCTAATGAATAAAGGCTCTCAAGCGACATCTATAATAGTCGCACAATACATGTTAAAAGCTATCACTGGCTGGTCTCGTTCCAGACCACATCCCCGGCGTCCACCGTGACAGCCTTCCCGGTCCCCACATTTTTGTCCTCAAAGGCGCCGGTGGTTGTCCCGGTCACAGTGTCCTCGCCCACAAGGTCTTTCTCCACCTTGAAGCTGACAGGCACATCGGTATTCTGGTCATAGGGCTTTGTCACAGTCCCGTCCACCACGGCGCTCACAGACTTCTTCGCCAGGGTGACGCCCTCAATGACGGACTCGCCGCTCCCCATATTGCTGTCGCCGTGGAATTTCACGGTGAGGGTCAGGCCGGTACCGATGGGCGGCCTTTTGTCTGCGGTGTGGTAGGTCAGGGTGTAGACGCCATCCGCCTCCTGTACCTCGGCGTTCAGATTGTCCTCGCCATAGAACACCTCCATGGCGGGCGCGTCATCCGCAAGCAGGGCCTGGTTGGCGGGCGGCGTGTTGTCCGGTTTGGGTGTGACAACAATGATTATGTCGTCGCCGTAGGTGAAGCCTTTTGTCTCCGTCTCGCCGTTCTTCACCGTTGTTTCCAGCGTGCTGCCGCTGCTCCTGGTGATGGAGCCGGTGGGCGGTTTTAGGAACGGTGATGTTGTACCACTGGCTGTCCCCAGTCCAGTTCGGTTCTCCGCTGATGGCTATGGTCTTGCCATCGCCCACGTCCTGGGTGTCGTAGGTGCCGGCTATGGTGCCGGTCACGCTGTCGCCGCTCTCCAGATCATTCACATTCAGGTTGAGCGTAATATCCGCATCGCCGTCATAGGGCTTAGTGATCGCGCCAGCGATGGCGGCATCAACGGGCTTCTGGTTCAGCGTGATGTTTCCGGTCCAGGTCTGCGGGTTCAGGTTGTGGTCGCCGCCGAAGGAGATGGTGATTTGGTATGTGCCGATGGGCAGTTCCTTTTCCGTAGTCTGGTATTCCAGCACATACACGCCGTCCCCGTCCTCATCAGTGGCTTCGGTGATGACTTTGCCATTATAGATCAGCTCCACCGTGTTGGGCTCTGCGCTCAGGGCGTTGACTGCGGAGATGTCCGGCGTCACTTTGATTGTGATGGTATTGCCGTAGGTATATGCTTCCTCCATTTCCACCTTCAGCGAACTATCGCTCTTGGTGATGGAGCCAGTGAGATTATCCAGGATGCTCGTTTCGTACCACTTGGCGTCCTCTCCGGTGGTTTCCATTTTGACATCCCGAATGGGGATGTCATCCCCCATGTCCGCCTGCTCAAACTGGCCGGAGGCCGTGACGGTGATCTGGTCCCCCGCATTTACCTTATCTCCCGAAGCGATGCTCACGGGGATCGCAATGCCCGCAGTCTTATCGTAGACCTTGGAAATGTCGGCAACCTGGAGCTGGACCGGCTTCGGGGAGAGGGTCACATTTATGGTGGCGCTCTTTCCGGCCATGCTGCTGTTCCCGCCGTACTCCACGGTCAGGGTATGCTCGCCCAGTTCAAGTTTCTGATCGCCGGTGCGGTAGGTCAGGGTGTAGGCGCCGGACTGGTCTTTTTGGGCGGCGGCAAGCTCCACCTCGCCCCATTTCAGCACCGCCTGATCGGTTCCGGCGGCCAGGGCGTTGACAGCCGGGGGCTCTCCCGTGGGGGTAGGGGTGAACTCCACCACGATGGTATCGCCGTAGGTGAAGCTGGTGGCCGGCGTCTCTCTGTCGCTCTGTTCATAGCACTTGATTTCGCCCAAATTGCTCCCGCTCTGGGTGATCGTGCCGGTCACATTGGACGGGGCCGATACCTGATATCATCCCGCGTCCTTGCCGGTTACGGTCAAGCTGCCAAAGTTGATGGCGATTCCCGTCCCGGCTTCGGCGGTGGTGTATGCCGCGTTGGGAGCGGAAACATTCACCTCATCGCCGGTCAGGATCGCGCCTTCCCCAAAGGCCAGGGTAACGGCGGCGTTCTTTTCCCCATCGTAGAACTTGGTAATTTCATTCTCCACAACAGCGGTGACTGGCTTGGGGTTCAAGGTGACCGAAACATTGGCGGTGCTCTCTTTCAGATTACCGTTTCCGCCGTACACAACCTGCAGCTGGATGCTGTTTCCGGTGGGGATCTTCTGCCCGGCGGTCTCATAGGTCAGATAATATGTGCCGCCATACTCGGATACCGTTTCAGTGTCCAGCACAGCTTCCCCATAGAGAAGGGCAATCGTTTTTTGTTCCACAGACAGCGCGTTCGCCGCCTTGGGGGATGGCCCGACCACCTTCACAACAATCGTATCGCCGTAGGTGAATACGGTCTTTGTCGTATCGCTCTCTACGCTGTCCACCGTGGCGGCGGTGAATGTGCTGTCGTTTTGGGTGATCGCCCCCCTCACGTCTGCGGGGGGCAATCACCTGATAGAAGCTCTTATCATTCCCATCAACCTGCAAGGTTCCCAGGTTGATGGCGATGTCGTTGCCAACATCCGTTTTTTCATAAGCCGCATCCGGAGCGGAGACCGTTACATCATCACTGCTGTTGACCAGCGCGCCCTCCGCGAGCTTCAGTGTCACATGGGCCTTGGCGGTCTGGTCAAAGGGCTTGGTGATGGCTCCGTCCACCTCGGCCTGTACCTTCTTGGGATTCAGCGTGATGGAGCAGGCTGCGCTGCCTTCGTTCAGATCATCGCTGCCGCCGTATTTCACGGTGAGGATCTGTGCCTGTCCGGTGGTCTGGATCCCTTTCTCACTTGTCTTGTAGCTGATGGTAAAGCTCCCGTTGCCCGCAACCGCTACCGGATCGGTGAGCTGGGTGCCGCCCAGGAGCAGCGCCGCCTGATTTTTTCCGGGCGCGGCCAGGGTGTTGGCCTGGGGCGCGGTGCCGGAAGCCTTGATCGTCCCGGAGACGGTGATGGTGTCGCCGTAGGTAAAGGTCGTTGTCTTAGTGCCTCCGTTGGTTACTTTCAATGTGCCGAGGTCTGCCGCGCCTTTATGGATGGTCAGTGTAAAAGTCTGCTGGTTCTTTGTAGTCGTCCCCTGGGGGGGGGCGGTAATTGTAACGGATGCGCTGGCTGCTTTTGTCGGCGTTCCGCTGATCGCCCCGGAACTCTTGTCCAGCGTCAAGCCATCCGGCAAGCCGTCAGCGGACCACTCGACAGTCGTTTCGCTCGTAGCCGAAAGGCTCTACCTGAATACCATCGCTGGCAGTCAGCGTACAGCCGTCCATCAAAACAAGATGGACAGTACCGGTAATCTGGATACGGCTATTGAAGGTCTGATCTGTTTTAAGCACATACAACCGTTCTCCCAGAACTCAGAATATGCCTGGGAGATAACCTCGGTATAATCACTGACACTTCCTGTTTTCCACTGTCCGTTCTCGTAATACCGATAGGACACAGCCTCGGCCAGCGCGTTTACCATCCCGTTAAAGCAGTCAAACAGGCTGTCAAAAAGCTCCGCGCCGGTGACGGTGGCCTTCTGCTCGTCCGTCAGGGCCTCGTAGGCCTCATTGGCCGCTTGCAGCTTTTCATAAACCGCGTCCTGCTCCTCCCGCGTCATGGCCTGCAATTCTTCCAAAGTGGGCAGGGCGTCGATCAGCGCCTGCACCTGCTCCGGGGTAAGCGCCAGGGCGTTGGATGGGGGAACAGGCTGGGTTTCCTCCGTCACAGCTCCTGGTTCTCCGTTATCTTGCGGATTGCATATCTCACAGACATAGCCGCAGGGCGTACCCTCGGAATAACCGCACCCAGCGGTATGATCCGGGTGGTGCTCGCACAGGCCGCTTTCTTCTGTGGCAACGCCGCTGCCCTGTACGCCCATGGCCAATGCCGGTTGCGGACAGAGGGAGATCAGCACCGCGCCACAGAGCAGCCAGCTGAATAATCGTTTTCTGATTCGCATCATACGTTTCCTCATTGGTTCCCGCCTCCATACGGCTTTACCACACGTAGGGCTGATCCAACGGCCATTCCCTGCCAATGTCCGGCAGTTCCAGCGGCTGTTCACCCTCCATATAGTAGTAAATATCCAGCGCGTCCGGGTCACCGCCCTCGCCGGTAAATGCCATTTGCAGCGTCTTTTGGGTGCTGTCCAGAATGGTCTGCGCAAGCTGCTCCGCGCTGAACATAAAAAATTCCTCGTTCTGTGGTTCGGGCGGCCCGGTAAAGAGCGCGGAGCTGTCCGCAAAGCACACGCTCATGCCGCCTTTGCCGGTGGCCACATCTTCGGCAAGGGTCATATCCCAGCCGGTCAGGTCTCCAATCCCGTCAATCAATACCTCCGGGGTCAGGGAGCCTTCATAGGTCATCGGGTATTCCGTAAAGCCGCCGTCCCTTATGCCGATATAGAGAATGGCTTCGTTTGCGGCAGTGTCCGGTTGATCTGTTTCCGGCTGCGTGGTTTCTTCCT